>JAEEGL013385428.1_pt1 | contig 12156 bp, 8 predicted proteins | sample 9134231 | NCBI WGS metagenome assembly JAEEGL01 (sample SAMN16246548, study PRJNA631951) | gut metagenome | biome: gut microbiome; feature: rumen; material: fiber-attached | host: Bos | place: Iran: Karaj | collected 2018-10
CTGCGCGGCAGACTGAAGGCGCTGGAGTATCAAAAACTGCTGGGGTGGCAACCCGGTCACTGCCTTGAAAAGCCGACGGAAGTGGGTCTGCGTCACATGGCACTGCGCGGCCTCTGCCTCAAAGTCCCACGACCGTTCCGGTGCCTCGGCGATATTGCCAATCAACTGGTTCAGAAAATCCGCCTGCCAGACTGGCGGTCGTCTGCCCTGCTGCTCCGACTCATAAAGTTGCAACAGCAGATCTTCATAGAGCAGCACCATCCGCGGCGTGGCGGGAACTACCCGGCGGCTCAAGGTGACCAGTTCCTTCAGGGTCGCCAGAAAACGTTCCGGAGAACGAACCGGAATCAACGGTACGGCACGCTCCGACTGAAACAGCCCGCTCTCGATATAGTGCTGGAAACGTGGTCCGAGGCAGCAGATGTGGTTGTGGGAGCGCGTCTCGTCTTCCCGACATCCATATTCATAATAATGCCCTGGAGTGGTGAAAAATGCGTATGGTCCCTCGGCAGTAAACACAGGACCATGGTCCACCTGGAGCGAAAAGCGCCCGGAGTGGTTGTATTGCACGCCGTAGTAGATGGCGGTGGCCCGGAACATCCCGCGCGATTCAGGAGCCAGTCCGCCGGCAACGAAATCCTGCCCATCAAAAAAGTTCATTTTGTGTAAAAACTGGTGCGAATACGACAAAGAAAGAAGCCTTACAACAGTTCTGTCAACAAATATATTATAACATATTTCCAATTTGCCGTATGACACGGGAAGCCATGGATAAAAAAATCAAATCACAAATGGATAAAAAAATCAAAATCGTCATCTGGAACGAATTTGTCCACGAGCGCGAAAACAATGCATTGGGCGACTACATCCGGACCATCTATCCCGACGGCATCCACCGCCACCTCACCCACGCCCTGGCTGCCCAGGACCTGCAAATCACCACTGCCACCCTCCAAGACGAAGCACAGGGACTTCCGCCGGAAAGGCTGGACGATACAGATGTGCTATTGTGGTGGGGACATTGCGCCCATGACCAGGTGGAGGACGCACTGGCAGAGCGCATCGCGCTGCGCGTCTTCCGCGGAATGGGCCTCATCGTTCTGCATTCAGGGCACTTATCAAAGCCTTTCCGCCGCCTGATGGGCACGCCGTGCCGCCTACGTTGGCGCGAGGTCGGCGAAAAGGAGCGCGTCTGGGTATGCGCCACAGGTCATCCGATTGTGCAGGGTGTGCCGGAGAGCTTCGTGCTACCACACTCCGAGATGTACGGCGAGCCTTTCGACCTTCCGGGCGACGGACAGGTCATTACCATGTCGTGGTACGAGGGCGGCAATGTCTTCCGCAGCGGCATGGCCTTCCAACGTGGTGCAGGCCGCATCTTCTACTTTTCGCCAGGGCACGAGACCTACCCCATCTACCACGACTCCAATGTCTTGACAATTCTGGGCAACGCCATCCGCTGGGCCACGCCAACAGCCATCGTTCCGGAGCGCGTCACCCCGTCTCCCGTCTCCGTCGAGCCCATCCATACTGCCAATCCGCTGGCAAACCTGGATACCAGCGCGCTTCATCAATAGCCAACATTCTGAATCCTCAAATGTCACAACGAATCATCAAAGTCGGAATCTGCGGTCTGGGCCGCATCGGTCGCCTCGGACACATCCCCGAACTGGGGGCGCTCCCCACGCAATACCAAATCGTCGCCGTGGCAGACACCACGCCAGAACGTCTCCTCGACCTTCCGGAACCCGCGCGAAATGCCCGAACCTACAACAGCCTGGAGGAAATGCTTCAAGACTCCGAAGTGGAGATGGTGACCATCGCCACCCGTCATCCCGACCATGTGCCAATGGCAATTAAGATCCTTGAGGCAAACAAAATCGCGGTAGTCGAGAAACCCGTGGCAACCAGCGTCCCCGAAATGGAACTCCTTCGCCAAGCCGCCGAAGGCCATCCGCATCAACTTTTCTTCCGTCACAATCGGCGCTTCGAACCCGCTTTCCATAAAATTCGACAGCTCCTCCAAACTGGGCTGATTGGTCAAGTGCAGTACATCAAGCTCCACCGCAGTGTCGGTTTCTGCCGCCGCAACGACTGGATGACCATGCCCGAGTTCTATGGCGGGCTGCTCACCAACTGGGGACCGCACCTCATCGACCAGGCACTCCAACTGCTCGACTCGCCGGTCAAAAACGTCTGGTCGGATGTCCGGCGAGTGGTCAGTATCGGCGCAGGCGACGACCTCTTCAAGATACTCCTCACCGCCGAAAACGGCCGACTCGCAGACATCGAAGTCTCAGGCTGCAACGCCCTCCCTGGACGCGAGGTAGAAATCATTGGCAACCGCGGAACTCTCGTTTCTGAAAACTGCAACGACGGCAAGATTCGCGTTCGCTACCTGGAACCCGACTGCGCAACCAAAAAACTTCAGCCACATCCCGAAAATCCCCCGCTTGCCTACGGGAACTTCGACGAAAAGCTCGCCTTCGTGGACGCTTTCTACGAGTGCCCCAAGGACCTCCCAAGCATCTGGTCCACCTACTACGATGAAATCGTAAACGGCGTCCCCTGCCCCATTCGCTTTGACCAGGCCGCCGAGGTCGTCCGCATCACTCAAGAGGTCTTCCGCATCAGCGGATTTCAGCCTTCTTCCTGAATCCGTGAATTGTGGGTGGATGTACTGCCGGCGCCTCGCCGACAGAAAATGCGTTGTGCTGGTGCCCCGCCAGCACAGAGTTAAATTCACGGATTCAGGTTCTACGGACAAATGAAAGCAAAAATACCTTATAAAAAACGTTTTTTTGCTTAAATCGCTGGAAAATTTCAACATTTGTACCTATAATTTAAAGTGTCTGTTTTTTTATCACCACAAATCTCTCCCTGAAAAAATGAAAAAGACCTTCACTTTAATTGAATTGTTAGTCGTCATCGCCATCATCGCCATCTTGGCGTCGATGCTCCTGCCGGCCCTCTCCAAGGCCCGCGAAAAGGCCCGCGCCATCTCCTGCGTGAACAACCTCAAGCAGATGGTGTTGATGAACAAAATCTATGCGGATGAGTACGACGACTACTCCATGACCGCATACATGAACTCCTACGCGACCTGGCCGACCTACTGGACCTATAGTGGTTCCACCACCTTCATGGGCTTCCTCTATGCCGACTACAACGTGGGTGGAAAGGTACTGGACTGCCCCAGCAACCGAAAGCAGAACTGGGGTTCATACATGAACCAGCGCGGTATGACCGGCGGTCACAAGAACCTCGAATGGGTCAACGCCACCAACCGCAATCTCCAGTCTTACGGTCTCAACTTCGCCACTTTCGGCTATGTCTCGTATGGTCTCAGTGCCACCGCCCCGGATGGCAGCACGGTCGGCGACGGTCGTGGTCCCGTGAAGCTTTCGCACCTGGATTCTTTCGGCACCACAGGCACGGCAATCTGGATTGCGGATGCGGCCTCCAGGCAGGCTGTCGGCGGTGACACCAGCCAGATTGCGGATGGCGGCTATCTGATTGAGCCCTACCAAGTCTATCCCGAAATCCCCGGCAGCGCCAACTACTGGGGATATTATCCGACCTACACGCTCCATGCCGGCAAACTCAATGCCGCTATCATTGACGGCCATGTGGAGAGCCTCGGCTCGCGGGCAGTCACAAACCGGAACGGCAACGAGTATGCCCGCTATAAGCTCTGGAACCCGCGTTATAAAAACGGCGGTACGGCCGCCATCGGCACGGCACCGGAGCTCTTCAACTTCTAGCGGATAAAACAATCAACTGCCAAAGCCCACACGGAGTGTTCTACACTGCGCGTGGGCTTCTTTTTTTCGCATCGGTACTCCAATGGGCACCTAACAGGGCTTGCCGTAAAACTCGATGCCGAAGGCGACCTCTGGATAGGCGAACTCATCCTCGTCCAGAGCCACGACGCATCACGCCCGCAGGAAATCATCCCTGCTTCACCGGGCGGCTGATCCTTTCCCAAAGTAGTCAGCCACTTCTATGCTATATTATGTTTTATCACCGTTACTTGAGGAAACACTGCACACCTCGCCCAGACCTTGGATGGCTGATTCGATTTACCATGCACATTCTTTTGACTCTTTTCCTCGCTCTGGCCTTTGCGACCAACGCCTTTTCGCAGTCTGCTGAAACCCGCGCACAATTCTACGGTCAGGAACCGACGCCACCACCAACGCCTGCCGAAGTCAGGGCAAAGCATCTTTGGGAACTGCCGCCGTTCGACCCCGATTTTGCCGTGGACCTCGGCTGGCATAGCCGAAATATGCGAGAGGGATGGACGCGATGCGACGGCCCGACCGGAACCATCCAAGCCGAGTTCGCCGAAAGCGGCGCATATTTTGGCGCTTGGGGCGCATACAACTTTACCGACCGCGTGAACCGGCAGTGGCGCTTTCAGGACACCCGTTTCTACGCCGGCTTCGCAATGGACTTCCTCAACGCCGGCGACTTCGGACCTGTCACCATCGATCTCTCCTGGACCTACAATCATTACCTCGACCACCAAACCGATGATGCCGGAGAACTTGGCATCACATTTGCATTCAATCAATTATACCAAAAAGACCGATGGCTGGCTACCGCCTCGCTTGGCTTGAACCACAACTACGACGACGAGGAGACCTGGATTGACCTCGCGGGACGGCTTACCTGCCTCCTGGACATATCTGGCCGAACGAGCATCGTCACCACCTTTCATCTCTACTGGGGCGACACCGCCAAATTGCAGGATATCACAAACCAACGCGTCAACGGCAACGCCTTCTATGCCGTAGTCCTCCAGACCGAGTTCGACTGGCATTTGACCGACCACCTCAGCCTCTCGCCATACTTGGCTCTCTCCAGTGCGCCTGACCGACGCGCAAGACATGCCGCCAAAGACGCACCGATGAATTCCTCCGCACTCCTTTGGGCAGGAATCCGGCTTGGATGGCAATTCTAGTGCTCTGTAACTTGTTTACAGACCACTAGTTGCTAGAATCTTTCAAAACACTTCGTGCTCTCAAACTATGGAAGAATATCCCTATTGGCGACGAAACCTATGGGTGCTGTGGATCGCGCAGTTCGTCTCAGTCTGTGGATTTTCGCTCTCCATTCCCTTCGCACCATATTTCATTAGGGAACTGGCCCCCTATGCATCCGATGAGCAAATCCGCTTCTACGCGGCGCTGTCGGCCTTCATCTCACAGCTCGGCTTCGCCACCTTCTCGCCCATCTGGGGCTGGCTGGCTGACCGCTACGGTCGCAAGAAGATGGCACTTCGCGCAGCCTTCTGCGGCACACTGGTGCTGGCACTAATGGGCCTGGCACAAAACGTCGTGCAATTCATCCTGCTTCGGGCACTTCAGGGAATCCTGACGGGTACCATCGCGTCCTCCATGACCCTCATCGCCTGCACGACTCCGCAGGAAAAGCAGGGCTACGCCCTTGGCATTTTCAACAGTTCGCTCTTCTCCGGTGACATGACCGGGCTCTTCATGGGCGGCTTCATGGCAGTCCATTTCGGCTTCCGTAATTCCTTCCACATCTCCGCCCTCCTCGTTCTCGGGACCGCACTGCTTATCCTCTTCGGTGCCCGCGAGGACTTCCATCGTGTAGTCTCCCCACCCACCGTCAGAAAAACGGATAACAGCCTATGGCACAATGCATTGTTGCCAGCTCTCCCCGTTCTTCTCATTTATGCCCTCTTCTGTCTGGCATATTTCCTGGACCAGTCGCAGATCGCCCTCTACATCGAACAGCTCAACGGCGGTTCCGCACAGCCAGGACGCGAATTGCTGACCAGTCTCACCCTGGGCGCGGGTTCCCTTGGCGCAATGAGCGCAGGACTCATCCTCTCACATTTCATCGACCGGAACCCCTCGCGCATCGCACTACTCAGCGCCTCCATCGCAGGGCTGGCCATGCTCCTGATGGCACTCCTGCCCCGATGGATTCCCGCCGATGCACGTGTGGCCATTCTTGAGAACCCTGTCACTTGGAGCGCTCTTTGCCTGATTCCCCTGCGGCTCCTGATGGTCTTCTTCGCCGGCGGAGTGGACACCATCTGCAATACCTGGATCTCCAAAATCACCCTCCCCGCCCACCGCGGCCTTATATTCGGCTTCAGCCGAACCTTCCGGGGCATCGGGACCTGTAGCGGACATTTGACCGCCGCAGCAATTGCCCCCACCATGGGCATCACTACTCTCTATTACATCGGACCGCTTTATTTCTTCTTGCTCACCGCGATGATACTCTTCCTGCGCAAAGGTATCACCATGCGCGTCGAGGCGGTCAATCGCCTTACCGTCACTGCAAAATGACTCCGGCTTCCAATCCCATAACATTCTGGCGCCGCTGGAACGACTGGCAATACTGCATTATCATAGCGCTAGTCGTCGGTGCCGCGTTTTCGATTGGTTGCAACTATGCCTTCATGACGGATTGGGATGACGCCGCGTTTGTCGTCAACAACCAGCGCCTCGCCTGGACCTGGGAGAATCTTCATGACTACTTCACCCACCCGTTCATGGAGCTTTATACGCCGATCCCGATGGTCTCGCTGATGTTCGACCATGCGCTCTTTGGACTAAACCCCATCGGCTACCATCTCCACAGCCTTCTCCTGCACACCGCCTGTGCCATCCTGTTCTTCGGCATCCTCAGAAAACTTTCGCTCAACCGCCTGCTCGCCGCCCTCGGAGCACTCCTCTGGGCGCTCTCCCCGCAAAAAGTCGAATCCGTCATATGGATTGCAGAACGAAAGGACGTGGACTGCGGACTTTTTGCCTTCGCATCCTTCTTCGCATTCCAATGCTCTTTGGACGAACGGCGCCCCCGCCACCGATGGATTCTTCTGATTGCCACCGGAATTTTAGGCGTCCTCTCCATCTGGTCCAAACCCGCCTCCTTCGCCCTTCCGGGAATTTTCATCGTATTTGCAATATTGAAAGCTAGCCGACCTAGCCAAACTAGCCTGGTCAACCTCTCACCTCTCACCTCCCACCTCTCACCTTTATTACCCGCTCACCTCTCGCCTTTACCCTTTACCCTCATTGCCATCGCAGTTTCCATGCACTTCACCCATACTGGCATCGGGCATTTGGAAAAACTCTGGGCGATTCCGCTTCACAACCTCTTCTGGTATCCGCTCAGCGCACTATACCCCTGGCACTTGAATCCCATCCACGTTCCCATCCGAGCCTGGAGAGAAATTTGGGGTGTCGTCGTAGCGGGAGTCCTCATCGCAGGCTTGCTTCTGTTTTTGGCTCGCTGGCGCAAAATTCCTTGGAGGGCAATAATTTGTTCGGCATTAATTATCGGAGGTACAATAGTGCCAGTTCTGGGGTTGCTTCGTTACACCGACTACACCCACTGCGACCGCTACAACTACTGCGTTTCAGCGGTCGTCTGGGGCGCCGTCCTACCACTGCTGGCCCGGCTTCCATGGCGACATCCATGGATCCTGCCAGGGGGACTTGCACTTCTTGCGGGCATCTTTTTTGTCCGCACCTGGTGCTATCTGCCCTATTGGGAGACACCTGACGCCTTTACCGCATACATTTTCCAGCAGCCCGGCATACCCAACCGCAAGGCCTACCAGCAGGGCATCACCAGTACTCTTCGAAGCCATAACCCCGCCCTGCTCGCGGTCATTCGCGAACGCCTGCGCACCGCACCGCCCCCCGAAGGCATCTACTCCGACCCGCCGGAGGAAGCTCTCGCGGATCTTCTCGATGCACACTTGGCCTTCGCCAACGGAAACGATACCTCCGCATACGAAGCCTACGCAAGAATTGATAGAAAATCCATCGAATTAAATAATAACTATTTTATAACAAGTATATTAAAACAAATAAAACTCCAGGACCAATGGCAGCTGGCCAAAAATCGCGGAGACCACGAGGCCGCCGCGTATTACCTACGACAACTCGAAGGACTCAGCGAATACCATGCCAGCCAGAACAACGCTTCGCTTCTCGGTGAGTGACTGACACTAGCCCAGCACCGCCGCGATCTGGCCAATCTTGATGGCACCCTCGCGGATAATCACTGGCGTCTCGTCCAGCAACGAGACCACGGTGGATGCCTGACCACCCGTGACCGTGATCACTCCGCCGTCCACGGCGACATCCGGTTCGCCATCCAACCCTTTCACGGCATCCTCGATATTGATGGCAGGAGGCATGCCGGAGAGATTTGCGCTCGTGGCCGCGAAAACGCAGTTGCATTTCCGCAGGAGCTTCAGCACGAACGGATGGTCGGGAATGCGCAGACCGATGGTGTCCGTGCGGTCGGCATTCGGCACCACCACCGTCAGTCCCCCCGGCCAGAATTTCGCCGACAGCTTCCGCAACGCAGGCAAGTCCGCCACACCGGCGGCCAGCGCGACCTCCAACGACGGCGCAAGCATCTGCAACCGCTTGCTCGCGGGGCGGTGCTTCAGGTGGTAGATGCGCTCACGCCCATCCGTGCTGTCCCAACGCGTCACCAGCCCATAGACCGTCTCCGTCGGCAGAGCCACCACGCCATCGCCCGCCAGGGCCTCGGCACAAATATTCAATGCTTCTATTTCTGTATCATGAAGTTGTTTCATTAGTAAATTCTATTTTGCCAATTTGACCAGTTCCTCGATTTCCTGGAGTTGGTGCTTGGGGTCGCGGCTGAAGAGGGTCGGAACGGTTCCGGCACGGCGGAAGAGCCCTTTTTGAGTCTCGATGACCACGCGGCCATTCGCCACGGAAACACGCACCAGCCGACGCGACCGAGCTAATGTCTGGATGCGGTGTACGGACAGGAGATTCTTGACCGCCTCCGGAAGTGCGCCGAAGCGGTCGGCGAGTTCCTTGCCAAAGTTCTCCACCTGTTCGGGCGTGGTCAAGCCATTGAGGTGCTTGTAGATGCCCACGCGCGCAGTCTCGTCGTCGATGTACTCCGGTGGAATCGTCGCCTGGAGCTTCCCTTTGACGGGCGTGAGCGAATTGCAGACCATGTCCAATTCCACAGGCACGGCCTGTCGGGTGGCTACGGGCTGGTTCTGGAGCCGTCCGACGGCCGCCTTGAGGAGGTCGCAGTAAAGGTCGAAGCCCACGGCGGCAATGTGACCGGACTGCTCTGTGCCCAGCAAGTTGCCCGCGCCACGGATCTCCATGTCCTTCATCGCCAGCCGGAACCCCGCACCAAGGTGGGTGAAGCGTTTGATGGCCGCCATGCGCTCCTGTGCGTTTCGTGGCAGGATACCCATCGGCGGCAGAAGCATATAGGCGTAGGCCTGCCGGAAATAGCGTCCCACACGACCGCGCAGCTGGTAGAGTTCGGAAAGACCGAAGCGCTCTGCATGGTCGATGATGATGGTGTTGGCGTTCGGGATGTCGATGCCGGACTCGATGATGGTGGTGCACAAAAGCACGTCGCTTTTGCCCTTCACAAAATCCGTCATGACCTCCTCCAGTTCGTCGGCCTCCATCCTGCCATGTGCCACGGCGATGCGCGCCTGCGGAACGAGTTGCTGGAGATATTCTTCCACTTTCCGAATGCTGTGAACGCGATTGTGCAGGAAAAAGACCTGCCCTCCGCGTTCCAGCTCGCGCGTGATTGCCTCGGTGATGAGCACCTCGTCGTAGTTGGCAACGATGGTGTTCACCGGCAGGCGGTTCGCGGGGGCGGTCATGATGGTGGAGAGGTTTCGCAGACCGGAGAGGCTCAGGTAGAGCGTACGGGGAATGGGCGTGGCGGTCATCGTGAGAACATCCACACTTGCGCGAAGCTCCTTGAGCTTCTGCTTGTGGCGCACGCCGAAGCGTTGCTCCTCGTCGATGATGACCAGCCCGAGGTTGGCAAAACGCACGTCCGAGGAGACGAGCCGGTGAGTCCCCACCACGATGTCCAGCTCGCCACCCGCCAGTCGACTGAGGATGGCGTGCTGTTCGGCGGCAGTACGGAAGCGACTCAGCACCTCCACGCGCACAGGAAACTCCGCCAGACGGCTCGTGAAGGTCTGATAGTGCTGCTCGGCAAGCACGGTCGTCGGCACCAGCACCGCCACCTGCTTGTTGTTCATCACCGCACGGAATGCGGCTCGCAGGGCCACCTCGGTCTTGCCGTAGCCGACATCTCCGCAGAGCAACCGATCCATCGGCTTTTCGGCAGCCATGTCCTGATAGCATGCCTCCAGCGCCTCCTCCTGGTCTTTGGTAAGAGCGAAGGGGAACGAGCTGGCAAATGCTCGCTCCCAGTCCACGGCAGGTTGGAATTGAAAGCCCGGCGAGGCATTGCGCACCGCCTCCAGCCGAATCAGCCCGGCAGCCAGATCCCATGCGGCATTCTCCGCCTTCTCCAGCGTGGAGCCCCAGTGGCCGCTGCCCAGCCGAGAGAGCGATGGTTCGCGCTTGGTTCCGCCGACATAGCGGCTGACGAGAAACGATTGGTCAAGAGGAACATAGATGCGAGAACCCTCGGCAAACTCCAGCTCCAGGGCCTCCAGCCGTTCCCCGCCAATCTCCTTGAGACAGATGCCGTGGTAACGACAGATGCCGTAGTTTACATGGACGGCAAGTTCGCCCTCCTCCAGCTCCAGCACCTCGTCCGGCGAGGCGTGTTCGTAGTGGTAGTCGATGTGACGGCGACGACGGCGCACCACCTTCCGCCCAAAGAGCTCCTGGTCGCTTAGGAGCGCAAGCTTCTGGCTGGGGAAAAGCACTCCGACCGTGAGGGTGCGGTGTTCCAGTTTCACTGGCAATTTCGCAGTCTGCGCATCGCCGGCAAGCATCTCCTGGAAGCGCTCGATTTCGCCCTCGCCCGCACAGCATGCGACCAGCTCGTAGCCAGCCGCATTCCAGCGCAGCAACTCGCTTTTGAGCTGCTGCCAGTGCCAGACAGCCATGCCCTCGCCCTCTTCGTCCGGCAGCCCGGCGTTGAGTTCTTCGCCCAGCACCGCGACATTCAGCATATCGGGATCCTGAGTGGCTCCGCTCAACAGCGGTGGCAGTTCAACGGCAATGAGTTCCTTGCGCGTCAACAGTGCCTTCCGCCAGGCATCCGCCTGCGCCTCGTCCCAATAGTCCACCAGATGCTGCTCGATTGCGCCAGGCATGCAAAGCACCATCGGAACCTCCGAGGGGAAATACTCCATCACCTGCGTGGTCTCGACCGGCTCGCTGTTGAGCACCGCCGTCCCGCGCGGAATCACGCGGAACTCCTCCAGCGGCTCGGTGGAACACTGCGTCTCCGCCGAGAAGAAGCGCATCGAGTCAATTTCGTCCCCCCAGAACTCCATGCGCACGGGATCTGCATAGAGTGGCGAGAAGATGTCCACAATGCCACCGCGCGTGGCGAACTCGCCAGGGGCATTGACCTCGAACTCATGGTCGTAGTCCAATTCCACCAACCGCTTGGACAACTCCTGAAGGGAGATCTTCTCCCCTTTCTTGAGGCTGAAAGTGCGTTTGGCGAAGCCTTTGGGCGAGAGTGTCTGCGAAAGGAGAGTTCCTGCGCTGGCCAAATAGATTGCGTTCGTGCCGGCCACCGCCTCCTGCAACGCCGCGCAACGGCTCGCCTCATTCTCAGGCATCCACTGACGACGCCCAGGCGCGACTTCCGGCACGGGAATCACCGGCCGCCCATCGCCCAGGAGTTCCCGGAAGCCTTCCAGACTATTGGCCAGCGCTTCCGCCTCGGCTGCGTCCGCCGTCGCCACCAGCACCGCGCCCGTGGGATGCTGGGCAAGCACACGCATCAACGCCACTGCGGAAAGACGCGCCTCCGGCACCACAATGCGGTTGGCAGACGCACCCTTTTCGTGCGCCCATGCACCAAAGCGCTCCTGCCAAGTCTTTTGGGATTTGCCCGCCATGACCATGCCTTCACCCCAATATCCGCGAGGCCAATTCGGTCATCGAGCGCACGGCGAACTCCGCTCCGGGCAACAGTTGCGAGTCCTCTTTCGGAAGAAATTGCGCCGCATGCAGATGCGCATTCTGCGCCAATTCGAGATCCGCCGCCTTGTCACCCACCATCCATGATTTCGCAAGGTCAATGGCAAAATCACGGCACGCCGCCTCAATCATTCCCAAACGGGGCTTGCGACAATCGCAGCCATCATCCGGACCATGCGGACAATAATAGATTGCATCCAGCACCACGCCGCCGGCC
>JAEEGL013527816.1_pt1 | contig 12156 bp, 8 predicted proteins | sample 9134231 | NCBI WGS metagenome assembly JAEEGL01 (sample SAMN16246548, study PRJNA631951) | gut metagenome | biome: gut microbiome; feature: rumen; material: fiber-attached | host: Bos | place: Iran: Karaj | collected 2018-10
CGAGGGGGCCGCCGAGGCCCGCCTCGAATGAGATCCAAGGCCGGCGAATTGCCCCTTCGGGGCAATTCCTGTTGTTTTCAGCCCGCAGGCTGAAAACAACCCGGCCCGCTCAGCTTGTCAAAAAAGTCCGTCGGACTTTTTGACAAGCTGAGCGCGGCGCACCGTGAAGCGGTACGCCGCGCAATATTTCCGTCTCACCGGATCATCTGCAGACAAGCTCTCCGTCCTCCGCGTCCACGGTGATGGTGCTGCCGGGCTCCAGGTCGTCCTGCAGGATCTTCTTTGCCGCAAGGGTCTCCACTCTGCTCTGGAGATACCGCTTCAGGGGCCTTGCGCCGAAGGCGGGATCGAAGCCCTTGTCGATGATCAGCTCTCTCGCCCCATCCGTCAGCTCCAGCTTCAGGGTCTTGTCCGCCAGCCGCTGCTGCAGGCTTTTCAGCAGGATGTCGATGATCCGGGTCAGATCCTCTCTGGTCAGGGGATGGAAGAAAAGGATCTCGTCCAGACGGTTCAGGAATTCCGGCCGGAAGCTGCGGCGCAGCTCCGCCTCCACCCCCGCCCGGGCGGCTTCGGAAACCGTGCCGTCCGCATTGACGCCATCCAGCAGGTACTGGCTGCCCAGGTTGCTGGTGAGGATGATGATGGTATTCTTGAAATCCACCGTGCGGCCCTGGCTGTCCGTGATCCTGCCGTCGTCCAGGATCTGCAGCAGGATATTGAACACGTCCGGGTGCGCCTTCTCCACCTCGTCGAAAAGGACGACGCTGTAGGGCTTGCGCCGCACTGCCTCCGTGAGCTGTCCGCCCTCGTCATAGCCCACGTATCCCGGAGGCGCGCCGATCAGGCGGCTGACGCTGAACTTTTCCATATACTCGGTCATGTCGATCCGCACCATGCTGTGCTCGTCGTCAAACAGGCTCGCCGCCAGCGCCTTGGCCAGCTCCGTCTTGCCCACGCCCGTGGGGCCGAGGAAGAGGAAGCTGCCGATGGGCCGGTTGGGATCGCTGATGCCCGCCCTGGAGCGCAGGATGGCTTCGGAAACCTTCTGCACCGCCTCATCCTGGCCGATGACCCGCTTGTGCAGGATCTCCTCCAGGTGCAGGAGCTTCTCCCGCTCCCCTTCCATGAGCTTGCTCACCGGGATCCCGGTCCAGCGGGCCACGATGCCGGCGATCTCCTCCTCGGTGACGGTATCGTGCACCAGCGTATCGGCCTTTCTCTGTTCGCCCCGCTTCTCCGCCTCCTGAAGCTTTTTCTCCAGGGCGGGGAGGTCGGAATACTTCAGCCTTGCCGCCGTTTCATACTCGTATCGCAGCTGGGCGTTCTCGATCTCCCCCTTCAGCTTTTCGATCTCCGCCTTCAGGGTCTTGACCTCGTCCACGCTGTTCTTCTCCGCCTCCCAGCGGGACTTCATGGAGTTGAACACATCCTTCTGCTCCGCCAGCTCCGCCCTCAGCTTCTCCAGCCGGTCCAGAGAGAGCTGGTCCGTCTCCTTCTTCAGGGCCATCTCCTCGATCTCCAGCTGCATGATCTTTCGGCGCACGTCGTCCAGCTCGGAGGGCATGGAGTCGATCTCCGTGCGGATCATGGCGCAGGCCTCGTCCACCAGGTCGATCGCCTTGTCCGGCAGAAACCGGTCGCTGATATACCGGTTGGACAGGGTCGCCGCCGCCACCAGTGCGTTGTCATGGATGCGCACGCCGTGGAACACCTCGTACCGTTCTTTCAATCCCCGCAGGATGGAGATCGTGTCCTCCACCGTGGGCTCATCCACCATCACCGGCTGGAAGCGCCGCTCCAGCGCGGCATCCTTCTCGATATACTTCCGGTATTCGTCCAGGGTCGTGGCGCCGATGCAGTGCAGCTCGCCCCTGGCCAGCATGGGCTTCAGCAGGTTTCCGGCGTCCATGCTGCCCTCCGTCTTGCCCGCGCCCACGATGGTATGCAGCTCGTCGATGAACAGGATGATGCCGCCCTCGGATTGGCGGATCTCCTCCAGCACGGCCTTCAGCCGCTCCTCAAATTCGCCCCGGTACTTTGCCCCGGCGATCAGCGCGCCCATATCCAGGGAGAAGATGGTCTTGTCCTTCAGGCCCTCCGGCACGTCTCCCCGGACGATCCGCTGGGCCAGCCCCTCCGCGATGGCGGTCTTGCCTACGCCGGGCTCGCCGATGAGCACGGGGTTGTTTTTCGTCTTTCGGGAGAGTATGCGGATCACGTTGCGGATCTCGCTGTCTCTGCCGATCACCGGATCCAGCTCCTGTTCTCTGGCCCGTTTCACCAGGTCCGTACCGTATTTGGTCAGGGCGTCATACGTGGTCTCCGGGTTATCGCTGGTCACGGGACCGGACTTCACCTTGCTCAGCGCTTCGGCAAAGGCGTTCTTCCGCAGGCCGTGGGCGTCAAAAATCCGGCTGATGGCCTTCGTGGGAGCGGCGAACAGGCCGAGCATGAGGTGCTCCACGCTGAGGTATTCGTCCCCCATGCTTGCCGCCGCCTTTTCCGCAGCGCCCAGGACCCGGTCAGCCTCCCGGGAGAGATACACGTTCTGGTTGTCTCCCCCCACCTTCGGCAGCCCGGAGATCTCCGTATCCAGCTCCGCCAGGACCGCGTCGCAGTCCACGCCCATTTTGGTCAGCAGGGACGGGATGAGTCCCCCGTCCTGGTCCACCAGGCCGTAGAGGATGTGCTCCGGCATGATATATGCGTTTTTGTTCTCCTCTGCCATGCGCTGGGCAGTCTGGAGAGTTTCCATTGTTTTTTGGGTATACTTGTTCGCGTTCATGCTGCAGACCTCCTTAAATCAGGATATCCGTTCTTTGTACGTGGGCCTCGTACTGACGGCCCAGCTCCGCCGCAGTTAGCCTGCCGGCCAGATACCCCTTCATGAGCCGGTCAAACAGGCGGACATAGGCGGATATGGCGGCGGCCAGCTCGTCCACGGAGCAGTTGCGCTCCGGCGAAGCAAGCTGACGGACGAATTTCGTCTCATACAATGCGCAGGGGATCTCCCTGCCCAGCCGCGGCGCCAGATACAGGTCCTCCGTGCGCTTCCAGACGCGGAAAAAGCTGTCCATCGCCTCCAGCAGAGCGGCGGACTGGGTGCGGAACACCACCGAGAGCTCCCCGATGGAGCCTTCCCCGCCGGGATGCAGATCGACGGCGTATTTTACCGTGGGGCGGTACTTATAATCCAGCGCGCTCTTCAGCGACATGGTCATGGCATTGGGCGCGAAGAAGGGCACCAGCTCGGTATCCGGCTGCAGAAGCTGCTCCATGGCGCGGAAAATATCCCCGATGCGCCGTTCCGGCGTCGTCATATCCACGTACTCCGCGAGGATCTGGTTCACCAGCGCCGAACGGCTGAGACCGCTGCGGTGGGCCTGCCTGTCGATCTCCCGCACGACGCCGTCGTCCAGGATCAGGCTGTACAGTGTTTTCTTCATTCCAGATGCTCACCTCTTTCCGGTTTTGCAGTAAGTATACACCGCACCTCTTATTTTGTCAATCATATTATATAATTACTCTTACGAATTACAGAGAATTATTCCGCGTTTTACTGTACATCCTGACAAAGCGAGCCGCACCCCGAGGGGGGGTACGGCTCGCTCCTTTTCCGTTTTGGCTTCTCACAGGGATCGGATATAGGCTTCGCAGCAGCGCAGGGCGTCCGCCGCAGCGGAGACGATCCCCCCTGCCCAGCCGGCCCCTTCCCCGCAGGGATACAGGCCCTGCAGGCCCACAGCCTGCAGTTCTCCGGTACGCAGGATGCGGACCGGAGAAGAGGAACGGGTCTCCGGTCCGGTGAGCACCGCATCCCGGGCAGCGAATCCCGGCATTTTCCGGTCCAGCGCGGGCAGCGCCTGCCGGATGGGGTCCAGGATGACGCCGGGGAACAGCTCGTCCAGTCCGCACCAGCGCACGCCCCGGGCATAGGTGGGCTGCACGCTTCCCGGTCCGGCAGAGGGCAGACCCGCAAGGAGATCCCCCGCAAGCTGGGCGGGCGCGGCATAGCCCCCGCCCCCCAGGCGGTATGCCCGCTGCTCCAGCTCCCGCTGCCAGTACATCCCGCCCAGCGGGCCCGGATAGGGAAACTGTCCCGGCTGCAGGGAAGCGAGGAGCGCGGCGTTGGCGTTTTTTCCCGCTCTGCCGGAATAGCTCATGCCGTTGGTGACGACTCCGCCCTGCTGCGAGGCTGCGGGGATGACATATCCCCCCGGGCACATGCAGAAGGTGTACACGCCGGTCCCGTCCGGCAGGTGGACGGAGAGCTTGTACGGCGCGGGGCCAAGGGCCCGGCTGCCCGCATAGGGCCCGTATTGGATCCGGTCGATATCCGCCTGCAGATGCTCGATGCGCACGCCCATGGAAAAGGGCTTGGGTTCCATGGGAACGCCCTCCCGCAGCAGCAGCTCGGCCGTATCCCTCGCGCTGTGCCCGACGGCCAGGAACAGCGCGCTGCACGGGACCGTCTCCCGCCCGCCGTCCTTTTCGACGACGGCTCCGGTGATGCGGCCGTCCCGTTTTTCCAGGCCGCACAGCTTCGTGCCGAACCGCACCTCGCCCCCCAGGGCGGCGATCCGCTCCCGGATGCGCTTCACCACGACGGCCAGCACGTCGGTGCCCACGTGGGGCGCGGCGTCCCAGGTCACGGCGGGGTCGGCGCCGAACTCCGCAAAGCGCCGGAGGATCCAGCCCACGCTGCTGCCGCCGGTGCCGGTGTTCAGCTTGCCGTCGGAAAAGGTCCCTGCGCCGCCCTCGCCGAACTGGACGTTGCACTCCTCATCCAGGATCCCCTTTTCCAGGAAGGCTTTCAGCCTTTCCCTGCGCGTATCCACGTCCATGCCCCGCTCCAGCACGATGGGGCGCAGGCCCGCTTCCGCCAGAGCCAGGGCGGCAAACATCCCTGCGGGGCCGAAGCCCGCCACCGCCGGACGCGCTGACGGCAGACGTCCCGGCGCCGGCATGGCAAACCCGTCCTCCTGGGGAGCAAGCAGCCCGCTGCCCCGCTCCCGGAGATAGGCTTCTTCGTCTCCGATCGCCGCGTCCAGGGTATAGATCAGGCGCACGGCGTTCTTTTTTCTGGCGTCGATGCTGCGTCTGACGATTTTCAGCTCCAGGATCCGGTCATCCGGCAGGCCAAGCTTCTGTGCCGCCAGCCGCTTCAGGGACTTTGGCCCATCCTTTTGAGGCGGCAAGCGCAGGTCTCTCAATCTCAGCACGGCGCAGCCCTCCCTGCCGATTCCCCGGCCAGCCTGCCGCTGGCCCAGGCCCACTGGAGATTGTACCCGCCGCAGTCCCCGTCGATATCCAGCACCTCGCCGCAGGCATAGAGGCCGGGGCAAAGCCTGCTCTCCAGGGTCTCCGGATGGAATTCCTCCGTCCGTATGCCTCCCGCGGTGACCTGCGCCTGGTCAAAGCCCAGGTCTCCGGTCACCCGGAATTCGAAGCGCTTCGCCTTCCGCGCCAGGAGCCGGACCTCGCCGTCCAGTCCCGCCAGCTTCGCCGTGCCGCTGAGTCCGGCGGCTCTCACCACCGTCCGGCCCAGGCGGTTCTGTATCGTGCCGGTGAACAGATCGTCCAGCGTGAGCTCCGGCCTCGTGCCGACTCTGCATCGCAGAAGCTCCTCCAGCTCCCGCAGGGGGAGGTCCGGAAACAGGTCCAGGGCGATCACGGTATCCCCGCCCTGTCCGGCAGTGCGGGAAACGGCAAAGATGCCCGGACCGCTGAGTCCATACTCAGTGAACTGCACCTCCCCCGGGATCTCCCGGACGGTCCGCCCGCCCCGGAGGACGCGGATCCCGGCCTGGGTCCGTACGCCCTTGAGGCTGCGGGTCAGACTCCCCTCCGTGCGGAGCTGCACAAGGGACGGGATGAGCCGGGTGCAGCTGTGTCCCAGGCTCTCCAGAAGACGGTATCCGTCTCCGGTGCCTCCCAGCTTTCCCCCCGCCTGTCCGCCGCAGGCCACGATCAGCCTGTCCGCCGTCAGCTCCTCAGACGCCGTGCGGAGAACAAAGCCCTCCGCCCGCCGCCTGACGGACTCAACGCTCGATCCGCAGGCCTGCCGCACGCCCAGCGCGTCCAGGGTGAAACGCAGCACGTCCACCACGCTGCCCGCGCTGTCCGACATGGGATATACGCGGCCGTCCTCCTCGCTGACGGTGAGCAGGCCCATTTGCCGGAAGCGGCGCAGGGTGACCCCCGGCTCCTCCCGCTGCAGGGCAAAGGCGCAGAAATCCCGTTCTTCTCCGTGATAATGCTCCGGTGCGGCGTGAAGATTCGTCAGATTGCAGCGTCCGTTCCCCGTAGCCGCCAGCTTGCGGCCCAATCGGGCCTGGCGCTCCAGGAGCAGGACGTCTGCGCCGGACTCCGCCGCGGCAATGGCCGCAGTCATGCCGGAGGCTCCGCCGCCCACCACCGCGACCCTGAGTTTGTGTTTCTCTTTCTGCATGGTCTTTCCTTTCCCCGCACCGGTCAGCGGATAAACAGGCGGACGTACCAGCTCATGAGCTGTCTGCCGAAGAGCAGCGCCAGGATCCCCCCGCCGGTGAGGAACAGCGAAGGATCGTACAGGGCTTCTCTCCCGTCGTCCCGCTTGGCCTCTCCGCTGCCCTGCGCCCTGCTCTTCACCCGACGCCTGCCCAGGAGCAGGAGGATGAGCGCCGTGATCACTGCGCCCGGCAGAAGGGCGAAAGCGGCGCGCCAGCCCAGGAACAGGCCCGTGCAGGCCGTATGCCATACCGTTTCCCGCCGAAGCCGCCTTTTGCCCCTTCCCCTGCCGGACAGCAGCAGGAGCGCCAGGGCAAACACACCGGCGCCGGCTCCCCCCAGCAGGTGTTCTGCAGGGGATACGGCCCTGTATGCGATCACGGCGCAGCCGCCCGTCAGCAGCGTGAGGATCGGGATGGCCGGTCTCTCCCCGGCCTTCACCCAGATAAGTCCGGCGGCGCAGATGAGACAGGAGCCGTGGAGCATGGCAGCAACCGCTGCCGCCGCGCCGAAGGGCATCCACAGCTGCAGGCAGATGAGCCACGCCAGGATGGCAGCTCCGCTGAGGATCGGCTCCCGCGGAGAAACGGGCGCTGCGCAGAAGCGGCACCTTCCGCCGTTCAGCAGCCAGCTGAGGAGGGGTATCTCATCCCAGAATTCCCGCTCCCTTCCGCAGGAGGGGCAGCGATCCCGCAGCGTCAGGGGTCCGGATCGCTCCGCCGCGCTCAGGTATATGTCCGTCAGCCTTGCCGCCAGCATGGAGCCGAACAGCACGAGGACCGCAATGAGTACCGTCTGCATATGGCTTTCCCTATGCGTTCAGCTGGGAATCCAGCATCCGGCGGACGCGCTGCCGCAGCGCGGGCTGTCCCTTCAGCTCCGGGTCCTGGGCAAGGAGCTGTTCCGCCTCCCGCTGGGCCGCCTTCAGGGTATCCAGGGAGCCGGAAAGATCCGCAATATGGAGCTCCGGCAGGCCGTGCTGGCGGCTGCCGAAAAAGTCGCCGGGTCCCCGCAGCTTCAGGTCCTCCTCCGCGATCCGGAAGCCGTCGCTGCATCCTGCCAGCACCTTAAGCCTTGCCGTGGAGTCCCCGCCCTCCGAGCCCTGGAGCAGGATGCAGTAGCTCTTATGCTGCCCCCGGCCCACTCTGCCCCGAAGCTGGTGCAGCTGGCTCAGGCCGAAGCGCTCCGCGTTCTCCACGATCATCAGGGCGGCGTTGGGCACGTCCACCCCCACCTCTACCACGGTGGTGGAGACCAGGATATCCACTTCTCCCCCGGCGAAGGCGCGCATAACGGCCTCCTTCTCGGCGGCCTTCATTTTTCCGTGGAGCAGCGCGACGCGGAATTGGGGAAACACGTCCTCCTGCAGCTCCCGATACAGCTCCTTGGCGCTGAGCAGGTCCTGGGAGGTCTGCTCCTCATCCCCGATCATGGGGCATACCACATAGACCTGCCTGCCCTCCCGGATAAGCTTTTCCGCAAAGCGGCGGACCCGGGGCCGCAGGCTCTCGTTCACCGCATAGGTATCCACCTTCTGCCGTCCGGGAGGCAGCTCGTCGATGACGGAAAGATCCAGGTCGCCGTAGATCATCAGGGCGAGGGTCCTGGGAATGGGGGTGGCGGACATGACCAGCACGTGGGGAGAGTTGGCCTTTTCCGCCAGCGCCGCCCGCTGGGCCACGCCGAAGCGGTGCTGCTCATCGGTGATGACCAGGGCAAGGCTGCGGTATTCCACCCCCTCCGACAGGAGAGCGTGGGTACCCACGGCAAGCTGCGCGCTGCCGTCCGCCAGGGACCGGCGCGCCTCCCGTTTCGCCGCGGCCCCGAGGCTCCCGGTGAGCAGAGTCACCCGGATGCCGAAGGGGGCAAGCAGCCGCTCCATGGTGGCATAGTGCTGCTGGGCAAGCAGCTCCGTCGGCGCCATGAAGGCTGTCTGGAGCCCGGCTCTCGCCGCGGCCCAGGCGCATACGGCGGCAACCATTGTCTTGCCGGAGCCCACGTCGCCCTGCACGAGACGGTTCATGGCATAGCCGGAGCTCATGTCCGCCAGCGCTTCATCCACGGCTCTGCGCTGGGCGCCGGTAAGCTTGAACGGAAGCGTGCGGAGGAACTCCGTCAGCGGCGGCACGCCGATCCGATACCCGGAGCTGGCGCGCCGCTTTTCCTTTATGCTGCCCAAAGCGCAGGCCAGGGTGAACAGCTCCTCAAAGATGAGCCTCCCCCTTGCCCGTTCCGCGTCCTCCATCCTTGCGGGAAAATGGATATCCCGGTACGCCTTTTCCGCAGAGGTCATGCCATACTTTTCCGCAAGTCCCGGCGGCAGCAGGTCCGGCAGCGGCTCCTCCAGGCTGCCCAGGGCGGCGGAGACCGCAGACTGCAGCGATTTCTGCGTGACGCCGGCGGTAAGGGGGTAGACGGGAACGATCCTGCCGGTCACCAGACCGGCCTGCTCCTGCTTTTCCGTAAGGGGATTCGTCAGCTCCAGCCAGCCGCCGTCCCGCCGAAACTTTCCGTAGAAATACATGCTCTGCCCATAGGAAATATTCTGCTTCACGTAGGGCTGGTTGAAATAGGTGACGTCCGCGGCGCCGCTGTCGTCCGCAATGCGGAATTTCACCAGGCTCAGCCCGCCCCGCACCCGGTTCAGCACCGGCGACGAGATGACTCTCGCCAGGACGCAGGCGGTCTCTCCGTCCTCCACTTCCTCCAGAGGCCGGATCCTGCTCCTGTCCTGATATTCCCGGGGAAACCAGCGCAGGAGATCCTCCACGCTGTCGATCCCCAGCTTATGCAGGGCTGCCGCCCGCTTTTCCCCGATGCCCTTGGTATAGCGCACGCTGTCGCTCAGCTTCGTCATGCCCCGTCCCCGCTCATTTCCCGTCGTTCTTGATCTTTTCCCAATATGCTCTGGCTGCCTGTTCCGTTTTGTTGTCCCCGTACCGGTAATACCGGGCGTCCTTCAGGGTATCCGGCAGATACTGCTGCCTGACCCAGTGCCCGGGGAAGTCATGGGGATACAGGTACCCCTGCTCCCGCTCGAAGCCGGCCCCGTCCGCATGGACGTTCTGCAGCTCTCTGGGCACCGCCCCGCCCTTGCCCATCCGCACGTCCGCCATGGCCGCGTCGATCGCGGCGACAACGGAATTGGATTTGGGCGCCGTTGCCAGCAGGATCACCGCCTGGGCCAGGGGGAGCCTGGCCTCCGGCATGCCCAGCTGCAGGGCGCTGTCCACACAGGCTTTGACGATGGCTGCTGCCTGGGGATAGGCCATGCCGATATCTTCGCTGGCGGAACAGAGGATGCGCCGGCAGGCGCCGGGCAGATCCCCCGCATCCAGCAGCCGGGCCAGGTAATGGAGCGCGGCGTCCGGGTCGCTGCCCCGGAGAGATTTCATCAGGGCGGAGACCGCGTCAAAGTGCTGGTCTCCCTCCCGGTCGTACTTCATTGCGCTCTTCTGGGTCACCAGCTCAACGTCCTCCGGGCTCACCAGCACCCGCTCGCCATCGTTCGGCGCGCCGTAGAACAGGAGCTCCACGCTGCTCACCGCCTTGCGCACGTCCCCGCCGCAGCCCTGGGCGATGCGTTCCAGCGCCTCCGGCGCGAAGTCGCCCCGGAGTCCCGTGCGCTTTTCCATGGCCAAGACCGCCCTGCGGATGGCGGGCAGCATGTCTGCGGGGGATACCTGCTTGAATTCAAAGATCGTGCTGCGGCTCAGTACGGCGCTGTATACATAGAAATAGGGGTTTTCCGTGGTGGAGGCGATCAGACTGATCTTGCCGTTTTCGATGTATTCCAGCAGGGACTGCTGCTGCTTTTTGTTAAAATACTGGATCTCATCCAGGTACAGCAGGATCCCGTTGGGGGCGAGCATGGTATCCAGGCTGCTGATGATCTCCCGGATGTCCGACGTCCCTGCCTGGGTGGCGTTCAGCTTGCGCAGGCTGCGCTTCGTGGCGTCCGCAATGATCCCCGCCACGGTGGTCTTGCCCGTACCGGAGGGGCCGTAAAAGATCATATTCGGCGCCTGCCCGCTCTCGATGATGCGCCGGAGCATCCCGTTTTCCCCGAGGATATGTCCCTGTCCCACCACCTCGTCCAGGCTGTGAGGCCGGATCTCTTCCGCCAGCGGCTTCTGCATCACGCCGCCCCCTTTCGCAGGCTTTTTGGGGATTATACCATAAAACCGGGTAGAAATCCATCGAGGCCGATGGTATAATCCAATTACAGACGGAATACTATGCCCGGACCCACTGCGGACCGGGCGGATGGAGCGGATACGGATGACATACGTGGAGGATATCATCGCGCGGCTGGAGGCCGAGTACCCGGACGCCCTGTGCAGCCTGCAGTATACGGTGGATTGGCAGCTGCTGTTTGCCGTGCGCCTCAGCGCCCAGTGCACCGATGAGCGGGTCAATCTGGTGGCCCCGGGCCTTTTCCGGTGCTTCCCGACTCTGGAGGCGTTCGCCGCAGCTTCACAGGAGGAGGTGGAGGAGCTGATCCGTTCCTGCGGCTTCTTCCGCAGCAAGGCCAAGGACCTCATTGCGGCCGCGGATATGCTCCTGCGGGAATACGGCGGACGGGTGCCGGATACCATGGAAGAGCTGCTGCGCATCCCCGGCGTGGGACGCAAGACCGCAAACCTCATTTTGGGAGATATCTACCATAAGCCCGCCGTGGTGACGGATACCCACTGCATCCGCATTGCGGGCCGCCTGGGTCTCACCCGGGAAAAGGAACCGGTGAAGGTGGAGCGGGACCTGGCCGCCATCCTGCCGCCGGAAAAGTCCTCGGATTTCTGCCACAGGATGGTCCTGCACGGCAGGAAGTACTGCATGGCGCGCAAGCCAAACTGCTCCGCCTGTCCCCTTGGGGAGATCTGCAGGAAGGCCGGCGTCGAAGAAAAGGGAAAAAGCGCGCAGCGCAGTGCGTCCGGTAATTCAAAACCGTAAATAAGCGATCAAATATGATTGGAAAGGCAGTGAAAGCGATGCAGTATCAAATCAAGGGCGAGCCTTTGCCGGTAGTCATCTGCAATCTTGAAGCGGGAGAAACGGTGGTCTGTGAATCCGGCGGCATGAGCTGGATGAGTCCGAATCTGGAAATGGAGACCGTGGGCGGAGGCGTCGGCAAGATGTTCGGGCGCATGTTCTCCGGTGAGGCGCTGTTCCAGAACCGGTATACCGCCAGGGGCGGTCCCGGCATGATCGCCTTTGCCTCCCATTTCCCCGGCTCCATCCGGGCGGTGGAGATCACGCCGGACCGGCCGGTCGTGGTGCAGAAGTCCGCATTCCTGGCCTGCCAGCCCCAGGTGGATCTTTCCGTGTTCTTCCAGAAAAAGCTGGGCGCCGGATTCTTCGGCGGCGAGGGCTTCATCATGCAGAAGCTCTCCGGCAATGGCGTTGCCTTCGTGGAGATCGACGGCTACGCCGTGGAGTATGACCTGAAGCCGGGACAGCAGCTGGTGCTGGATACGGGCATCCTCGCCATGATGGACGCCTCCTGCACCATGGACATCCAGACGGTGAAGGGCGTGAAAAACATGCTCTTCGGCGGCGAGAGCCTGTTCAACACCGTGGTCACCGGACCGGGCCGGGTCGTCCTGCAGACCATGCCCGCAGCCGGGCTTGCGGGGCTCCTGTCCTCCATGATCCCGGGAAAGGGCA
>JAEEGL014176242.1_pt1 | contig 12156 bp, 10 predicted proteins | sample 9134231 | NCBI WGS metagenome assembly JAEEGL01 (sample SAMN16246548, study PRJNA631951) | gut metagenome | biome: gut microbiome; feature: rumen; material: fiber-attached | host: Bos | place: Iran: Karaj | collected 2018-10
CGACTATCTTCGGCTGGAGCTTTCGCTGTCTGATAACAGCGTAGAGGCTTATTGCCATGATGTCCACTTGTTTTTGCAATACCTTGAGGCAGAAAAAATTTCAACAGACATCAACGCCATCACCCAAGAAACCATCGAGAACTTTTTCGCCTATCTTTTCGACCTCAATATCGGTGCCACCTCACAAGCACGCATCCTTTCGGGGTTGAAGTCGTTTTGGCGCTACCTGACCCAAGAGGAAATCGCTGACAACGACCCTACCCTACTCATCTCATCACCCACTTTGGGGCGGCACTTGCCAGAAGTACTTAGCTATGAGGAAATCCAAAAGATGATCGATAGTATCGACCTTAGCCAGCCTACCGGACACCGCAACAAGGCAATGATTGAGGTATTGTACGGTTGTGGACTTCGCGTTTCAGAACTCATCGGACTGCAAATCAGCGATATATACAAAAACGACGGCTTCCTGCGTATCATCGGCAAAGGAAGCAAGGAAAGACTCGTCCCCATAGGAGACGGTAGCTTGAAAATCCTATTTCAATACATCGAAGGCGCTAGACTACACATCACGCCAAAACCCAAATTCACCGATACCGTATTCCTCAACAGCCGTGGCACAGGACTCACGCGCCAGATGGTTTTCCTCATCGTGAAAGACCTTGCCGAAAAGAATGGCATCGACAAAGTCATCAGCCCACACACCTTCCGACACAGTTTTGCGACGCACCTGCTCGAAGGAGGCGCCAACTTGCTTGCCGTACAGCAAATGCTTGGCCATGCAAGTGTGAGCACCACGGAAATCTACACGCATATCTCTGACGAGTTACTGCGCGATACGTTAACGACTTATCATCCGAGGTTCAAGAAATGATTTGACTTTTGGCGTAAAGGCATTTAGCAATCAGCCTGTTAGCCTAGACGCTACTAAGCTATTAGCTAACGACTAAAAGCTAAGGGCCAAAAAGCCAAAACAAACAATTCAACACCTAAACAATTAAACAACCAACAAAACCGTTATCTTTGCAAAAAAATCCACTATGGACACCACAAATTACGACTTCCTGAAAGGCCTGCGCCCTGACCGTTTCTTCCTCCTAGCCGGCCCTTGTGTCATCGAGGACGAAGACTCGCCCCTCTTCATCGCCGAAACCTTGAAAAACATCTGCCAAAAGCTGGACATACCGCTTGTTTTCAAAGGTTCTTATCGCAAGGCTAACCGATCAAGGTTGGACTCGTTCACTGGCATCGGCGATGAGAAAGCGCTAAAGGTGTTGCAAAAAATCGCCAAGGAATTTCAGCTCCCCGTGGTGACCGACATCCACTCAGCTGAAGAAGCCTCGGTGGCTGCCGAATATGTCGATGTCCTACAAATTCCTGCTTTCCTCTGCCGTCAAACCGACCTTCTCGTGGCCGCCGCCAAAACGCGCAAAACCATCAACATCAAGAAAGGACAATTCCTCTCAGGTGAAGCTATGGGCTTTGCCGTCGAGAAAGTGCGTCAGTCGGGCAACGACAAGGTGATGCTCACAGAGCGTGGCTCTATGTTCGGTTATCAGGATTTGGTGGTGGATTATAGAAATATCGCCGCCATGCAGAAATTCAATGTGCCCGTCATCTTGGATGTCACCCACTCCTTGCAGCAGCCCAACCAAAGCAGTGGCGTCACGGGCGGGCGACCAGAACTCATCGGTTTAATCGCCAAGGCGGGCATCGCGGCAGGTGCCGACGGCATCTTCATGGAGGTGCATCCCGAACCTAAAAAAGCCAAGTCTGATGGGGCTAATATGCTCCGTTTAGACTTGGCTGAAACTCTTTTGAGACAATTGGTGAAAATCAAGGAAGCCGTTACTGCATCCGCATATTGACGATTTGTCCCGTCTCCGTGTCAAACACCAATCTTGAGTTCGTAATCGGGGCCATCAGCATAGCACCCAACTGATTGATAGTCACCCTGTCTTCCAATATGGTGGTATTACCACAAGTCACGGTCACCTGCGCCGTTTCAGGGACACGATAGAACACCTTGTTTTCATACGACACAGATTCCACTGCCGACTGGCTGGGGGCATTGATGGCTGCAGTTGTGTTCAGCGATAAAGTCTGCACAGTAACCATACTTCCCGAGCCACCTGTTCCCACAGTCAAGCCTTCAGTCTCCGAAAACTTAGCAACGGTTTGGGTTGTAAGTTCCTTATTCGGAATCACATACACGGTCTTCACCACTTTCTTCGACACGCGCTTGCCCAATAGCAAACTCGTGTATTCCTTCTCCATTGTATCCAACTTTTTATACATAGCATTGAAGGTCTCGGGATTGGCAGCCATCTCAACATCACCAGAGATCAAATAATATTTAGCCTTGCGAATCTCAGCAATTTTGTCAACAACTTCCTTAGCCACCTGAGCATTGGTTTTCCCTGCCATCATCAAGCCAATAAAGCCATTTTTGTCTTCGCACTCTTCTTGACAACATTGTGGCTTATCAATAATTGGCTTGCACTTTTCCGTTTCATCGTCGATGGCATTGCCCATACCAACACTACGGATGATACCGTTGGGAAGCACATCGAATTGGATTTTTCCACCTCCCCTTGATGTAGCCAAAGTCACGAAAAACATTGCGTTAGGGTCAGGGCTGGCCACAGGGGTCATTTTCACATCCAAAAGCTTATACTCCATCGTCTCATATTCCACATAATCCTCCATTTCAAAATAGTTAGAGGCATAATCGCTGAGAGGACCTTTTTCAAGTATGGTTTCCTCAATAATGAAATCCAATTTCAGCATGGTCTGAGGCAAGGAATAATACATACCATTCTGCTGACCAGGGGTAACATTTTTGGCAAAGGTAGTAGAGATCTGCGCATAGAGTTGACCACCCAAGACGGACAAAGCCAACAGCAACAAGGCAAATTTAGTAGGAATTCTATTCATTTCTTAAAGGTTTAGTTTCAAACTTCAAAAATACAAACTTTTCGACAATCTCATTGTTTTATGGCAGTTTTTTCCTTTCTGCTAAAGAGCAATAAGGCCAAAAATGTAAGTAATCCATTGATAATCAGTATTTCAAAACCCATTTTATAGCCTCCAAACAATTGTGGGGAATATATCTTCAAAAGATAACTGGCAATGGGTGAAGCAATGGCAATAAATGGCACTGACTTGTCGAAAACCTTCCTGTTTTTGACAAACAGGCCAAAAGTGTACAAACCCAAAAGTGGTCCATAAGTAAAGCCCGCAATGTCGAACACCTTGTCAATCAACGACTCATTGTGAAAAGGACGGAACGCGATGATAACCAGCAAGTAAAGCAAAGCAAAAGCTACGTGAACCCATTTACGGTACTGGGTGATTTGCCCTTCGGACATTTCCTTTTTGTCGAAGTGCATAAAATCGAAGCAGAATGTAGTCGTCAAGGCCGTCAATGTGCCGTCAGCACTGGAATAGCCTGCCGCCACAAGTCCGATGACGAATACCACCGCTGTAAACTTGCTCAACGAGAACGCTACCGAGGGGAAGATTTTGTCGTTGACCACCACACCCGCATCATTGGTAGGCAATTGGAAACCTGTTGCTTGTGCGTAATAAATCAAGGCGGCACCCAAGCACAAAAACAGCATATTGACCACTACAAACAACAGACTTGAAGTCATCACGTTTTTTTGGGCATCACGCAAATTCCTGCAAGTCAAGTTCTTCTGCATCATATCTTGATCCAACCCAGTCATTGTAATAGTGATGAACATTCCGCTCAGCAACTGTTTCACCCAGAACTTGTTGTGCGTCCAATCAGTCTCAAACACTTTTGTATATCCCTTTTGCGATGCCGATTTCATCAAGTCGCCCAAAGAGATATTTAGGTTCTTCATGATAAACCAAGCCGTTAAGAAAGCTGCCAACAGCAGGAAAGTCGTCTGCAAAGTGTCTGTCCAAACCACTGTCTTAATGCCACCTTTGAAAGTATAAAGCAGGATAATCACGATAAAAATGACGGCAGGCACCCAGAACGGGATGCCCCAGTCCTTGAAGACGAACTCATACAACACAAACACAACGAGATACATACGCAAGGCAGAGCCTAACAGTCGGGACAGGATGAAAAACGCCGCTCCAGTCTTCTCCGAACTCGGACCAAAGCGCATCTCAAGGTAGGAATAGATTGAGGTCAGGTTAAGACGATAATACAACGGCAACAAAACCAACGCTATCACAGCATATCCTAGTACATAGCCAAACACCAAAGGCAGATAGGTAAACTGCCCTGTATAGACACCTCCAGGCACTGACATGAAAGTGACACCTGACAAAGAGGCACCAATCATACCGTATGCCACCACAAACCATGGCGAGTTCTTGTTGCCTCGGAAAAATGCATTATTGTCGGACTTGCGTGCCGTAAAATGCGAAATCACAAACAAAAGTACGGTATACAAAACAAATACGGCAAGTATGATGGTTGCATTCATAATGTTCACAATTTGGTTGTGCAAAAATAAGAATAAAAGTCGGACATGAAAGAAATTCCCTTACTTTTGCACGCCATAACAAAATAACATACAATGAAAGGACTTTACACCATTCTACTACTCATCGTCTCCAATGTTTTCATGACCTTTGCGTGGTACGGCCAACTCAAACTGCTTGAAATCGTTCCCAGCTCCAAAGATTGGCCACTCTTTCTTGTCATATTGATGTCATGGGGCGTCGCCTTGTTCGAGTATTCCTTCATGATTCCCGCCAACCGCATCGGAGCCATGCAAAACGGAGGCCCTTTCAATCTTATCCAACTGAAAGTCATTCAGGAAGCCGTCTCCTTAACCGTGTTTACCATCATCGTAATCACAGTGTTTAAAACCGAGACCTTCCGATGGAACCATATCATTTCCTTCATCTTCATCATCCTAGCCGTGTTTTTTGCTTTCAAAAAATGATTTTTTTTTTGCGACTAATGGAAAAATGCATGATATTTGCGGACCAAAAAAGACACCAAACAAGAACAAAAGAAAGGATACCATATGAAATTCTATGACATTGATTCTGTTTTCACCTTTGGCAAATATGAGGGATTGACCATAGCCGAGGTTTACGAAAAAGACCCTAAATACCTGAAATACTGTGAGGAAAACATTGACGAGTTTTATGTTTCACCTTCCGTGATGCGCGAACTGAAGTCAATGAACCGTGCCATCAACGACTCGGCCTTGTTGGATGTCAACTTCGACAAGATGAGCGACGACGAAATTGACGACTTCATCAGCGGACACGATGAAGAAGACGAGTTCGATGAGTCGAAACTTGAACGCGACTTCGACTGGGAAAACAACGACTTCGCCGACGATTCCCCATTCGATGAGTTTGAAGACGAGTTTGATGAAGATGAATTTTCCGACGAGTTCGGCGACAGCTTCGACGAAAGTATTGACGGCGGTTTCGACGAGTTGTACTAATCAGTAAAAAAGCCTGCCTTCTATAGATTCCCGAGGGAATGACATAGAAGGCAGACTTTTTTTGTTTGCCTATTATGCGTTGATGCGTTCCGAAATGGAATACACCCTTTTGTCACGTTGAGTCGAGGTCACCATCTCAGCAAGGAAGCCCGTCGAGAAAAGTTGCACACCCAAGATAATGGCCAGAAGCGCGAAATAGAACAAAGGCCTGCGTGTCATACCGTAACCGCTTGAAAACAAACGTATATAAGCCAAATAGCCAGCGATGATGAAACCAATCAAGAATGTGATGGAACCCAACACGCCAAAAAAGTGCATCGGGCGACTGCTGAACTTGGAAATAAAGTTGATGGTCAACAGATCAAGATAACCACGAATGAAACGACTCATACCAAACTTGCTTGTGCCATATTTCCTCTTCTGATGGTGTACCACCTTCTCCCCTATGTGACTGAATCCGTTCATTTTGGCAATGACAGGAATGTAACGGTGCATCTCGCCGTAAACTTGGATGCTTTTCACCACCTCGTTACGGTAAGCCTTCAAACCGCAGTTGAAGTCATGTAGTTTGATACCTGACATTACACGTGTGGTCCAATTGAAGAACTTCGATGGGATGTTTTTTGCAATCTTGGAGTCGTAACGCACTTTCTTCCAGCCCGATACAAGATCAAAACCATCCTCTTTAATCATCTTATAAAGTCCGGGTATCTCGTCGGGACTATCCTGAAGGTCGGCATCCATAGTAATGACCACATCGCCTTGCACCACCTTAAAACCTTCGTTCAAGGCTGGCGACTTACCGTAATTGCGGCGGAAACGCAGTGCCTTCACGTTCGAATTGGATTCAGCAAGTTGCTGGATGATGGCCCAGGAATTGTCGGTAGAGCCATCATCTACGAAGACGATTTCGTAAGAGAAGCCATGTTCGTCCATCACACGACGGATCCATGCCTCGAGTTCGGGCAGCGACTCAGCCTCATTCAGCAGCGGTACGACAACGGATATATCCATAGTTTTCATTTTTTACTATGACTAGTGACTATGACAATGACCGCTTTCACATACGATTGAAGCGGTCATTGTCACAAGTCATTGTCGAATTTCAGTTTTTCCGCCCATATAAGGTTGCAGGGCCTTCGGGATGGCCACACTGCCGTCGGCGCGGAGGCTGTTCTCCAAGAAGGCAATCAACATACGCGGCGGGGCGACCACCGTGTTGTTCAAGGTGTGGGCAAAATAGTTGCCGTTCTTCCCCTTGATTCTGATCTTCAGACGGCGTGCCTGGGCATCACCGAGATAGGAGCAGCTGCCCACCTCAAAGTATTTCTTTTGGCGCGGCGACCATGCCTCCACATCCAACGATTTCACCTTCAGATCAGCCAAGTCGCCAGAGCAGCATTCCAACGTGCGCACTGGGATGTCCATCGAGCGGAACAGGTCGACCGTGTTCTTCCACATCTGCTCGTACCAATAGTCGGCATCTTCTTGTTTGCAAAGCACCACCATCTCCTGTTTTTCGAACTGATGGATACGATACACTCCACGTTCCTCGATGCCGTGGGCACCTTTTTCCTTGCGGAAGCAAGGCGAGTAACTGGTCAAGGTCAGCGGTAGGCTCTCTTCAGGCACGATTTGATCGATGAACTTTCCAATCATCGAATGTTCGCTAGTGCCGATGAGATAAAGGTCCTCCCCTTCAATCTTGTACATCATGGCATCCATCTCAGCGAAACTCATCACACCAGAGACAATCTCACTGCGCACCATAAAAGGCGGAATGCAATAAGTAAAGCCACGGTCAATCATAAAGTCGCGGGCATAGGTGATGACAGCGGAGTGCAGACGTGCAATATCGCCCATAAGGTAATAGAAGCCGTTGCCCGCCACACGATGTGCCGAATCCAAGTCCAAGCCATTGAACTTGGCCATAATGTCGGCATGGTAAGGCACCTCGAAATCGGGCACTACAGGTTCACCAAAGCGTTCCTTTTCCACGTTGAAGGTGTCGTCCTTTCCGATAGGCACCTCGGGGGCAATGATGTTCGGGATGGAATACATCACTTTGGTCAACTGGTCCATAAGCGAAGTCTGCTGCTTGCCGAGTTGTTCCAATTCTTGGGCATTGGCCTCGACGAGTTTCTTCATCTCGTTGGCTTTTTCAACTTCCTTGTTCTTAAACAGGATACCGATTTCTTTGGAAATGGAGTTGCGTTGCGAGCGCAGGTCGTCGGCACGCTGCTGGCAGTCGCAATATTGGGTGTACAAGTTGATGGCCTCATCGACAAGAGGCAACTTGCTGTCTTGGAATTTCTTCTTGATGTTTTCCCTGACCACGTCGGGGTTCTTGACTAAAAACTTGATATCTATCATAGGTCAATCGATTTGCTTCGTAAAAACGGGCAAAGATAGGAATTTTTCAGATATGAGAAAACGGAAGACCTGTTATAACTTCGATTTTAGGAATACCTATTGTTTTTCGAAACGCGATGAATAGTAGTTACCGGTGCATAATGGTATTCTAATGCAGAAGTTTCAGAGTTGGCGGTCAAAGTAATGTTGCCGCTGGGGATTGTGAGTTCATAAGCTGCGCTGGCCCTGTCTGGCAATAAATCGGTATTGCTTGATTAGCTGACAATCCGCTATGTTCTAAAATAGTCACAGTGCCACCCATCTCCCCAATTTGGCAGGACAAAAGAACAGCAATATGGATTATTCTGCTGCAAACCTGCAAGAAAGTCCTATATCCTCCGAACTTTTTCCCACCATAACCGTAAACTCTCCTGGCTCAAAGTGCCAGCCTTTTCCGACAGAATACACGGCCAAGTCACGCTCGGTGAGACAGAAAGACACAAGTTTGCTTTCACCTTTATTAATATGTACCCTTTGGAAGCCTTTCAGCAATTTTGAGGCTGGCGCGAGGCTTGCCACCTCATCACGGACGTAGAGCTGCACCACCTCGTCGCCATCGCGGGAGCCGATGTTTTTCACGGTGCATGTGACTCTGCAAATCGTATCATTAGGTTTCGAAGCACCTTTTCCTTTCGAGACGCAACAAGTCGACGTCTCCATAGTCAAGTCGCTGTATTCGAACTGGGTGTAACTCAAGCCGAAACCATAGGGGAACAATGGTTTGGCGGATTCTTCCACATAATCGCTCGTGGCAGGTTGTGAGTAATAGACAGGAATTTGACCTACCGAACGCGGCACAGTGATGGGCAAGCGACCAGCGGGATTGTAGTCGCCCCAAAGGATGTCGGCCAAAGCGGAACCGCCTTCCATACCGGGATACCACAAGGTCAATAAAGCGTTGGATTGTTGGATGGCGAGGTTCATATCCAATGGACGGCCTTGTATGTAGACCGTCACCACGGGCTTGCCAATGGCATAGATACGTTGCATCAGTTCCTCTTGCTTGCCCAAAAGCTTCAATGTAGAACGGTCATAGCCCTCGCCGCAGTCCATGTCAGAAATATGTTCGTCCACTTTGGCGGCACCTGTTTCCTCATAAGATGTCTTGAAGTCACGGGCAGAAGAGCCACCTACCACCAACACCACGACATCAGCAGATTTGGCAATTCGTATAGCCTCTTCAATGTTGCTGTCGTTTTCGTCGCGTACAGCACAACCTTTGGCATAGGTCACCTCTGCCCTGCTCTTTTCGCGGATGCCTTCGAGCATAGTCACGATACGGTCAGGGCCTTGCGGCGCGGTATAGTCGCCCAACTGATTGTATATATTGTCGGCATTCGGTCCTATGACCGCCACCTTTTTAATGTTTTCACTGAAAGGCAAAACTCCGTCGTTTTTCAGCAAAACGGCCGATTCCAATGCCACTTGCTTAGCTAATTCTGCATTTTCTTTCGAGCCCACTTCTGCCTCAGCCATAGCCTCATCAACATAAGGATTGTCAAACAGGCCGAGGTTGTATTTCAGTTGCAAGACGTGGCGTACAGCTCGGTCAATGTCGGTTAGGGTAACGAGGCCGCGTTGCAGGGCTTCTTTCAAGAAACCTCCGTAGTTGTAGCCGCCCAAGTCAATATCGACCCCAGCCTTCAAAGCCATAGCTGCGGCCTCGGCGGGGTCGGCAGACACATGTTGAGTGGCATAGATGGCATTGACGGCATTCAAATCGGAAAAGACAACACCCTTGAAGTTCCATGAGTTTCTTAACACTTCATGCAAAAGCCATGAGTTGGCCGAGCAAGGCACACCATCAATGGTATTATAAGAGGTCATCACGGATTTTGCACCACCTTCGCAAACAGCATTCTCGAACGAAGGCAGATAATCCGTCATCATACGGTTGGGTCCCACGTCGGCCGTTGCGGCATTGTGTCCACCTTGAGGTATGCCGTAAGCGGCAAGATGTTTCAAGGTGGCACAAACGTGTCTTTGCATTCCTTTTACGACGGCAGCACCCAGCACGCCAGAAAGATACGGGTCTTCGCCCATGGTCTCCTCCACCCTCGACCACCTTGGGTCACGTGCGATGTCCAAGACGGGGCCATAGCCGATTTGTGCCCCTTGCAGACGTACCTCCTTCCCCATCGCCTCGCCCATCTGTTCAAGCAATTCGGGATCCCACGTGCTGGCTTGACCGATACCCGTCGGGAAAACGGTCGTGCCCACTGCCATATGGCCATGAGGGGTCTCTTCGCAGAAGAGCAGAGGGATGCCGAGACGTGTGTTTTCTACGGCTTGGCGTTGCATCATGTTCAACAGCCTTGCCGACTCGCGGGGATGCAGACCTGTCTCCACGGTTTTCCTTGACCACGGGTCGGCACGGAGCACCGCCCAGCATGAGCCGAGCGGCATCGTGTCCATCATACCGAGGAAATCGTCGGCAAGCCAAAGCGAATCACCGTCCCTGCCATAGAAATTAAAGCCTATGGGACAGCTCAGTTGGCCGCATTTCTCATCTATGGTCATTTGTGAAAGCAAAGCCTCAACCTTGTCTTGTTTCTCAGTGCAGGAAGATAAAATTACTAACGCTAGCAACAATGGAATACACTTCGTGTAGAAATACGTAATATTCGGCATAGCCAAATCTTTCCAAAATCTATTTTTAAAATCTTCCAAAATCTTTTTTCTATTCATCTCATTTGATTTTCAAACGATTTTTTAATGATCCTTATAGATTTAACTGCGTTGAAATCTAAGATTCGACGCTAGTCAATACTGCGTATTTCTTGCGAAGCAATCCCATAATCACTCAAACCAAGTGCCTAATCAATTCCTCGCGGTCGCCAGGCAACATGTCAATGACAGGGATTTCCACCATCGTGTAGCAGCCCGGCTGCAAACGCATTGTGGCACGGGCCACATTGACCAACACCTGACCCGTCAATGCGGGGTTGTTGATGCTCATATTAAACTCCAAGCGTTGGTTAGCGGTTTTGCCTGAGACACCTTTACGCACAAGGTTGACGCCATGACCCATATCGCGGACAGCATCAACACTGTCGACGGCAAATACATGGGTCTCATCGTTGGCAAAATACGGGTCAGCCTTGATGTCTTTGGTCACTTGTTCCAGCGAAGCTCCTTCTTCAAGTTCCACATATACCATACGGCGATGGATGCCCTCGCCCAAAGGAATCGTCACCGAGAGGGCGTTTTTTACCCCATTTTTGGAGCGCACGCAGACACTGTGGCCCATCGACATACCAGGACCAAAGTTAGTGTAAGACAGCCCCTTGGGTGCCAGGCTCTGCATCAAAGTACGGACAATGGAATCGGAACCTGGGTCCCAGCCGGCGGCGATGACACTCACCGTTTTCGTTTCCTTATTAATAGCCATCAACTCGCGGCGATAGTCAACGATAGAAGTGTGGATGTCGAACGAATCCACCGTATTAATGCCCAAAGGCAGGATTTGCTTGGCATACTCGGGACAACTACGCGTGGGACAGGCCAAGATGGCCACATCTACGTTTTTCAGTTCTCGAATGTCTTTAACCACCTCGTATTGAGATAGTTCCAAAGGCTTATTTTCATTTCCATTGCGGCGCACAATGCCTGCCACCTCAAAATCGGGGGCCACTTCCAAGGCTTCCAAGGCGAAGCGACCCACATTGCCGTAACCTACTACGGCGGCTCTGATTTTCTTCATATTTTGCAGATTTAAAGGGCAAAAATAGAGATTTTAACCTAACAATTTGTTTTTTTTCATAAATATGCGGCATAATGACACAGGAACAATACCCGGCCGACCATGCTACATTGTTTTGCAACACTCCAGAATCCAAGAAGAAAGACATTACTTGGAAGGTAGCCTACCAGATGAACCCCATACGACGTCGTGTGAGGTTAGACAGCCCACCTACAGCCCCATTACTTTCCCAAGTCTATCACACAGCCTGCCTCGCACCTGCCTGATACTATGCAGGACTGACACAGCATAGCGTGGTGTGCCGACCCGCCATAGCCAAAACATCCTGACACATCTGTAGCATGCCTCCAGCACGCTCTGCCTAGTCTACAGTGTGGTAAACCCCACACAGCAAAGCTGTATGGGGTAAATAGGATACCGTGCCTTCGGCACGAGACTGCCGCGAAAAAGTTACCGGACGGGGGGCTTCCGTGCACGCTACCGCGTGCGCCCCCGCCCGATAACTTTTTCGCCCCTTGCCCGTCTTGCCCGTAACGGAACAAAGGTTAGTTCTGCATCCCAACGCGCACCCCACGAACAGAAAGTCCATAG
>JAEEGL014477879.1_pt1 | contig 12156 bp, 13 predicted proteins | sample 9134231 | NCBI WGS metagenome assembly JAEEGL01 (sample SAMN16246548, study PRJNA631951) | gut metagenome | biome: gut microbiome; feature: rumen; material: fiber-attached | host: Bos | place: Iran: Karaj | collected 2018-10
ACCTCCAAGGTATTCAAACGAAACACCCACATAGTTGCCAAAAACAATTCCGTATCGTCCGCCAAAGCAAAACGACGGAGAAAATGCCTCGAGAGTAAAACCTTCGGTGTTTTTGAGGTCTTGATTGAGCATCATAAACGTACCAGCGCCGCCCTTAACAGCAATAGTCATCCAATTGACATATCCTCCGCGTCCGCCGCGATGTTGCGAAAATCCTTGTAACACACACAATGTCAAGGCTATTAACAATAAAATCTTTTTCATTATTTAATCTATCTTTTAAAATGTTTATAAATTACTTCATAATATAAGACTATATTTAAGCCCTAAAAGATTATCAAATATCACACTTTTTTTGCAGAAAAGCAAAAAAAAACGCAAATATTTCTACTTTTGTCGAAAAAACAGAAGAGAAAAATGTTCGGTCATTTTGGAACTATCGGAAAATTAGTATCATTAGCATTAATTACACTTGTGTGCCTGTTAATAGCATTAGTAGTAGGCACATCAGGTGCAATGATTTACGCAAAATGCAGTGCCACAACCGCAGCACAAGCCACCTCAGACCCCAATTATGTGCGTATATATCAGATACTTTCGTCGTTGATAATTTTTTTGATACCGGCATTGGTGTGCGCATGGATGTTCGACAAAAGCATTAAGGAAGGTCTTTACCTCAATGCACAAACCAATTGGAAATCAATGTTGTTAGCATTGGTGGCAATGGTAACGGTTATTCCATTTACAGCATACATTACAGAAATAAATATGCAACTATCCCTGCCCGACTGTATGAAAGGAATAGAAGAGTGGATGCGACAAAAAGAAGACCGCGCAAAAATAATTACAGAACAAATGTTAATAACCGACAATTTTGGGTTATACCTTTATAATATAATAGTGTTGGCGTTGGTGCCTGCAATATCCGAAGAACTATTTTTTAGAGCCACATTACAAAAAATTATTACACAAAACCATCCATTCTTGGCAGTAACCATAACTGCGGTGATATTCAGTGCGTTTCACTTGCAGTTTTATGGATTTTTGCCAAGAGTGCTTTTGGGTTTTATGCTTGGCTTTATGCTTGTATGCACCCAAAATATCAGAGTATCGGTAGCGGCACATTTTATAAACAATTTTGTAGCCGTAACTGCCTATTTTATAAAAGGTAGCGACATTACCAACAATATCAGCGACAACACGGCAGTATCAATATCAATAGCCATAATAAGCGCATCATTAACCACATGGCTGCTAATTCTGTTATGGCAAAAAAACGTAAAAAATCATTCTCAGCTAAAAAAAACTGAAAATTTGTAGTATCAAGAAAATAAAAGCTTTATATTTGTAACAACATTTTTACGATATTTACGATAAATATGATTAGAAACCAACAAAAGCGACACTATGGCTGTTAAAAAACCCAAGAAAAGCAAAGAGGATATACAAAAATATAAACGCAAACACCGCATAGAAATCGTACTCAACGACTTTGAAATGCAGGCATTTGTAAATTACTGCAACAAATATAAAGTAAGCAACAAAGCCAAATTTATCCGCGAGGCGGTGATGACCACGGTGCTAAAAAAATTTGATGAAGACTACCCCACTCTATTTGATATACCATCGAGATAGTAAGGAAGTTAACATTTTTTATTAATTTTTGGAATAGGGTTTTAACCTTTCCAAACGTTATAACAGTAGATTTTATTAAAATAAATAACTAAATATAAATAATGGTTGAATTATGAAAAAATTATTGACACTCGTATTGTTATCGGCTATAGTATTTACCACCGGTAACTTGATGGCACAGAACACCAACTATAGGTCTTGGTGGAATAGCTTATCGCCAGAATGGAAAAAAATATTCCAAGAACAAGAGCTCAAAGGCAAGGACGTGGATCCCACCGACGAACAACTCAGAATGATGGTAAATATACAAAATTTGTCGTGCGCAGGACACACCGAAATCACTGAGATGCGAGCAATTGCAGGCTTGCCCGAACTTCGCTACTTAGATGTTAGCGGCACAAGCATCAAAAGCCTCCAAGGAATAAGCAAACTCAAAAGTTTGAAATACCTCAACTGCTCTGACAACGACAATCTTACCTCGTTGGCAGAATTAGCCGAACTCACCGAACTGGAAGAGCTCAACTGCGGCAACACAATGGTAAAAGACCTCACCCCCATTGCCGGACTTGCCAAACTCAAAAAACTTGATGTGCACTACTGCACCATCAACCGTTTGGCAGCTATCTCTAACCTATCGAAATTAGAAGAGCTTGACGTTTCAAAAAACCCGCTCTTTTCGTTAGACGGATTGCAGAAAAACAGCCTCGTATCGCTCAACTGCAGCGAAACACGTGTTAGCGACCTTCTCCCGTTGCAATACTCTAAGATGCTTGCTTATCTCAACATCTCGCACACCGACGTTGCAACAATTCGTCCGCTGCAAAACGTTAGAACTCTCCGCGAAATCGACTGTTCTGATTCAAGAATCACAGCTGCTGGTCTCGACTACCTTTACGCGCACACAAGTTTAACACTTATCCGCGCTCGCAACATCAATATTTCGGCAAAAGAAATTACCGACTTTACCACATCTTACAAAGGTAGAAACACAAGCTGCGACATCATTATCACAGGGAAAAAATAATCATTTTGTAAAGCATTAAGACTAAAAAAGGCGAGAATAAAATCTCGCCTTTCATGTCTAACCTTTTAACGTTTACAAAATGAAAACAAAATAAAATTAAATTACCACTGATACATTTGTAGCCTGAGGACCACGTTTGCCCTCAGTAATTTCAAACGAAACCCGTTGGTCGGTTTTGAGATTAACTTTTTTGCCGTTGACAAACGGAATTCCGGTGTAATGTACGAAAACATCGCTTCCATCTTCACTTTCGATAAAGCCAAAGCCCTTTGTTGTATCGTACCATTTAACTTTGCCACTTTTTTGGGCATTGTCTGATTTGTTTTTGTTGATAATGCTTGCCATAATTTAGGTGTTTATATTACTATTACAAATATCCGAAATTTTTATTTATTTGTCAAGAGCTAAATAAATATTTTTTTTGATTATTGTTAGTTAATTATTACTAAACAGTTGATTTTGTGAATTTTAACAGTAAATATTTTTTTAATAAAATCGTAAAAAAATTATTTTTTACGGCTCTATGGCTATTTTTAGCATCCCTAACGATGGCGCAAGAGCCCAAAAAAAACATGATTGTAATATCAGATTCTCTTAAAAACGGAAAATTTGTACAACATTTTCGCTGCGGATTCGACACTGCACAAATCAATTACACATTACAAAAATACTTAGAGCGTTATGTCAACAGCGGATACCCATTCGCCAAAACAGTTTGCGATTCGATAGTGGTGAATCAACAAACAGGAAGATTTTATTTCTCTGTAAAAAAAGGGAATTATTACAAAATAGAAAACATATTTCTGCCCGGAAAACCCAAAATCACACCTTATTATATATACCGAACCATTCATCTCAAACCCGGAGCAGAGTTTTCGCACCACAAACTAACACGAGCCAACGCACTCATCAATAACACAGGTATTCTTAAAACCACACAACAGGCGCAACCCGAATTTCACCCAAACGATGCCGACATTTACCTCTACATTCAAAAACAAAAATGCAATAGCGCTGAAGCTGGAATCGCATTAATGTACAACTCTCAAAAAGAGCGGTATTACCCAACGGGAAACGCCACTCTGATGCTTGCCAACAACCTCGGCAAAGGCGAAACATTTGGATTTGAATGGCACGGCTACAAAGAAAATTCGCAAAAACTATCGGCAGAGATACGGTTGCCATATCTATTCGGGACGGCAATCTCGGCAGAAGGAAACACCAAAATAAACAAAACCGACTCTACTTGCGTGTTTGTAGCCATTAATCCCGCTATTGAAGTAGGATTATCAGATGTTATAAGCGTAAAAGCTGATGTTTCAAGCACTTGGTTAATACCACAAAATGAACAATCAACAATAGAAAAATCTAACAGCACACTCTACGGAGCTGATATTCTGTGGCTTTGCACATTCCACAACAGCATATTAAAAGCCTCGGTAGGTGCTGCCACAGGCAAACGTAACAACAACGGCGAAAAATACAATTGCCAAGAATTGAGAATGAGCCTCCTCTACAACCGCACACTTTGGCAAAGGTTTGAAATTTCGTCTATTACTTCATCAAAAGTAAAATTGTGCGACGCCGAAACCTACATTTACGAAAAATATAGATTTGGAGGAGCGTCGACATTAAGAGGATTCAACGAAGAATATTTTTTTGCCGACCGATACATTTTGCTATCCAACACTCTGAGATACAGACCTTACGATAATTTTAGCATATTTACATTTTACGATTTAGCCACCTACCAATGCAACAGTGCTAACGACACGCCACAAGGCATGGGCATAGGAGCCGGATTGCGCCAAAACAATGCCGACATAGATATAGCTTGGGCTATTGGACGGGAACACAATGAATATTTGCCACTTAAACAAGCCAAAATTCACATCACCGTAAAGCTATTTTTTTAAAAAAAACAATTTATTTTTACATTTAACCAACAAATTAAATATATTTGCGTTTTAAGTGTAAGTAGAAATTACTTAAAAAATAAATAATTTTGTAACTAATTGATATTTAATAATTAAAAAATCACTCTATGAAAAAGACATTGTATATAGCAGCCTTATTAGCAATAGTATGCATGGCATTTGCATCGTGCCGTTCGTCGAAACCCGCATGCCCTGCCTACTCATCTGTTAATGTAACTATCAACAGATAAGCATTTTAATCATAAAGAGAGATGAAAAGACTTGGCCTGCTGCTAATTGCATCGGCATTTGCGCACAACGTATGGGCGCAAGGAGAAATCGACACCGAAAAAAAGATACTTGTACGCAACGAGTGGTCGCTATCGGCATCTGCCAAAACCAACGGCTTTGAGATGGACTACCGCTCGGGCAAATTTGTTAGTATCCATAAAAAAAACTTGTGGGATGCTGGATTTTCGATAATCAAACACCCGCAAGAATTCCGTATATCTAACAATTACTCAACAGGTTACGGATCGTATTGCTACGGCAAAGAAAATTTTTGTATGGAGTTTTTTTACTCGCGCGGCAGGCAACGCTCTCTTTTTCAAAAACACGACCTCAACAGCGTAGAGTTTAGGTTGTTCTATTTCGGTGGAGCCACAGTGGCAGTGCTAAAGCCAATTTACTACGAAGTATGGTACGCCGAAAAAGATATTAGATCCGAAAAATTCGACATCGACAATATCCACCATCAAGTGGCATATATGATACTTGGCAAGTCGAGCTTTTCAAAAGGTTTCGACGAAATCACCGCTGTGCCCGGAGCATTTGTAAAAGCAGGATTAAGTTTTGAATTTGGCAAACACGATACAAAACTTACCGCCTTAGAAGCCGGCATCAAATTTACCGCATTTTTAAAAGAATTGGAACTTTTAGCTCAAGAGCGTAATCCTCAATTTGTTACAAACCTATTTCTCACATTCCGTTTTGGAAGAGTTTTTCACAACGCAATGTTTGAAAGTGAGGAGTACTAAAAGCCTCTAAATAGCGCATTGATTTAAAAAACCTTCATCAGCCTCTACCGCCGAACCGACTACTACAATATTCGCTCCAGCGTTAAAGGCTTGTTTTATAGCATCTTGCGAACGCAATCCACCGCCAACAATCAAGGGTACATCTGTATTTTGTTTCACTGCAGAAATAATTTTGGGCGAAACGGGATTCAAAGCACCGCTACCGGCTTCGAGATAGATGGCTTTCATCCCGAGCAAAGTGGCTGCCACAGCGGTGGATACAGCAATATCAACCTTGTCGGCAGGTATCGGCGTAGTATTGCTAACGTATTGCACCGAGGTGCATCTGCCACCGTCGATAAGAATATAAGCCGTTGGTATAGTTTCAATTCCAGATTTTTTGATAGAAATAGCGGCAGAAACGGCGTCGCCTATCAAAAACTGCGGATTTCTGCCCGACACAAGGCTGAGCATAAGCATAGCGTCGGCATTGGAAGTAACCTGATGCGGCGAACCTGGAAAAAGAATCGCAGGTTTGGTTGTAGCTGATTTTATGGCTGTTATAATATCATAAACCGAATTTGAAACAAGACTTCCACCCACAAAAACCATATCGGCACGGCTTGAATCTATTTTCTTAGCAAGACTTGCTGCCGAATCGGGAGTATGCTTGTCGGGGTCAACAAGTATGGCGATTCGTTTTTTGCCATCGGTGAAATAATCTTGAAATATGCTCATTATCAATTATTTTTATTCGGCGCACCACGCCACCATATAATCATTAAAAGTAAAATAGTGAATCAAAAGTCGGCGTCGGAAATCGCCCTTGGTGATAAAACCAAACACACATCCACCATCCTTTTTATAATCAAAATATTCGAGGCGGAAATTACTTTTGATATCTAAGTCGCTGATATTATACGCTTTGTACATAGCCTCTTTGGCACACCAGTTAACATAAAGATTAGGAATCTTGTCGTCAAGCACTTGAAGTTCGTCTAACTCGGTTTTTTCGAGCAACTTATTCTCAACTTTCAAGATTCTAAGATTCATTTTTTCCACGTCGAGACCCACAGTTTTGCAGCGGCTAAGCATCACGCCAGCTATATCGTAACTATGTGTAATACTGATATTAAAGTCCTCTTCGATAAATGGTTTTCCCGCCGAATTGTAGTAAACCTTCTGATATTTTCCCAAAAGGTTTGAAATAAGCAGGCGACTAGCAAGCCATTCGCAACGGCGGCGTTCGTGCGAAAGATTCTTAAACTGCTGAACCTCAGTTTCATCTAAATACGGGAAAAGCATTTGGAAAAGTTCTTCGCTTGTTTCAGAAATTTTCCAAAAACCAATATAGAGGTCGTCGTTAACTATTTTATTTTTAATCAGAGGCATAGGTTAATGTTTATTTTCCCACTGTAGGGTTTCGATAAGTTTGGTAATATCTTTCGACACAAAATCTAACACAGGAGCAATAGAATCTTTGTTTGGCGTGGCGTTGAAATAAAGCGAACCGCGCAAAAAACACTTCACACTGTCGGTAGCAAAAAACTGAATAGGACTTGCCACATTGCCTTTGATGTTGTAAACCATGGCAAAAACATGCGTAGTGTCGTTGACATAAAATTGTTTATCAATAGCATCCGCCTTGATTGTATGCTTGTAGGCAAGTGTGTGCGAATCGTCGATAAGAGTGTCGAGATTGTTATCTACATATTTGAAACTCAGATGGATTTTGGCATCCATCTTATCAAACACAATATTAGTCCAATACTTTTCGGCGCCACGCGAATTTTCTTGTTCTAACGAGCAATAGTGCGGCATTTCAAACGAATATGGCAACTGCTCTGTAATCCGTGCATATTGCTTTTCAGGAAAAGTAATACGATAATATTCTCGCGGTTTGGGAGTTAGCGTAGAAGTACAAGCCGCAAGCACCATGGCAAAAAGTGCCGTTATTATAAATAATCTTTTTTTCATTCGCTTTGTTTTTTTAATGCAGAAATATCAACCTTGATTTTTTCGATACGACGTAGCGAAACTGCTGTAGCTGTTAATTTAATATCCTTATACACAATTACTTCGCCTACATTAGGGAACTCTTTTCTGAGCTCGAGCATTACACCGGCAAGCGATTCGGCATCACCTTTTATATCATCAAAATAATCATCATCGATATTGATGATTTTGCACACATCGGCAATAAAAGTCTTACCGTCAAAGATATAAGTATTGCGGTCGATTTTTTTGTATGTAGAATCATCGTCATCGTCAAACTCGTCGGTAATTTCGCCAACAATTTCTTCTAAAATATCTTGCATTGTGATTAAGCCGCTAATTCCACCAAACTCGTCGGTAACTGCCGCCATGTGTTTTTTGTTTTGCTGAAAATATTTAAGAATTTCGCTAATCTTCTTATTTTCAGGAACAAAAGTAATACTCTTAATCAAAATGTTCCAATCAAAATTATCACCTTCGTTGATGTATTTAATAAGGTCTTTAACGTAAACAATGCCAAAAATACTATCAAGAGTATCTTCGTAAACGGGTATGCGAGAGTAGTTTGACTCTTCGATAAGTTTTTTTAGTTGTAGAAAACTTTGATTTTTTTCAACAGCCACAATGTCGAGGCGCGGGGTCATAATCTCCTTGGCTTCGAGGTCGCCAAACGAAAGAATATTTTGTAGCATCTCTTTTTCGTCGCCGCTTTTGGTAGAGGCATCGATGGCGTTAGAAATTTCTTCGTTACTATCCGATGTTTTTTTGTGCCCAATCGACGATAACACTGCAAAAGGTTTCATAAAAAAACACACCGCAGGAATAAAAAAACCTGACTTTTGGGCAAACTTGATTTTACGTTTGTCGGACATTGTGCGAAATGGTAACTCGCTCACCATCACCACTATAAATACCGAACCTAAAATCAAACACAACGTCGGGAAAAACGGTGCAGGCGAAAAATCTATAAACGCAGTATATTCGCTAATTGGTTTTGAGGCATATTTTACAAACGCCATTATCGACATAGCAAAAATAAGCGAAGAAAACAATTCGGCTATTGCCAACGCACTGAGTACCTGCTTTTTATGCACAAGCAAACGGCAAACTCTACGGGCGCTTCGTGTTTCGGTGGTGCGAAGATTATCAATAGCGCTTTTGCTCAACCCCGAAAATGCGCACCGGCACGTAGCCAACCACGCTATCATAGCGAGCAACACCACCATTACACCGGCAAGAATTATTGCCTCACGCGGCATTGGCCTAAATATTATTGAATTTATAACGAGCGTTTCCAATTTTATTAAAGATTAAATTAAAACGGGAGGCCATCGTCAGCAGGAATATTCTGCGGAATGTTTTCAAGATCGCAACCAGGCAAACCGCAGCCGGGAGTTTCTGGCTCTTGACTATCGCTCTTAGACTCAGTTTTGGGCTCATCGTGATGGGCAATAAGGTCGCAACGGTCGGCAATAATTTCGGTAACCTTGCGCCGCTCGCCTCCACCTTGTTCAATAAAACGAGACTTAAGGCGACCCTCGATATACACAGTGTCGCCCTGACGCAGATATTGCTCGGCAAAACGGCTCAACTGACGCCACAAAATCACCGTATGCCACTCTGTATAACGGATTTGTTCGCCTTTTTGATTGGTATATAATTCGGTAGTAGCCACCGAAAGCCGCGAAAACGAAAGTTCGGCATTAACATACCGTGTTTCGGGCTTTTGTCCGAGGTTTCCTAATAAAATAACCTTGTTTACTCCTGTCATGTTTATCTGATTTTTCAAGAGCAAATTTACAAAATAGTTTGGCAAAAAAAAATCTTATTTATAAATTGCCGCTGTTATTAATATCAAAAAAATGAAAAAGACACACCTTATTATAATAGCAACCTTTTTGGTAGCAACGGCAAACGGGCAAAGCCTAAAAGCCGGATTTGAAAACATATCAAAACAAAAATACGACGATGCTGCCAAAGTTTTTACCAAGGCTCTCGACAAAGGTAACGAAACTCTCGCTGCCATGTACGGAATGGGACTCGTTTACAATACGCCTGAATATCAAGGATATAATACAATAAAAGCCTTCCGTATGGTGCGAAATGCCAACGATCGTTATGCCCGCGCTTCGGCAAACATCAAAAAAGTATGCTCCACTGTTTACGGTTTTGACGGCGCAGCTATCAACGAAAAAATGAACGAAATAGCCAAATCTGAACTCAACAAAGTAATAAAAACCAATGCAAAACAAGATTACGAATGGTTTATTGCCAATTTTGACGGAGCTTACAATTGCGTATCCGAAGCCAAAAAACACCTTGGAGAATTAATTTGGAAACAAGTGGACAGCGCAGGAGTGTTTCGCGAATACAAAAAATTTGCCGACGAATATCCCGAATCAGAATACGCTGCCACTGCCTTACAAAAATACCAAGAACAATGGAAAGCCCTATGTCAAGAGTATTATGCCGAGGGAGAAATAATGCAGATGCGCCGTTTTGCCAAGCAATATCCCGACTACCCATTTTACACCGAAAAAGATAAACAAAACTTTCGCACCGCCGAAATGTCAGAAAAGCTTATGTTTTATGGGCGTTATAATCCTGAATATGAGGGATTTTATCGCGATTACATAGCACAAGCCGCTCCCCTACCATTGGCTTTTGTGGCAGTTTTGCGTATGATTTCGCAATATTTAGATTTTGGACGTTGGGACGATGCGGCAAATATTATCAATGAGTTTCGCGACAAATTTCCAAACGACCAAGACAACATTGATAAAATAATTGCAATTTTAAAAGAAAAATCTACAAAAACCGCATCCAAATCGTTTTCTAACAGCATTAATACCGAAGGCGACGAATATGCGCCTGTGCTCACTGCCGACGGTCGCACGCTATATTTTTGCGGACACGGACGCACCGACAATATTGGCGGCGAAGATATGTATATATCAGTAAAACAAACAGATGGCACTTGGAGCAAACCCCGTCAAATGGGCGAATTTAACACGCCCTTTGGTAATGAAGCTCCTTTGGCAGTAAGTCCCGACGGCAATATGTTGCTCATTTACAAAGACTCCAACATCTATTTTGCCCGCAAACGTTATCAAGGATGGTCGGCAATGCAAAAGATGGAAACACTCAACTCGGTAAGTGCTTGGGATGCCGACGCTTCGTTTTCGCCCGACGGCAACGCAATTTTCTTCATCTCCGACCGCGTGGGTAATATTGGTCGACATCATCCCCACGAAGAACTTTTTCATGGCTCACAATCGGGCAACACAGATATTTATGTCTGCGTAAAAAAGAGCGACGACTCTTGGAGCGAACCTGTAAACCTCGGCAAGGTAATCAACACACCCTTTGCCGAACGCAGTCCGATGCTTGCTCCCGATATGAAGACCCTATATTTCAGCAGCGATGGACATTACGGACTTGGTCGTTTGGATGTATTTATGAGTCAACGTCTTAGCGATACATCTTGGACACAATGGAGCGAACCAGTAAACATTGGCAAAGAAATCAACACTTCCGACAATGATTACAACTACGCCCTTATGCCTGATGGTAAGTCGGTGTTTTTCACCAAGTTTAGCAACAGCGGCAGCGATATTTGCATTGCAGAACTTCCCGAAGGCAAGCGTCCCAAAGCCGTGGCTTCGGTTTTTGGCAACGTTAAAGATACTCAGGGCAAATTTCTACCCGCTTCTATCAAATGGGAAGACCTTGAAACGGGCGAAATTCTCGGAAATCTTCAATGCGACCCATCAACAGGACATTATTTTATAACTCTCCCCGGCGGCAAAAACTATGGATATTTTGTTGAGCACCCCGGCTATTATCCCGTTAGCGGCAACCTCAACACCGCTAAATTATTAACTGGCAAAAACATAGAGCACAACATCATAATGCACTCAATAGAAGATATTCTCACCGGAAAAGTCTCTATCGTATTGAGCAACATCTTCTTCAACGTAGACAAAGCCGATCTTAAACCCGAATCTTACCCCGAACTCAACCGTCTTGCCACATTCTTAAAATCGAACCCGTCAGCACGACTCGAAATCTCAGGACACACTGATAGTCAAGGCTCTGAGCAACACAATAAATCACTTTCGGAACAACGTGCACAGTCGGTTAAAAACTATCTTGTAACCAAAGGTTGCAATGCCTCTAACATCACCGCCGTTGGCTATGGAGCCTCAAAACCAGTGGCAGACAACGCCAGCGAAAAAGGGAGAGCAGCAAATAGAAGGGTGGAATTTAGGATATTGAAATAATCTGCCATTATTTCGCTGACACTTTGTCATAGTTAACCGCACTTTCCATTTTATGCCGTTTTGACATTAAAAACTGCCTATATGTCCGTTTTTTTTGGGTATGGCACGAGGTTTGAATATTGCTTTAACGAACAACAGAGCAGTCCGGCAATTGATACCGAACCCTACTCCGCTAAATTAAATGTTTAACAATTTAAATTATAGGAGATTTTAACAATGGGAAAAATCGGAAAAGTGCTTAAACCAAAACAGCACACAGAAAAACATCACAAACACGTAGCCGCTTA
>JAEEGL016091472.1_pt1 | contig 12156 bp, 7 predicted proteins | sample 9134231 | NCBI WGS metagenome assembly JAEEGL01 (sample SAMN16246548, study PRJNA631951) | gut metagenome | biome: gut microbiome; feature: rumen; material: fiber-attached | host: Bos | place: Iran: Karaj | collected 2018-10
AGAAAGACCTGAAGACTTTCATCGAATTTCATTACGATCTGTATGCGGGCAACGAATATGATGTGCCCAACTTGTTCAGCGATGATATGAATAAGCTGAGCAAAGACAAGAATGCGGCCTTCGATTTCTGTGAGGCGGAATACTTCCTGGCATATAAGGATGGTAAACTGGCAGGACGTGTAGCTGCGATCATCAACCATCGTGCCAACGAGAAGTGGCAAACCAAGAGCGTGCGTTTCGGATGGATCGATTTCATCGATGATATTGAGGTGAGTGGTGCACTCTTCAAGGCAGTAGAGGATTATGGTAAGGCGCATGGTATGGAGCAGATGATCGGTCCGCTTGGCTTTACTGATTTCGATCCTGAGGGTATGCTTACTTTTGGTTTTGATGAGTTGGGCACCATGGCAACCATCTATAATTACCCGTATTATCCTGAGCACATGGAGAAGCTTCCGGGATTCGTGAAGGATAATGATTATGTGGAATTCAAGATCTTTGTTCCAGAGGAGGTGCCTGAGAAGATGCGTAAGATCTCAGAGATGATCATGAAGCGATACAATCTCCATATACGCACACTGACAAAGAAAGAAATCTTCGAAGGGGGCATGGGTAAGAAGATCTTCGGACTGATCAATGACACATTCAAGGACCTGTATGGTTTCTCAGAGCTTTCCGAAAAACAGATCAACCAGTATGTAAACATGTATCTTCCTTTGGCAGACCTGAACCTGATCCCTGTTGTAGAAGACTGGACAACGGATGAGCATAAGTTGGTAGGAGTGGGTATCACCATCCCATCGCTCTCAAGGGCATTGCAGAAATGTCGTCGTGGCCGACTGTTGCCTTTCGGCTGGTGGCATGTGCTGCGCTCGCTGAAGATGCACAAGACAAACATTGTCGATCTGGAGATGATCGGTGTTTTGCCGGAATATCGTTCTAAAGGTGTAAATGCGCTGATGTTCTACCATCTCATACCGTGGTACAACCGCTACGGCATCGAGTGGGGTGAGAGTCAGGTGGAGATGGAGACCAATGAGAATGTGCAGAGTCAGTGGTCGTACTTCAATACCGTCAACCATAAGCGCCGCCGCTGCTACAAGAAGATGCTAGTATAGATAATAATCTATAGGTACTATAGGCACTATAGTTACTATAACCCCTATTAACAATGAGCGAGATAAAAGATAAAGAGCAAGAAATCCAGGAAACAGTAGAGTATGTAGACGATGATATCAAGCATCTGTCTGACATGGAACATGTGCGCACCCGACCGGGAATGTATATCGGACGTCTGGGCGATGGCTCGATGCCCGAGGATGGTATCTATGTGCTGCTGAAAGAGGTGATTGACAACTCTATCGATGAGTTTAAGATGAATGCCGGCAAGCGCATCGAGATAGATATCGAGGATAACCTGCGGGTGACGGTACGCGATTATGGTCGTGGTATCCCGCAAGGAAAGCTCATTGAGGCTGTGAGCATGCTGAATACCGGTGGTAAGTACGACTCGAAGGCTTTCAAGAAGAGTGTCGGACTGAACGGCGTGGGCCTGAAGGCTGTCAATGCGCTGAGCTCTCATTTCGAGGTGAAGAGTTTTCGCGACGGACAGGTGCGTGCCGCTACTTTTGAGCGGGGAGAGCTGAAGAGTGATACGACGGCTGCTACCACCGATGAAACCGGTACTTTTGTGTTCTTTGAGCCCGATAACACGCTCTTTAAGAACTACACCTTCCATGATGACTTCGTGGAGACCATGCTCCGTAACTATACCTACCTGAATACCGGACTGATCATTATGTACAACGGCAGACGCATCCTCAGCCGTAATGGTTTGGAGGACCTGCTGAATGACAATATGACCGTGGATGGTATCTATCCGATCATCCACATGAAAGGTGAGGATATAGAGATCGCCTTCACGCACACCAACCAATATGGTGAGGAGTATCACTCGTTTGTGAACGGCCAGCATACCACACAGGGCGGTACTCACCAGTCGGCTTTCCAGGAGCATATCGCCCGTACCATCAAGGAGTATTTCAATAAGAACCTGGAATATGGAGATATCCGTAACGGACTGGTGGCTGCCATTGCCGTGAATGTGGAGGAACCGATGTTTGAGAGTCAGACGAAGATTAAGTTTGGTTCACAGACGATGAGTCCCGGTGGTGTCACCGTCAATAAGTATGTGGGCGACTTCATCAAGACAGAGGTGGATAACTACCTGCATAAGCATACGGATATTGCCGATGTGATGCTCGGTAAGATCCAGGAGAGCGAGAAGGAGCGCAAGGCTATGGCTGGCGTTACCAAACTGGCTCGTGAGCGGGCGAAGAAAGCTAACCTGCATAATCGTAAGTTGCGTGACTGCAGAATCCATTATTCTGATGTGAAGAACGACCGTAAGGAGGAGAGCAGCATCTTCATTACCGAGGGCGACTCAGCCAGCGGAAGTATCACAAAGAGTAGGGATGTGAATACCCAGGCGGTATTCTCATTGCGCGGTAAACCCCTGAACTCTTTCGGTTTGACGAAGAAGGTGGTGTATGAGAACGAGGAGTTTAACCTGTTGCAGGCAGCTCTGGATATAGAGGACGGACTGGACACCCTGAGATATAATAAGGTGATCGTGGCTACCGATGCGGATGTCGATGGTATGCATATCCGCCTGTTGATCATCACGTTCTTCCTGCAGTTCTTCCCCGATCTGATCAAGAAAGGACATGTGTATGTCTTGCAGACGCCCTTGTTCCGTGTGCGTGCCAAGCGTACCAAGATTAAGAATAAGAAGGTGATCGCGGCAGAGGATGAGAAGATCGCTGCCCAGAACGGTAAGAAGAGTGATTACATCACCCGTTACTGCTATAGTGAGGAGGAACGTGTGAATGCCATCAAGGATTTAGGACCCGATCCGGAGATCACCCGATTTAAAGGACTTGGAGAGATAGCACCCGATGAATTCGCTGGTTTTATCGGTCCGGATATCCGTCTGGAGCAGGTTACCCTGCATAAGACGGATCAGGTGCAGAAGTTATTAGAGTATTATATGGGCAAGAATACCATGGAGCGTCAGAACTTTATCATCGATAATCTGGTGGTGGAGGAAGACCGTCCGGATGAGCCCGAGGTTTATGATTGAGTTTTTTAAGGTCTTTAAGGTCTTTAGGGACCTTAATGTCCTTAAGGTTTAACCAAAAATAAAAAGGATAATGAAAAGAATAAATCTTTCTTTGCTAATTGTGCTGCTTGTGATGGGCGGATTCTATTTCCCCGCTCAGGCCCAGTTCCGTATCAATATGGGATCGGATAGTCCCCTGCGCAAGCTCCAGTTGGCAGAGATGATCATCAACGCACAATATGTAGATACCGTCAATGAGACGAAGTTGGTAGAGGATGCTATCCGTGGAATGCTTGAGAAACTTGACCCGCATTCCACCTATTCCACACCTAAGGAGGTGAAAGCCCTGACAGAACCTCTGCAGGGTAACTTCGATGGTATCGGCGTGCAGTTTAATATGGTAGAGGATACCCTCATCGTGATCCAACCGGTGGTGAAGGGTCCGTCGGAGAAGGTGGGTATTCTTGCGGGTGACCGTATCGTCATGGTGAACGACACCTCCATTGCCGGTGTGAAGATGTCGCGCGAGGAGATCATGCGTCGTCTCCGCGGTCCCCGAGGAAGTAAGGTTAAGTTAGGAGTGATCCGTCGTACGGTGCCCGAAATGATCGATTTCATCCTGACACGTGATAAGATTCCCGTGAAGAGTCTGGATGCGGCATACATCATCCGTCCGGGTATCGGCTATATCCATTTCGGCAATTTCGGAGCTACTACCTACGAGGAAGTGATGAAAGCGCTTAAATCGTTGAAAGAGCAAGGCATGCAACGGTTGATCCTCGACTTGCAGGATAATGGCGGTGGATATCTGCAGGCTGCTGTGGCAATTGCCAATGAGTTCTTGCAGGATGGCGACCTTATTGTATATACCGAGGGCCGTAAAGTGAAGCGCCAGGAGTATCATGCTACGGGGCGTGGTGCGATGACCACAGGTAAGGTGGTGGTGCTGGTAAACGAGCTGACCGCCTCTGCCGCAGAGATTCTCTCAGGAGCCATCCAGGATCAAGACCGTGGTATCATCGTCGGTCGACGTACTTTCGGAAAGGGATTGGTGCAGCGCCCCATCGACTTGCCTGATGGCAGTATGATCCGTCTGACCATTGCCCATTATTACACCCCCACAGGACGTTGTATCCAGAAACCTTATAAGAAGGGTGATCTGAAGGAATATGAGATGGATTTTGAAAACCGACTGAAGCATGGTGAACTAACCAACCGCGACAGTATCCATTTTGCTGATTCCTTGAAGTACCAGACCCTACGTCAGCATCGTACGGTTTATGGTGGCGGTGGCGTGATGCCCGATGAGTTTGTGCCCCTCGATACCCTCCAATATACCCGATTCAATCGACAGATAGCATCAAAACATATTATTATCAATAGTACGCTGAGATATGTTGATGATCATCGTAAGCAGTTGAAGGCTGATTATCCTGCCTTTGATAAATACAATAAGGAGTTTGAGGTTCCTCAGTCGATGGTCGATGAGATTCTTCGTGAGGCAGAGAAACAAAAGGTTAAGGCAAAGGATGATGACGAGATTGCCCGCACATTGCCTTACCTGAAGCGTCAGCTCAAGGCGTTGATAGCTCGTGATATCTGGGATATGAGTGAGTATTTCCAGATTATGAACGAGACCAATGATATTGTAATGAAAGGCTTGGAGGTGATCAGTAGAGACTAACGGTCTCTACTGAATCATTTCCCGGTTCTTAATGCGAGGGCTTTATCTTCTGCGGCTTCCATGAGTTCGCGTTCCCCCGGACCTTTGTCGTTGAGTCCGCAAAGGTGCAGGATACCATGGATAATCACGCGATAAAGCTCTTCTTCGTATACCTTCCCGAACAGTTCTGCATTACTCCTGACGGTGTCGAGCGAGATCACCAGGTCGCCGTTGATCACATCCCCCTCGTCATAGTCGAAGGTGATGATATCGGTGTAGTAGTCGTGCCCCAGATACTCATTGTTCACCTCAAGGATTTTCTCGTCATCCACAAAGACATCTCCCACTTCTCCCACTTTCTTGCCATAGGAAGCAGCCACAGCCTTGATCCATGCGGTGGTCTCTCTCTTGCGTATCTTCGGCATCTTCACGCCTTCTGCCTGGTATGTAATCATCGTTATTGGTTTTAGTCTGTTGTTAAAAGGTTATCAGCTGTTAAGGTAAAAACTCGGAAACATCCTTGCCATAGTGCATCAGTTCGCGCACCATCGACGAACTGATGTGTGCCAGTTGTGGATCGGCACATATCAGCAGGGTCTCCACATTACCGATCTGTTTGTTGATCTCTGCCATCTCGCGCTCATACTCAAAGTCTTTTACCGAGCGGATGCCCTTGATGATATACTGGGCATGCTCGCGATGGGCCAGATCGACAGCCAGGTCCTTATACACTTTCACCTCAATCTTGGGTTCCTGGGCATAGATGCGCGCGATATTGGCACAACGCTCCTCTGCCGGTGTCTGCCCTTGTTTGTGCACATTCGTTTCCACCACACCGATCACGATGCGGTCGAAGAGGGGCAGCATCCGCCTGACGATATTGTCATGACCGATGGTATAGGGATCGAAGCTGCCTGTAAAAACACCTGTTTTCATCGTTTGTATTATTCAAAAAGATTGGGTTCCATGATATTTCCATTATACGGATTGCGACCGAAATGACGATATGCTAGTTCGGTAACCATCCTTCCGCGAGGGGTGCGCTTGATAAAGCCCTCCATGATGAGGAACGGCTCGTACACCTCCTCTACCGTTCCGCTATCTTCTCCGATGGCCGTGGCGATAGTAGAGATACCCACGGGTCCACCCTTGAACTTATCGATGATGGTGAGCAGGATCTTATTGTCGATTTCATCGAGTCCATACTGGTCGATATTCAGGGCGGCCAAGGATATTTTCGTGATGTAACTGTCTATTCGTCCGCTGCCCTTTACCTGTGCGAAGTCGCGTACCCGTCGCAACAGAGCATTGGCAATACGGGGCGTACCGCGTGAGCGGCGTGCGATCTCTACGGCGGCATCCTCGTCGATGGGTACCTCAAGGATCTTGGCACTACGCTTGATAATCTTCGTCAGCGTCTCAGGCTCGTAGTACTCCAGATGCAGGTTAATGCCGAAACGGGCACGTAGCGGGGCGGTGAGCAGTCCGCTGCGGGTGGTGGCACCCACCAGTGTGAAGGGGTTCAGACCGATCTGTATGCTGCGTGCCGAAGGACCTTTGTCGATCATGATGTCGATGCGGTAATCCTCCATGGCGGAATACAGGTACTCTTCCACGACGGGCGACAGACGATGGATCTCATCGATGAACAGCACATCGTTAGGCTCTAAGGATGTGAGGATGCCGGCTAAGTCACCGGGCTTGTCGAGCACCGGACCGCTGGTAATCTTAAATCCTACGCCCAACTCGTTGGCGATGATATTACTCAGGGTGGTTTTTCCCAATCCCGGAGGACCGTGAAGCAAGGTGTGGTCAAGCGGCTCACCACGATATTTGGCGGCCTCCACGAATACCTCAAGGTTCTGCACCACCTGCTTCTGTCCGCTGAAATCCTTGAACTTCAGTGGGCGCAGTGCATTCTCGTATTCTTTCTCACTATTCGAAAGCGTCTCTTGTCTGATATCGAAATCCTCATCCATGTTTGCAAAGTTACGAAAATTCTGATTAAGCGAGAAGAAAAGAAGCTTGTTTCTTTTCTCGAGTGTGAAGAATTTATTTAAAAGTCGAGTGGAATGCCAAAGAAAAGTACGTTTTTCTACTAGCAAAGGTCACCTTTTCTCCTACTTGTGATACTCTTTGCTGGTATCAAAAGGTACTATAACTTCCAAGCGATAGTTGTGCAGCAGTAAGAAATGGTCATTTGCGGTCATTAGTGTTAAAAATGACCAAAATCTGTCGTAACATGCTTATATGTAGTGTTTTACAAAATCGGTCATTTGGTCATTCGGTCATTTGCACCCTTTGTCACAATGCTGATCGAAAGCCGATTTTGTGAAAGCATACGTACCTATTTAATAATACTGTTGTATAATATATAATATATATATAATATTATAATAACTTACTATCGCGCCCAAGGTCGTGACATGTGACATGGGGTGCAAATGACCGAATGACCGAATGACCAAATGACCGAGACGATGGTTTTTCTTAAAAATAATTAATCGGGAAAAAATATCCGTCGATATACTTGATGATGGTGGCTTTATCTATTAACTTTGTATCGACCTTTTGATGGTCGTCTTTAGATTGGTACTTTGCCGGAGTGATAAACACTGTTACAGATAATCCGGTTTTTCTGTCAAGTATTTGTTGAAATTAACGTTACCTTTACAAGGTATAATCGTCATTAAAAAAAACTATTGATATGATGAAAAGGGCTTTCTTAATATTTGCATGTATATTTAGCTGTCTACTGACATTTGCAGAAAGTCACCCGATAGACGTGGTTGTCGACTATCAGTATAAGGGTGCGGTAGTTCCTCAGGACTACCTCGGACTGAGCTACGAGACACGTATGGTTTGTCCTGATGCCAATGGTAAGTATTATTTTACACCGGAGAATACCAAACTTGTGCGAATCTTCCAGACATTGGGTATTAAGAGTCTGCGTATCGGCGGCAGTTCTGTCGATCAGAAAGGAGCGCCGACACCCACCACTCAGGATGTGGATCATCTCTTCCGTTTTGCCAAGGCTGCCGGTGCGAAGGTGATCTACTCCGTACGACTGAAGGACGGTTCTGCCACTTCTGCAGCTACCCTGGCGAAGTATATCTACGATAACTACGCCGACCAGCTGGATTATTTCTCTATCGGTAATGAACCCGGCTATTACAAAGATTATGAGGGCGCGCTGCAACCCCGTTGGGACTCAATCATGAAGGCCATGCGCAAGGTGGCTCCCAAGGCGCGCTTCTGTGCTCCCGACGATAACCCCAATCCTATCCTCTGCGATAAGCTGTTGCGTGACTATCAGAACAATCCTATCAGTCTGATGACCCTGCACAGTTATCCTGGCGGTTGCTCGTATAAGAACCCTAATGATGCCAAGACGCATGCCGACCTGATACCGTTCGACTACGTGGAGCGCAGTCATTTCCTGCTCTCCGACGAGCTCGTCACCGAATATGCCAAGGTATATGACCAGATGGAACCCATTATGCGCCGTTCTCCTATCCGCATGTCCGAGACCAACAGTTACTGGTATAGTGGACTGAAGGGCGCCAGCAACTCGTTTGCCTCGGCCCTGTGGGGATTAGACTATCTCTACTGGTGGGCCTCACGCGGCCTGGTGGGCATGAACTTCCATACGGGTGATGCAGTGGGTGGTGTCAGTATGCCTGCCTATTATGCCACCTTCGTGACCGAGGGTGATCATTTCGATATCCGTCCGTTGAGTTATGCGATGAAAGCTTTCGGCATCGGTGGTTGCGGACAGCTCATGCCGGTGCGCCTGCCCTTGGAGACCAAACAACTGTCGGCCTATGCGAAACGTGATGGACATGGGTTCCTTTACGTGACGATTGTCAATAAGAAGAACGAGGCGCAGGATATCAACCTCTCTCTGACAGATGATATCAAGACTCTCTTCTCGGCCGACTATATCCTGTTGGAACAGAAAGATGCTGATATCCTGCAACAGAAAGACATCACCTTAGGTGGCAGTGCTATCCAGCCTGACGGTTCTTGGCAACTGGACAAATGGAATCGTCTGCAGGTGAAAGACCGTAAGGTCGGCCTTACGCTGCCGGCATATAGTGCGGCCATCGTCAAGATCAATACCGATGTGTACTACAGCGTGAACAGTTCGGTGGAACCGATGCTGCAGGGAAAATACAAACCCACCTGGAGTTCGTTGAAGAAATTCGAGGTGCCCGAGTGGTACAAAAATGCGAAGTTTGGTATTTGGGCCCACTGGGGACCGCAGAGCGTTCCTGAGTATGGCGACTGGTATGCCTACTACATGTACAAACAGGGCTCGCGTGAGAACAAATACCACCTGCAGCACTTCGACCATCCCTCGAAGGTGGGGTTCAAGGACCTGGTACACCAGTGGAAGGCTGCTAACTGGAACCCAGAGAAACTGATGAAGTTGTATAAACGCGCAGGAGCACAGTATTTCGTTACCTTAGCCAATCACCATGATAACTTCGACTTGTGGGACAGTCAGTATCATCCGTGGAATGCTACGGTGGAGGGTCCGCATAAGAATATCGTGGCAGGATGGAAGGCCGCGGCGGAGAAGGAAGGACTGCGCTTTGGTGTGAGTATCCACAGTTCACGGGCCTGGAACTGGTTCGACTTCACGGAGAATGCCGATGCTACCGGTGATATGAAGGGTGTGCCGTACGACGGCGTGCTGACAAAAGAAGACGGCAAAGGAAAGTGGTGGGAAGGTAAAGATCCTCGTATCCTGTATGCCCGTGACCATGCCGTCAGAGGCAGCGGATATACTGATCGTGAAGGACACGATGCGGCCATCCCCGACTCGGCCTATATCGAGAACTACTACGACCGTACCCTGGATGTGATCAACAAATACCATCCCGATCTGGTTTATTTCGATGATTCCCACCTTCCGTTGTATCCCGTGTCGGATGCCGGACTGAAGATTGCCGCCCATTACTATAACAGTAACGCAAAGTGGCATGATGGGAAACAGGAGGGTGTCATCACCGCCAAGCAACTCACACCTGATGAGCAGGACTGTCTGATATGGGATGTGGAGCGTGGAGCGCTGGATCATCTGCATAAAAACTACTGGCAGACATGTACTTGCTTAGGTTCCTGGCACTATGACCGTACCCGTTATACGAAGAATACCTACAAGACGGCCTTGCGCGTGATCCGCATGCTGTCGGATATCGTCAGCAAGAACGGCAATCTGCTGTTGAGCGTTCCCGTGCGTGCCGATGGAACGATCGATGAGCGGGAGGAGGCTATCCTGGATAGCGTGGCCGACTGGATGGCTGTTAATAAGGAGTGTATCTATGATACCCGTCCGTGGAAGGTATATGGCGAAGGACCAGACGTAGAACTTGATAAACCGATGACCAACGGTGGTTTCAATGAGGGTAAGGGTATCTATTCTCCGCGTGATATGCGATTCACTCAGAAGGGAAAGGTGGTCTATGTCATCGTTTTGCAGCGACCCGAGGATAATAAGGTTAATGTGGTGTCTATGGCTGGCATGCAGAAGCAGGTTAAGAAAGTGGAAGTGCTCGGCAAGGGTAAGACCGCTTACCGTTGTGACGCACAAGGAATGCACCTCACCTTGCCTGCCGGTAATCATCCCATCCCAGTCATTAAGGTGACGATGAGATAATAATTAATTATTTTTTTGTATCTTTGCAAACAGAAATATCATATCATATGAAGATCAACATGACCGATTGGATCCGAGAGACGATCCAGAAGAAAACAGTGGATGCCATACCTATTATGACGCATCCGGGAATTGAGATGAACGGACGGACAGTGAAAGAGGCTGTCAGTCAGGGTATTGTCCACTATGACGCCGTGATGAAGTTGTGTGAGCAATATAACAGTGCTGCTGCCGCTACCATCATGGACTTGACGACAGAGGCAGAAGCCTTTGGTGCGGAGATCGTATTCTCTGATATCGCCGTGCCGGCAGTGGTTGGAAGGTTGTTGAAGAATGCCGAGGATATCCACCGTTTGGAAGTTCCCTCTCTGAATGCCGGACGTATTCCGGAATACCTGAAGGCTAACCTGATGCTGGCGCGTGCCATCGATGACCGTCCTGTATTGGCAGGATGTATCGGACCGTTCTCCTTGGCCGGTCGTCTGTACGACATGTCAGATATCATGGTGCTGATCTACGAGGATCCCGATGCCGCCCACGAACTGTTGAGTAAGTGTACGCAGTTTATCCTGAAATACTGCATGGCCATCAAGGAGACGGGAGTAAATGGCGTGGTGATGGCAGAACCGGCTGCCGGTCTGATGTCGGATGCCGACTGTATGACCTTCTCTTCGCTGTACGTGAGATATATCGTTCAGCAGGTGCAGGATGATCATTTCTCTGTGGTCTTGCACAACTGTGGTAATACCGGTCATTGTACGAATGCGATGGTGGCTACCGAGTCGGCGATGTATCACTTCGGTAATAAGTGTTCGATGTGTGAGGTCATCAAGGATGTGCCTGCCACCGCTATTGCCATGGGTAATATCGACCCGGTATCGATGTTCAAGGATGCCACCCCAGAGCAGATGAAAGAGGTAACCCTCGGACTGCTCGAGCGGATGCGCGACTATCCCAACTTCGTGCTGTCCAGCGGTTGTGACACCCCGCCACATACACCGAAGGAGAATATCGACGCCTTCTTTGAGGCCTTGGATGAGTTTAACCAAAAGAACGCATAGTCTTTGAATAGGGTAGAACTTACATATGATGAACTGGCCATTACCCCATCCGAGCTATATGAACAGATGGGGTATGGACAGTCTATACCTGATGAGGCCACCCTGCAAGAAATAGACAAGGTGCTGCAGGAGGTGAAGTCCTTCTTAAAACCTTCTTTCTGCTATTTCGTGAAATACGGAGCGTTGGACCTGGAGCTGTACACCCTCACGATAGAAGACACTACCTTATCTGTTGGGAAGATCATCGCCCGACAGCTGCGAGGTGCTGAGGCTTACGCCTTCTTTGTCTGCACGGCTGGTATGGATTTTGAGGACTATCAACGAGAGTTGATGCGGAAAGGGGATATGGTAAGTGTCTTCATCGCTGATGCCTTAGGTAGTGTGATTGCTGAGAAGGCGGCCGATAGGATGGAGGAGTCGTTACAGATGAATATCGATAAGTTGGGATGGAAACACACGAATCGTTTCAGTCCGGGCTACTGCAGTTGGCATGTGTCTCAACAGCAGTTGTTGTTCCCGCTCTTCGGCACGTCGGAGCCCTGTGGCGTTCATCTCTCCGACAGTAGTCTGATGACACCTATCAAGTCGGTCAGTGGCGTCATCGGAGTAGGGCCTAACGTAAGGCACCTCGACTACACTTGCGGAC
>JAEEGL016320815.1_pt1 | contig 12156 bp, 8 predicted proteins | sample 9134231 | NCBI WGS metagenome assembly JAEEGL01 (sample SAMN16246548, study PRJNA631951) | gut metagenome | biome: gut microbiome; feature: rumen; material: fiber-attached | host: Bos | place: Iran: Karaj | collected 2018-10
GCAATGGTAGACGTCCTTCTTTATTCCCAACTTCTTGAGCAGCAGCATGCCGCCGATGCCGATCAGGATTTCCTGCTTCAGACGGTTCTCGCAGGCACCGCCGTAGAGGGCTTGGGTGAGGTACTGGTCGAAGTCGGAGTTCATCTCGTTGTCGGTGTCGAGCAGATAGAGCTTCACGCGGCCGACATTGACACGCCATACATAGGCGTGAACCTGGTAGTTGGTGTAAGGCACGTCGATGACCAGGGGATTACCCTCGGCATCGAGCTGTTGCTCAATAGGCAGCGAACTGAAGTTCTGCTTCTCGTAGTTGGCAATCTGCTGACCGTCCATAGCCAGCGACTGGGTGAAGTAGCCGAAACGATAGAGGAAGCCGACGGCACACATGTCGACGTTGGAGTCGGAAGCCTCCTTCACATAGTCGCCGGCAAGCATGCCCAGACCACCGGAGTAGATCTTGAGTGCCGAGTGGATGCCGTACTCCATGCAGAAGTAGGCCACAGAGGGACGGCTGCTGTCGGGCTCGACATCCATGTAAGCCCTGAATTTGGCATAGACGTCCTGGATGCGCTTCATGAGGGCCTCGTCCTTCTGGATGGCTTCCTTGCGCTCGTAGGTCAGCTGCTCAAGGAGCATCACGGGATTGTGCTTGACATCGTGGTAAATGTCTGGGTCAAGGTCACGGAACAGGTCGCGTGCCTCGTAGTTCCATACCCACCACATGTTGTGGGCAATCTCGTCCAAACACTTCAGCTTTTCAGGAAGAGTAGCCTTGACGGTAAGAATCTTCCATTGTGGAGCATTTACATAATCTGCTTTGATTTTCATAGATGTTGTAATTAAATTATAATAATTATGTTTCAGGATATATTCATACACTTACAGGTGATAAGCCAAACCAAGCTTGAGCTCGAAGGTTTTGGCCCTCACGTTATCGTGGGACTTGTAGTGGGTGCTACGGACGAAATAGCTGCCGCTGAACTCGACGCCCCAGTTCTTGCCGAGGTTGATCTCGACCAGGGGATTGATGACGAAGAGGCGGGCATTGCTATGGTCGCCCTGCACGTTGAGGTAGTGCAGGTCTTCGGTTCCGTCGATAAAGGGTGTCAGGTCGATGTCCTCATAGCCCTTCCACGAGTAGAGATAGAAGTAGCTGATGTTGGTGACGAAGTGGCCGAAGTTCTTCAGCTGGAGCAGGGTCTTCGACTTGATGCTGAAACCGCTACCCATGTTATAGTCGCGCTCGATGACGTTGAAGTAGTCGCTCTTGGTACCGCCCAGCAGAATGCCCGTCAGGAACACGCGCTGCTCGAGTTTCTCGAGGGCTCCCGCCTTCGGCATCTGGATGACAAAGCCCGGTCCAAACGAGGCAGCCTCGCTGATGCGGTAGGGTGTCAGGCCGCTGCCGTCCTTGATGGGCTTGGAGTCGTAGTAGTTGAAGTGCTGATAGATACCGAACTCGGCCTGCATGCCCTTGTGGGAATACATCGGGGTGCTCCAGATGCGACCCAGCAGATGAACCCTGTTGACGATGGGCTGGTTGCTGGTGAGGCCGAAGTTGGCCTCGACCTCGAAGAAGTCGTAGGGCTTATTGTTGTCGCCCTCGTTCAGCACGTCACCATATTCCATTTTCAGGTTGATATATGGATTATGATCGCCACGGAAGAGTGCTCCGTTGTCGGCCAGATAGCGGTCGCCGAAGGCAACGCTGAAGTTGATGGGGAAGCGATTCCAGTCGTGGTGCAGGCTGTTGGTGCTATGCACATGCCATGCCTCGCCGCTGATGATGCGGTTGATGCCCTTGATGGGGTTGATGACAAATCCCAGCGCCTCGGTCCAGAAACGGGACCAGCCGCGCCTGCTGTCATTGAGCACGGCATTGCTGAGGCGGTGAGTGATTTCACCGATGGCGATACCTCCGAACGTGGTGGCAAAGATGTCGTTGATGGCAGGCGGCTCGGTCTCGCCGAAGAACTCCCACATCAAGGAACCACCCAGCGCGAAGGGTGCCGACTCCCAGAAGGTCAGGCCATTGGAACGTGCCGAGTTGTAGTATAGGTTGCCGTGATAGGGATGCAGGAACATATTGGTAATGAACACATCGTTGTCCCACACGAAGGCGTGCTTGAAGTTATTGCCGATGCTACGCAGGGTGGTCTGTGCAAACTCCTCCTTGGAGACGTAGCGGTCGAAGAGCTGTACCAAGACATTGACACTGGTCATCTCGGCCAAAGCCCACCAGGGATGCTTGCCGTAAGGCCACTGGCAGAGCGAGTCGGCCTGTTCGCCATAGTCGCGCTGCTTCCGTTTAGGAGCCGAACGCAGGAAGCCATTGCGGTAGCGCAGGGTGACACCGGCCTCGAAAATGGGACGGTTGCGGTAGGTCTCGTTACGGTTGTAGTAGCGTGTCAGTCCCCAGCCTGCCGAGGCAAAGGCGCCGAAGGTCTTGTTAATCTGATAGTCGGCATTGATGCGTGCCTGAAGACCATAGAGGCGCTCGGGCTTGTCGTCCGAATTGCGCTCGAAGGTCTCGATGTGTGCATAGCCTATGTCGCCGCTAAGCGTCCAGCGGCGTGACAGTTGCTGATGGAGTCCGAGGCGGTAGTAAATGGAGCCAGAGAACTTGCTGTCGAGTCCCATGTAGTGAGTGCCGACGCCCAGAATGCTATAGTGGTGGCGATTGCGAAAACGGACGGCCAAATTGATCTTGCTGGCATTGCCACCAAAGAGCATGTAGTCGATGTCCGTGGTGGGACGGACGTTGAACAAACCGACCTGATGAGCCATGCTGTCGCGCGAGATATTCACCACACCAATCTGCCAGCCCTTTGGATGGCTGACGTCACGGTTGATGACGCCTATCTGAACACCACTCAGCGTATCGGCGAAGTTCCATATCGAGGTCTGAAGACCCCGCATCTGGCCTGCTGAGACATTAAACAGCGGAGACAACTGGAAGCCACGGTCGACACCCATGGAGATGTTGTTGATAGCGCTGAGCTGGAAACCGTTGATGGGAGCACCAGACATGTTGGCAAACGTACCAAACTGGAAGCCTTTCATCTGGCTGACTGCCGCGGAGGATATCACGCCAAACTGCACGCTCTTGACAGAGTCCTGCACGCTGGCTATTCCCACAGGGAATTTCTGGGCAGCCACAGGAATGGAGGTGAACAGGCAAAAAAGCAATACGCCTGCTGCCTGCACCTTCTTCCTGATGTCTTTAATCAATTGAATTTCCATTTATCGATTCTACTTGTTATCCTTTTACGTGGTTCGTCATCCTTAGATGCTGAGCTCGTCGAGCACCGTAATCAGTCGCTTGTCGAAGCGCTTGTCGGTGCGGATGCACTCAGTGAAGGGCACATAGACCACATCGTTATTACGAACGCCCACCATCACGTTGCGCTGTCCCTGCATGATAGCATCGATAGCACCGACGCCTGTACAGCTGGCCAAGATACGGTCGCGTGCGGAAGGCGTACCACCACGCTGCAAATGGCCTAGGATGGATACGCGGACGTCGAACTCGGGGAATTCGTGCCTCACACGGTCGGCATAGAAGAGTGCGCCGCACTTGGGACTCTCAGAGACGATGACAATGCACGACTTCTTGGACTTGCGGATGCCACGGCCCATGAATGCTGCGAGCTGGTCTACGTCGGTTGACTCCTCAGGCACAATGGCGGCCTCTGCACCACAGGCGATGGCACAGTTCTGGGCCAGGAAACCGGCATCGCGTCCCATCACCTCGACAAAGAAGATGCGCTCGTGCGAATTGGCGGTGTCGCGGATACGGTCAACACACTCCATGATGGTGTTCATGGTGGTGTCGTAGCCAATGGTTGCATCGGTACCATACAGGTCGTTATCGATGGTGCCGGGCAAGCCGATGACAGGGAAATTGAACTCCATGCCGAAATCGCGGGCACCTGTCAACGAACCATTACCACCGATGACGATAAGGGCGTCAATTTGCTCGCGCTGACAGGTTTCGTATGCTTTCTGCATTCCTTCAGGAGTCATGAACTCCATAGAACGGGCGGTCTTCAGGATAGTGCCGCCTTTGGTGATGATTCCACTAACATCTTCCGTCGTAAACTCCTTGACCTCACCTTTGATGAGTCCGTCATAGCCACGGTAGATGCCCTTGATGTTAAAACAATTGTAAATACCAGCGCGTGTCACGGCACGGATAGCTGCGTTCATGCCAGGGGCATCACCGCCCGAGGTCAGAATTCCGATAGTCTTAATCCTACTCATAATTCGTAAATATTTAAAGTGATGTTGATTGATGATTGTTCGTATACTTGATTGCCAGCATGGTCAGGTCGTCACTCTGCTCAGCCTCGCCCGCGAACTGACGGACGGCATTGGTCATTGCCTGTACAAGTTCTTGGGGCATGCCCTCGTGGCAGGCGATGACCTGTGTCACCCGCTCCTCGCCAAACTGCTCACTACGGACGTTCTCGGCCTCAGTCAGTCCGTCGGTATAGAGGAAGAGCATCGTCCCAGGTTCCAGCACCGTCTGCTGCTCGGAGTACGTCAGGTCTGGCGTCACACCGATGGGCAGATTGGCATCACAGGGCAGCATGGCGTGCTGTAGATATGGTGAGTTGTGGCCTGCATTGCAATAGGACAGACGGCCTGTCGGAAGGTCGAGCACACCGACAAAGAGCGTGACGAACATACACTCGTCGTTGCCGTTGCTGATGGCTGCATTCATGAAATCCGCGATGCGGCTGGGCTCATCGTGATGATAGGCTATATTGCGGAACAGCGTGCGCGAAACAGCCATGACGAGCGAGGCAGGCACTCCCTTGCCAGACACGTCGCCAATACAGAAGAAGAGCTTCTCGTCGCGGATGAAGAAGTCGTAGAGGTCGCCTCCGACAGCCTTGGCAGGCTCCAGCGAGCCATAGAGTTCGAGGTCGGTGCGTTCAGGAAAAGCAGGATATGTCTTGGGCAACATGGACATCTGGATGCTGTGGGCTACGTTCAGTTCGCCCATGATGGCTGCCTTTGCCGCCGTAGTCTCCTGCAAATCCTTGACATAGCTCTTCAGCGACTGCTGCATGGAGTCGAACGAGTCGCGCAGCTGGGCTATCTCGTCTTTGTGCTTGAACGACGGCAACGCGGTATCGAAATTACCCTTGGCGACCTCTTGCGCCGAGTCGGAAAGGAAGCGCAGCGGCTGGACGGCACTACAGATGCTGCGGCGCAGGAAGAAGAAGATGACCAGACCGCCGACACTCATGAAGAAGAGGATGACGATGGCAAGTATAATGCCCCACAAGAACACGACTTTATAGTGCTGTGCGACGAGCAGAGTCCAATGGGAACCGTCCAAACGCTGATAGCCAACATAATAGGGTGTGCCTTCGACATCAATCATCTCTTCTCCCTCTGATTTTTTCTCCTGAAGGACCTTGATAATCTTGTCGTTAACAGTCTCATAGCCGGCTATCCGCCTACCCTTGCCATCAACTATCTGGAGGAAGAAATAGAAGTCTTCAACATCATCATCGAAGAAGAGTGCCTTCTTGACCTTCGACTCCTCACTGGCAATGGCATCCTCGAGCCATCCCAGGTACATGATGAGACCATAAAGCCCCACCTTGCGACCACTGGCATCGCAGACGGGAGTGACATAGGTACAAAGCATGGGCTGACTGCCTTCCTTGACAACGTAGGGGTCAGTCATATAGCCCATCAAACCGTCCGGCAAGTGAAGACCCTCCTCGTACCACTCCTCCTTGAAATAGTCATATTGTGCAGAGCCCTTCTGTTCGCGAACAATTTGGGTACTATCCTGGAAAGAGACACTGGGGGCGAACCATCGGCCCTGACTGGGGAAGTAGTCTGGTTCGAAAGCGACGAAGCAACCTGCGCAAGTGTTATTCACGCGCAACTCCGCTTCCAAGGCCTCATACACTTTCTCGGGGCTGTCCAGATTAGCTTCTATGGCTGCCACGTTGTTCTTGGCTGTTATCTCCACAGCTCTGCGCATGGTCTCTAACTTACCGGTCATTCCGTTTAACAAGTATTGCGCACGTGCTTCGCTCTCCAGCATCGAGACAGCAAAATCAAAAGCAACAACCGCTCCAATGATAAACACATTGAAGAACACAATAATCAGGATGACGCGCCAAGTAATGCGCCGTGCTAACTTGCTTTTATTTTTCAAAATCTCTATTTTATTTCATTGATGATACTTTTTCCTATATTCCAACGGCGTCATGGCCGAGTGTTCCTTGAAGTACTTGCCAAAAAAGGAGGCATTGGGGAAATTCAAGTCGTTCGCAATCTCCTGCATCGTCATGTCCGTGAAACGCAGGCGCTGCTCAATGGCTTTCATCGTAAAAAGCAGTATCAGCTCACTCGGCCGACGGTTCATAGTCTCCCTGAGAAGTGCCGACAGATACTTGGGAGTAATGTTGAGCTGATTGGCAAAATCCTCGACCCTACGGATACGTCCGTCACTCCGCTCCACCAGATGCACGAACTTGTCGGCCAGCATTCTTTTGTGGGCGTTCGACGGCTTGTCCAAGACGGGATTCTGATCAGGTATGGCATCCTTACCACGACGAAGGATGGAAAGCATTTCCAGCAACATAGTGCTGAAGAGCGATCTCACGATATCGCCATAGAGTAACGTTGAACGTTCTTTCATCCTGTGGCAGAGCAAACGAAAATAGCCGTCAAGCAGGGCCACGTCGTCCCGGGTGAGAGAGACCTTGGGATGTTGCTTCAGATAGACCAGATCGAACAGGCTTGTATTGCTATACATATTGATATCCCATAACTCGCTGCGGGCAAACCAAATCTGCCGGCAGTTGAAGTTGGAAGTGGACATGAAATTGTTGACAACGCTGTGTGCCATGAAAAGAAACAGGTCATTCTTATGGATTTGTTCCAATTGCCCGTCGTATTCGAACTGAGCCTTGCCTTCAGTACAAAGAATAATAACACCATGGTCGTCAATACGAACCCCACCATCGGAAATGGGACCGACATGCTCAATAACCACGAGTTCGTCGCTATCGCCAAGTCGCAGACAGTCATCTCCCCTACGAGGTTTTATTGATTTTATCTCCATAATGTTCTTTTTTTCTTTTCAACTACAAAGGTCTTAATAAAAAACCACAATATAATGTTCTATATATACAAAATAATGTTCTACAGCTCCGAAATAAGTCACTTCGTTGCCAATAGAACATTTTACAAGAAATATCGAACATTTTCGGCCGATTTCCTGTAGGCCTATGGAAACAGCATCAGGACTATTTCAACATATCCTCAAAAGCATTAAAAGCCTCGTGAACCAATCTGACGGCATCGTCCATCGTACCGTAGACACGTCCTCCGGAAGCGTTCAGGTGTCCTCCGCCATTGAAGAACCGTTCGGCCATCTGATTGCAGGGGAAATCATCGACGGAGCGCAGGCTCACCCATACCAAATTGTCGCGCTCCGTATCCTCGCGTAACGAGATGCTCAGCTTGAGTCCCTTGATTTGCAAAGGCATGTTGACCAGTCCTTCAGCATCGCCTTTCACGTAGTTGAACTGCTTGAGATCCTGACGTGTCAGGGTGTAGTAGGCAGCATGGCGTAACTCGTCGACTACCAGCTTGTTGCATAATACATACCCCACCAGGCGAAGACGGTGTTCGGAATAGTTGTGATAGACATTGCGATAGATTTTGTCCTTATTGATTTTCTTGGTCAGCAACTGACAGATGATAAAGAAAATAGACGGATCGTTGGAGTTAAAAGTAAAACCGCCTGTGTCTGTCATCATGCCACAATAAATAGGACCTGCAAAATGCTTTCCCTGCTTGTCAAACGCGCCCAGCTGCCAAATGATACGGAACACCAGCTCGCAAGTACTGGACATCTTCGGACAGGAGATGGTAAGTACCGCATCAACGTCAGGGTTGGGGTGATGGTCTATCAGCACCAACTTGGCCGGTGTTGCTTTCAGGGCCTCTTCCATACTGTCGGTGCGCGACAAGGTGTTGAAGTCAAGACAAAGCACCAAATCGGCAATTCGGAGTAACAGGTCTGCCCGCTCCTTATGCTTGTCGTAGCGCACTATCTTCTCGGAGTTTGGAAGCCATTGCAGAAAGTCGGGATATTGGTCGGGAACGATAATCGTCGCCTCTTTACCTTCTGTCCTGAGATATTCTGCCATACCAAGACACGAGCCAATAGCATCGCCGTCAGCACTCTGATGACAGGTGACGACGATGGTATCGCTCTCGTGTACAAGCTCTCTGAACAGCTGTAACTGTTCGTCTGTTAAAATATTCTCCAGCATTTCTCTTACCCCTTTTTCTGATCAAGGTCAGCATGATGACCTTGAGAAATCATTCACCTCAAACAACTTTTCCTTAGAACAGCTTGTTGGGATAGACTCCCTCGTCAATGAGGCTCTGAATGCGGTCAACTGTTGCCTGACGGTCGGCGGCATAAGTAACACCAAACCACTTGGAAGTAGTGTCAAGAACCTCACAGGTAGCCGTACCCTCCGTGATAAGCTTGTTGACCATCAGGGGAATAAAGAATTCTGCCTTCAGGTTTTCCATATTCTTCGGGTCGCTGAGGAACTCCTTGAAATAAGCCTCAGAATAGTCGAAATAGTCAGGAGTAAAGCCCCACATGTTCATGGACACAGGAACATTTTCCTCCAGCGGCTGCCACTCGCCCTGCTCATCCTTATAGCAGATGGCACCACCCTTGTCGGCAATGCGCATAATCTCAGTACGCTCCACGACATCGGTCAAGTGGCGTTTTTCGTTATATGCACACACGCCACGGGCTACGCTACCGTTCTCGCTAAGCGTATTGCAGACACGGAAGCCCACCATGGCATAGCTGTTTTTGGACCCCTCAGCCAAACCGTTGAGGAATTTTCCAATCTGCATAAAGGCGTCGCGACCATAGAAATCGTCACAGTTGATGACACAGAACGGTTCCTTAATCACATCCTTACCCATCAGCACGGCATGGTTTGTACCCCAAGGTTTCTGACGTCCTTCAGGAACGCTAAAGCCTTCCGGCAGGGCATCAAGCGCCTGGAAACACAGTTCGCAGGGTATCTTATCCTCATATTTGGAAAGTATCTGCTGACGGAACTGCTCCTCAAAATCCTTGCGGATAACCCATACTATCTTGCCAAAACCAGCCTGAATGGCATCGTAAATACTATAATCCATGATGGTCTCACCATTGGGTCCCAGTCCATCAAGTTGTTTCAGGCCACCATAACGGCTGCCCATGCCTGCGGCCAAAAGAAATAATGTCGGTTTCATAACTCTATCACTAAATAATTTTTGATTGATGACTGCAAAGATAACAAAAAGTCACGATATATCGGACAATCACATGGATTTTAACATTTCAAGGCACGCATGGCATTGAGTACCGCCAGCACGGTGACACCCACGTCGGCAAAGACAGCTAACCACATGGTGGCCAGTCCGACAGCAGCCAACAAGAGCACCGCCACCTTGACACCAATGGCAAACCAGACATTCTGCCGGGCGATGGTCAGCGTACGACGGGCAATATTAATGGCAGAAACGACTTTGGAAGGCTGGTCGTCCATCAGCACGACGTCAGCAGCCTCAATAGCGGCATCGCTTCCCAATCCTCCCATGGCGATGCCGACGTCAGCGCGAGCCAGCACAGGAGCATCGTTGATGCCATCACCGACAAAGGCCACAGTTCCTGTCCGTCTGCCCTCATCATCCTGAGTTCCAACCATCTTCTCAAACAAAGCGACTTTTTCTGCAGGCAACAAATCGGCATGATATTCGTCCAAGTGCAACTGACTGGCAACATTGTGAGCCACCTCCTCACGGTCGCCCGTCAGCATGACAGTCTTGCTGACACCCAGTTCCTTCAGTTGTGAAACAGTCGATGCGCTGTCAGACTTCAACTGGTCGTTGATGACGATATGGCCGGCATAGCTTCCGTCAACAGCCACGTGGATAATGGTACCGACGTGATGACAGTCATGCCATCGGGCTCCAACCGTTTCCATCATTTTCTTGTTGCCCACACATACCTGACGGTCGCCTACGCGAGCCCTGACGCCCTGGCCTGCCACTTCTTCCACCTCCGTCACCCGACAACCGTCAATGGCCTCATCGGGAAAGGCATCACGCAATGCCGCACCAATAGGATGAGTGGAGAAATGCTCCACATGAGCAGCCAGGTGCAACAACTGGTGTTCATCGAACTCTTCAGGGTGCACAGCCTCGACGGCAAAACGCCCATGGGTCAATGTTCCCGTCTTGTCGAACACCACGGTATCGACCTTCGAAAGCACGTCCATGTAATTAGCTCCTTTGATGAGGATGCCCTTCCTGGACGCTCCTCCAATACCGGCAAAAAATGTTAGCGGTACGCTGAGCACCAACGCACAAGGACAGGAAACGACCAGGAACATCAGCGCCCGATAGAGCCAGACGGCAAAAGGACCGCCCAGCAACGTGGGGACGACAGCCAAGGCCAGGGCTGCAACCACCACCAAGGGGGTATAGATGCGTGCAAACTGGGTAATAAAAGTCTCGCTTCGGGATTTGTGCTCTCCGGCATGCTCCACCAAGTCAATAATCTTCGCAACGGTACTCTCGCCGAATATTTTCGTGGTGCGCACCTTGATGACACCCGTCATGTTGACACAGCCCGAGATCACCTCATCACCCTCCTGGACACTACGAGGCAACGACTCACCTGTCAGAGCAACCGTGTTGAGAGCCGACGAGCCATCAACGATGACACCGTCCAACGGTATCTTCTCACCAGCCTTGATGACGATGATAGCTCCAAGCGGAACCAACTCCGGACTCACATCCTTTGCCTCAGACTGCCCGTCATTCTGCTCAAGGAGATGGGCCACGTCTGGTCGGATGTTCATCAAGTGTGCAATGCTCTCGCGGCTCCTGCCTTCGGCATAACCCTCGAACAACTCACCCACCTGGAAGAACAGCATGACGAAGACTGCCTCGGGGAACTCAGTCTCAGCTCCTGGCAAGAAACCGATGCAGAGCGCTCCTACGGTTGCAACCGTCATGAGGAAATGCTCGTTGAAGGCGCGACCGTGCATCAAACCCTCGACTGCCTCCTTCAATGTGTCGTGTCCTATTATTAAATAAGGTACGAGATAGACCAGCAACAGCTGCCATGTTGACAGGTCAAAGCGGTGTTCTATCCATACTGCCAACAAAAGCAGTACCACCGTGGCTAAGATGAGCCACAACTGGTGTTTCGCATCCTCATGATGATGTTCGTGATGATGCTCACAGGTGTTGCACTCACAATGGTGATGATCGTGATGATGCTCGTGGTGATGATGTTCGTGTGCCATACTTTCCAGCATTTTATTTCAACGTTTTCTTGATTTCTGCTGCAAAGGTACGACAAAAGACTTGCAACTCAGTTGCAAAGATACAACATCAGCGTTTACGACGCTTCTTGGCAGGGGCTGGGGCTTTCTTGGGCTCTTCCTTGGGGGCGAAGGGGTCTTTCACAATGGTTGCACGCAAGATGCGGACGTCAGTAAGCGGACGGTTGTAACGGTCAGTTGGCATCTGTTGGATGCGTTCAACAACGTCCATGCCTTCCAACACCTCACCAAACACGGTATACTGTCCATCCAGATGGGGCGTGCCGCCAATGGTTTTGTAGGTTTCAATCATCTCGGGAGCCAACTTAACGCGCCCTTGTGTCATGGAGTCGATATACTCCTGTGCACGGGCTATCTGCGCATCGTCGAGCACCTTGCCCCAGACAATGTAGAACTGGCAGGCACCCGAGCGCAGCTCCGGGTTGATGTCGTCAGGTTCACGAGCAGCAGCCACAACGCCACGACGATGGTACAACTCCGGCAGGCGGAACTCAGGCTCCAAGGTATAATCCAGCTCACCAGAACCCAGGCGCTGACCCGGCTGTGCATATTTACTGGTCAAGTCGCCACCCTGAATCATAAAGTCCTTGACGACACGATGGAAGAGCAGCGAGTCGTAAACATGCAGGCGATTCAGCTTCAGGAAATTGTCACGATGCTGCGGTGTCTCATTATAGAGAGCAATACGAATGTTCCCCTCTGTGGTTTCCAACAGAACCTCGGCACGCTCGTCCTGGGCAAA
>JAEEGL010541767.1_pt1 | contig 12155 bp, 8 predicted proteins | sample 9134231 | NCBI WGS metagenome assembly JAEEGL01 (sample SAMN16246548, study PRJNA631951) | gut metagenome | biome: gut microbiome; feature: rumen; material: fiber-attached | host: Bos | place: Iran: Karaj | collected 2018-10
AGCCGGTTGATCGCGTCCATCGGCGTCAGCGCCATGACGTCCAGTTCCTGGAGTTCCTGAATAATCTCGGTCTTTCTGTATTCGAACAGGTCCACCTGTTCGTTCATCCGGTTTGCGTTGTCCTCACCGAGAATGTTCTGTCCGATGGTGTTCTGATTGATATCGCTGACCTCAAGACGCGCCTGAATCTCATGGGCGCGGACAATGACCGGATGCGGTATTCCCGCAAGCCTGGCGACATGGACGCCGAAGCTTTTGTCCGCGCCGCCCCGTACGATCTTTCGCATAAAGATCACGTCCTCGCCGTGTTCCTTGACGGAAATACAGTAATTGCGGATTCCGTCCAGATGGCCTTCCAGCTCGCTCAGTTCATGATAATGTGTTGCGAACAGGGTGCGGGCGCCGATATTCTGTTTGTCGCAGATGTATTCGACAACAGCCCACGCGATTGCCAGACCGTCAAAAGTGCTGGTTCCCCGTCCGATTTCATCGAGGATGATCAGGCTGTTTTTGGTGGCGTTGCGCAGGATGTAGGCGGTTTCGCTCATCTCGACCATGAATGTGCTCTGTCCGCTGGCGAGATCGTCGGAAGCGCCGACCCGGGTGAAGATCCGGTCGTGAACCGGCAGGTGGGCCTCCCTTGCGGGAACGAATGAGCCGATCTGAGCCATCAGGCAGATCAGGGCGACCTGGCGCATGTAGGTGCTTTTACCGGCCATGTTCGGTCCTGTGATGATCATCATGCGGTTTTCATCGAGATCGAGGTATGTGTCGTTCGGTACGAATCCGCTTTCGCCCAGGCTTTGTTCGACGACAGGGTGGCGTCCTTCCCTGATCGATATGACGCCGTCGTCAGCCATCTCGGGCCGGACATAACGGTTTTCGCTTGCCACACGGCTCAGGCTCTGGTAGGCGTCCAGTGTTTTCAGCGCGGATGCTGTTTTCTGTATGCGCCGGATTTCTTCCGCGATCCTTTCCCGGATCTCGCCGAAAAGCTGCAGTTCCAGCCGGATGCTTTGCTCCTGTGCGCCGATGATTTTCTGCTCCATTTCCTTCAGCTCCGGTGTCATATAACGTTCAGCACCGGTCAGCGTCTGTTTTCGGATATAACGTTCAGGCACCTGGCTCAGGAAGCTTTTCGTCACTTCAATATAGTATCCGAATACCCGGTTGTACTGGATCCGGAGGTTGCGGATGCCGGTCGCTTCCCGCTCCTGCGCTTCAAGGTCCAGGATCCATTGCTTTCCATGCGTTTGGGCAGCCCTGTATTCATCAAGCATCGGGGAGTATCCGTCCCGTATGATGCCGCCTTCCGTAATCACAACAGGGGCGTCCGGATGGATGGCATGTTCAAGGAGAGCCGTCAGGTCTTCCATGGGATCAAGATCGGTATATATATCCTGCAGCGCCCGGCATTTCGCGTCAGACAGCAGCCTGCGTATTCCGGGTATCCTGTTCAGACTGGCGCACAGGGCCAGGCAGTCACGGGCATTCAGGTTGCGGTATGCCACTTTTGTCAGCAGCCGCTCCATGTCATATACCCCGTCTAGTTCCTCAGCGATCGTCATGCCGAGCACCCGGTTTTGCGTCAGTTCCTCCACAGCGTCCAGACGCCGGTTGATATCTTCCAGTCGGATCAGGGGCTGCTCTGTCCATGAGCGAAGAAGCCTGCCGCCCATGGCGGTTGCCGTCCGGTCGAGAAGGCCCAGCAGCGTGCCTTTCCGGCTGTGGTTCCGGATACTTTCAGTCAGTTCAAGGTTGCGGCGGGTATTCGGATCGATCAGCATGGTGTTCCCGCTTTGCTGGTATACGAGGGATGTAATATGTTCCAGATCGTTTTTCTGCGTATCGGTCAGGTATTTCATCAAAGCGCCGGCGGCGCAGGTCGCGTACGGGTGGTCGTCAAGCCCGAGAGGAGTCAGAGCGCTGATGCCGTAATGGGCGCAGAGAACCGTGCGCGCGTTGCGGGGCTGATACCAATCCGGTTTCTGCTCGCTGACGGTGTTAAGTTCGCCTCCGAGGATTTTCCGGAGGCCGACCGCGTCGGCGCAGATGATTTCCTTTGGGGAAATGCGCTGGATCTCAGCGCGCAGCACGTTCGGTTCGGGTTCGGATACGATGAATTCTCCGGTGGACACATCCGCGTACGCGATTCCCGCGTTCTTTCCGTCCAGGTGAACGCTGAGGATGTAATTGTTGCTTTTTTCCTCGAGCATCGTCGGATCCGTAACGGTACCGGCGGTTATCACGCGGACGACATCCCGTTTCACGAGGCCTTTGGCGAGGGCGGGATCTTCCATCTGTTCACAGATTGCGACCTTGTATCCGCGTTCGATCAGTTTTTCAACATAAGTATTGACGGAATGGAATGGAACACCGCACATAGGAGCGCGCTCTTCAAGCCCGCAGTCCTTTCCGGTCAGCGTCAGTTCAAGTTCACGCGACGCGGTTTTTGCGTCCTCAAAAAAGAGCTCGTAAAAATCCCCGAGCCTGAAAAGAAGCAGGCAGTCCGGATACTGGTCATGGATTTGCAGGTACTGCTGCATCATAGGAGAAAGTGCCATTGTTTTCCCTCTTTCAGCGGCAGCCGCCGCAGGTATCGCATCTTCCGGTGCAGCCGCCTTCCGGGCTGTCATCTTCAATCTGTCCTGTGATCACCAGGCGCAGGATTTTGTTCACATTATCCATCATTGTCTGGAAATCCTTCCGGGCGGTTTTCAGTTCCTGGATCTTATCATTGGCGTTCATCCGCTTTTCCGCTTCTTCCATTTCCCTGCTCGCGGCAGCGAGCTGATCGGGCGTCATCTTGTTGGAAGAAAGGATTTCCTCAACGTTCTGCCTTTTTTCGATCATGTCGCCCAGCAGTTTTCCGGCTTCCGCGTCGTGGCGCACTTCGCCTTCCAGTTTTTTCATTTTCTGATAGATTTCACTGTCCAGGATCGCTTCCGCCAGTTCCTGGGCCTTGGTCATGACTTCTCTCATCGGTAATTTTCTCCTGTTTCTGTTCTGAATGTCTAAATACGGTTAAAGGCGTTCTGCCATCAGCGTATTGTGTTTGAGGCTTGTAATCCGGCACGGTATGATTCTGCCGATGTCTTCTTCACTTCCGTCCATTGTGACGGAAATGCCGTATCGTCCTTTGCCGGAAACGGCCTCTCCGCTTCGCCGGCTCAGCCCTTCGATGAGGACTTCTTCCTTTTGCCCGACGAAACGCTGAAGCGTCTGCTGCTGCATTTTTTCCTGCAGGGCGATCAGTGATTCGATCCGTTGGGATGACACTTCAGCGGGAACCTGCCCTTCCATGGATGCGGCCCGGGTGCCGATCCGGGGCGAGTAGATAAAAGTAAAGGCGCTGTCATATCCGACATCCCGGACGAGATCCATCGTCGCGGCAAAATCTTCATCCGTTTCTCCGGGAAACCCGACAATGATATCGGTGCTCAGGCCGATGCCGGGTACGGCTTCCCGAAGTTTTGCGACGCGATCGAGGTATTTTTCGCGCGTGTAGTGCCGGTTCATCATCTCCAGGATCCTGTCGCTTCCGCTCTGTACCGGAAGATGAAACTGCGGCAGGATATGCTGGCTTCCGTGCATTGCGTCGATCAGTTCATCGCTCAGATCTTTCGGATGGCTCGTCATAAAACGGATACGCGGAACACCCATCCGGTCAAGTTCCTTCAGAAGCTTTGCGAAAGTGATGCTGCTGCCGAGCCCTTTGCCGTAACTGTTGACGTTCTGGCCGAGAAGCATGATTTCCTGGGTGCCGTCCCTGATCAGGCTTTCAGCCTCTTTCAGGATTGCTTCCGGTTCCCTGCTTCTTTCCCGCCCGCGCACATATGGAACGATGCAGAAACTGCAGAAATTGTCACATCCGTACATAATGGTCAGATACGCGGATTCTTTTCGGGCGCGCCGTACAGGCAATCCTTCCGGAATGACGTCCCTGGTTTCGACGACGACTGTATTCCGGTCGCTGTCAAGGGCTTCGCGCATCAGTTCGGGAAGGCGGTACAGGTTAGACGTCCCGAACGCGAGATTCACGAACCGGTATTGTTTCAGGATTTTTTCGGCCATGCCGGGTTCCTGGATCATGCATCCGCAGACAGCGATCATCATGTCCGGACGCGTTTTGCGGACTTCCTTCAGCCAGGTGATGTTTCCGAGCGCCCGCCGTTCCGCGTTTTCCCGTACGCAGCAGGTATTGAATATGACGAAATCCGCGTCCTCCCGGCGTGCGGCGGGCGACATCCCCATCGCCTCCAGCATGCCGGCGATCTTCTCCGAATCGTGCGCGTTCATCTGGCATCCGTAGGTGACGATATGATAGGTGGACGGCCGATGAGGCATCTGACGGATCTCTTCCGTGAAAACCTGCTGGCGCGCAAGTTCCGAATCCGATATCGTTTCGTACTTTCTGTCCATACTTTCAGTTACACTCTCTTCCGGGTCATTTCCATGATTCCGAGGCTGGTCCATCCGTGAATGACCGTTTTTCTCCGGTCGCGGGAAAAATCATGCTGCAGGCGTTCGGATACGGCGCGCCGGTCTTCCTCCCGCTCCATATCGATGAAATCGATCAGGATAATCCCTGCGATATCCCGCAGGCGGACCTGGATCGCCGCCTCGTCGCATGCCTCCAGATTTGTTTCCGTGACCGTAGCTTCCTTGTCCCCCAGGGGGCGGATTCCTGCGCTGTTGACGTCAATGACGGTCAGAGCTTCGCACCGGTCGATCACGATATTACCGCCGCTTTTGAGGCGGATGCGCCGGTTCTTCGCTTCTTCGGCTTCTTTTCTGATACGCGGAGGCATTTCGTCCGCGTATACAGGTTCGCCGGCGTTGTAATCGCGGATCATCTGCGCGGCCGGGTCGCAGGCGTAGAGGATCTCACCGGGTTTTACGGCCTCCCGGAGTTTTACCCGGATCGAATCCCAGACCTCCGAAAGCCTTTCGGCCTCCTCCCGGATTTCTGTTTCGACGGCTTCGGCTGCCGCGGCACGAAGCACGAGTCCGAATCGCCCGGCGGATATGGCCTGTCCGAGATTCAGCAGCCGGTTTCTCTCGTTCTCGTCTGTGATCCGGCTGCTGACGCCGGTATGGCGGTTCATCGGCATCAGAATCACGTACTGCCCGGGGATCGTGAGATCCCGGGAGAGATACGCACCTTTTGAACCGTTCTCTTCGCGGCGGATCTGTACTGCGGCTTTTTCGCCGCTGCGCAGGCTTTCGCCTGAAAAACTGCTGCTGTTTTCCTTCAGCGGGAGAAACCCGTCTTTCTTCCGTCCGATATCCATGAAGGCGCAGTCCATTCCGGGCATCATCCTGTCTGCTTTCGCAAGGATGATGTCGCCGCTCTGCGAATTGTCCCGGAGGTCGATGTATTCGACAAGCCGTCCGTTTTCGGTTGCGGCGCATCCGTCGGGAAACCGGAATATCTTTCTTTCCATTCCTGCCAATTAAAGCTGCTCGAGAGGAGTCAGCTTTCCTTCTTCGTTTTCTCCAAACAGTCCGGTTCGGGTGATCAGGATACGGACCGCTTCATCTGTTCCGGCTTCACGCTGCAGCGCTTCCATGAGCATTCCGGGCTTGCAGGCTTCGCGTTCCGTCAGTGCCAGTATGGCGAAGATATGCAGGTCTTCTCCGCGGATATCATAGATCAGCGGTTTGATATCGCATTCTTTCAGCGTGGTTTTCGTTTTCCGCATGGCGGGAATCGTATCCCTCTCCATCATCTTTCCGATGGCGTTGATGAGGGGACCGGCCTGGAAACTGTCCCGGAACATCAGGTCGTATCCTGCGGCACGGAGGCTGCCCATCAGTGCGGGATGCCGGTCATCCACGGCTCGCGCCTCTTTCAGCGTCAGTTCCGGAGGCATCGCCCGGTTCATCCGGTCCAGGAATTCTGTTTCACTCACAGGCTCAGCCATCGTCACATCCATGATTTCACGTTTGCCGCAAGCGCCGGTGGACAAAGCCGAAGCGAAGGTGATCAGGATGTGAGGGCTGAACCCGTTGGAATACGCAACCGGAAGGCCGCTTCTGCGAAGGCCGCGCTGCATGCTGCGCTGAATGTCCAGGTGGCCGATATGACGGATCCGTTCGCTCTTCTCAAATACGGCCAGCATGCGCATATCCGCACACCCCCTTCCATCGCTGCAATCCGCATCCGTTGCATCCTTTCCGGCAGTCAGGCGTGGTAACTGATTTTTCGCTCTTTTCCTTCTCATGCCACAGGAACTGCTTTGTGATGCCGCTGTCGATATGGTCCCAGGGCAGGATTTCGTCTTTTTCCCGCTCGCGGTTGGCGTAAAAAGACGGTTCCAGGCCGCAGATCCTGAACGCTTCCATCCAGGTGTCGAATTTGAATGTTTCGTTCCATCCGTCCAGGACGCAGCCCATCTCGTAGGCTTTTTTCAGTACGCGGCCGATTCGCCGGTCACCCCGTGCGAAACATGCTTCGAGAAAACTGACATACGGTTCATGCCAGTTGAAATGAACGCCTTTGATATTCAGCACCTTTTTGAGATGGTCCTGTTTACGGATGATTTCGGGGATTGTATCCTGTGCGGCCCATTGGAAAGGCGTAAACGGCTTCGGCACAAAAGTGCTTGCGCTGACAGTCACGCGCAGGCCTTTTGCCCGCTGCTCCTTCGGAACATGGAAGTATTCATCCACAACCTTTTTTGCCAGGTCCGCGATGCCGTCGAGATCGGCGTCCGTTTCCGTCGGTAATCCGTCCATGAAATAAAGCTTGACACTGCTCCATCCGCCCTCAAAGGCATCCCGGACCTTGCCGAGCAGATCTTCTTCTGTGACGCCTTTGTTGATGACGTCGCGCATACGCTGCGTACCGGCTTCGGGAGCGAAAGTCAGGCTTGTTTTCTTGACCTGCTGGGTTTCCTCCAGGCTTTCTTTCAGTACGCTGTCAATCCGCAGGCTCGGCAGGCTGATGGATACGCGTTTGTCTTTCATCCGCCGCATGAGTTCCCGGATCAGTTCCGGAAGGCAGCTGTAGTCACCGCTGGACAGGCTGCTCAGGCTGATCTCCTCATATCCGGTGGACGCCACGAGTTTTTCCGAAAGATCGATCAGTTTGTCCAGGCTCCGCTCCCGGACAGGGCGGTACAGCATACCGGCCTGGCAGAAACGGCATCCCCGGGTACATCCGCGCATGATCTCCAGCATGATCCGGTCAAAAACGACTTCCGTATAGGGAACGGGGATTTCTTCAGGGTAGTAGGTTTCGTCCAGGTTGACAACGACGCGCTTTTTGACTGTTTCGGGCGCGGCGGGGTCATTCGGCGTAAAAGAGGATATACGCCCCTGTTCGTCATATGTAACGCTGTACAGGCTCGGAACATATACGCCTTCAAGCTTTGCCAGGCTGATCAGGCATTCCCTGCGGGAAAGCTTTTTTTCTTTGCGCTCCAGGATGACGCGGTTCAGTTCGGTCATGACGTCTTCCCCGTCGCCGATCATAAACGCGTCAATGAAGTCGGCCAGCGGTTCCGGATTGAACGCGCATGGGCCGCCGGCGACGATGATCGGATCATCCTCTCCGCGGTCTTTGCCCTCCAGGGGGATGCCTCCCATATCGAGCATGGCGAGAATGTTGCTGTAGCTCATTTCGTACTGGAGCGTAAAACCGATCACTTCAAAGTCTTTCATGGGACGGCGGCTTTCCATGGAAAGAAGAGGCAGCCCCTCTTCTTTCATGAAACCCATCATATCCGTCCATGGCATGAAGAAACGTTCGCACAGGCTCCAGTCTTCCCGGTTGATCAGGCCGTAAAGGATTTTCAGCCCCAGGTGGCTCATCCCGACCTCATAGGTATCCGGAAAACAGAACCCGAAATGCAGCCCGCAGGATTCCCACGGCTTGACGGCCGTGTTCATTTCGCCCCCTGTATAACGGGGGGCTTTCTGCACTTTTTCGAGGATCTTTTCCATCTGGTCGTTGTAATTCATAATCAAACTCCGGATTCGGCGGATTTCGGTATTTTCAGAATCAGCAGGACAGTACGCGGGTCAGGCGCGGCGCCGTCATGCGCCGGGACCATCCTGTCTGATCATTACTGAAGGACCGTTGTCCAGTGATCCACGTCATAGATGTCTGTCAGGCAGAATGTCACAATCACTTTTCCCTGAGTGGAAATATAACGGTTGGCGATCTGGGTGTCATTCTGCAGGACGAACGGCTCTTTGTTCAGTTTGTAGCTGTTTTCATAATTCCCGCTGTAATCGTAATGGTCACACAGGAAATAGATTTCCGTACCCGCCGGAATATCGATCAGCGTTTTGGCTTCCACGTCGGGCGCCTGGTCTCCGTAAACGATCTGGGCGCCTGTCAGGATTCCCTCGCCGTCGTGTTCGCTGTCAAAGCAGACGAACAGATTGACGCGCATATTGCCGATCATCGCGGGGACGTATCCTGTCACGGCATAATTGTCGCCGCTCCAGACTTCATTCAGGTAATAGTACGCGACGGGCTGGTCGCCGAAATGGACCCAGCTTCCGTCGAACTCCGCGCTGATCGTTGTTTTTCCGGCTTCAAAGTCCTTGTTGTCACGTCCGAGTTCAATAAATCCGTCTCCGTCATCGATATAAACATTTTCGGTGATGGCCGTGATAAGATCGAGCTGTTCTTCCGGAAGGGTGATGGTGTTTCCCTGCCAGGTCAGCAGGCTGTCGTCAATATGGTTTTCGGTGACATAGGCTGAAGCTTCTCCGCTGGTAATGTCGCGTCCGCCGAAAAGATCGAGGACGGAACTGCCGCTGCTGCCGCCTCCGCCGAGCAGGCTTCCGAGCATACTGCTCAGGTCGTCGCCGTAAGTTCCGGAAGAGGAACTGCTGCCACCGCCGCCCAGCAGGCTTTCCATCAGTCCCGGGAAAGCGCTTTGCTGGCTGCCGCCGCCGTAATAGCTGGAATAGCTGTTTCCGACGGATGAGACCTGGCCGCTGGCCTCCAGGCTCGCGAACGCCTGGATGCACCGGGTATACTCTTCGTCCATGCCGATCCCCTGGTACGCGCTGACGGCATTCTTGACATTGGAAGCCTTTTTATAGGGGAAGTAGATGCTCAGTCCGTAAGCGTTGCTGATGCCGCCGCCCGTACGGTTGTATTTGACAGCCCCCTGCAGAGCGTTGGCCAGTTCCTGGCTCTCCTTGGTATTCATGTTTTTGGCGAAGTGAACCAGGTCGATCTGGTCGATGCCGGCGCTCTGGGCGAATTCACGTGTTCTGCTCCGGGCAAGTGATACGGTTTTGTACTGCTTGCCCTTGATCATCTCGCTGGCTTCGATGCTGAAGGTTTTCAGTTCTTCCGGCACCGTTGCCTGCAGTTCAGCCAGGTCAACCACGCTGAGGGTCGTCGCCTGGCCGCGGCACTGCTTCGCGCAGACTTCCACAAAGTCGTCCGCGATGTTTTTGCCGATCTGGACGGTCGCCATACTCGGGTTTTCCGTCAGCTTGTTCAGCCAGTTCGTGTAGTACCAGCCGACGCCGGGTTCGGATTCCTCGCTGGCGATCATATAATCAGCGTACTGGCTGAGCATGATCCCGTTTTCAACGGTCGCCATCAGGCACGCGTCAAATCCGATGAAGTCGAACTTGACGCCGCAGTTTTTGAGCACCGTATTGATCCCCGAAAGCGTCATGCTCTTCCCGCGGCCGTACTTTTCGTCGTATCCGTATCCGCTGACGGATCCGCCGCCGTGATCCCAGAAGATCAGGCACATGCGGTTGGCCTTGTAGTTCTTGTATCCGTATTCGATGAAACTTTGCAGCGTTTTGGTATCCGTCATGCTGCCCGTTCCCATGTTTTCTTCCAGGCAGGTCAGCTGGCCGTCCTTGATCAGGTAGATCTGGTTATACTGGCTTTTGATCACGTTATTCCGCCAGCGGCTGCATCCGCCCGTATAGATGAGCAGGCTCACGTTGCCGCCCACATTGGAGTTCAGCATCTCCTTGATATCCGCGGTCGCCATGCCGTTCTGGCTTTCCAGGTCCGTACCGCACATATAGACCAGGATCGTCACGGTATCCTTTTTGCTGCCTTTGATCGTGGTGAATTTGCTTCTGGCTGAAGCGGCCACCGTTGTGTCAGCCTGGGTGGAGTTTTCCTGGGAAGTTGATGTGAAATACTGGTTCTGGGCGTTTCCTCCGGTGACCGAACTCAGCAGGCTGCCGCCGCTGAAATCATAGGAGGCGTTGTTGGAGCTGGATCCGAGGAAAGTCCCGAGAAGGCCGGAAAGGATATCCGTCTCGCCGCTGCCGGAATCTCCTCCGAGCAGGCTGCCCACGACGTTTGTGCTGTTTCCTCCGTTGTCTCCACCCAGAAGGTCGCTGACGATATTGGTTCCCGTGTTTCCGCCGAGAAGATCGCCGACTCCGCTGCTTCCGTCAAGTTCGGTGGAACATCCGCCGCTCATCAGCCGGTAAATCAGGAATACGGCGATAATGGCGACAATGATCAGCAAAAGCTTGCTGCTTCCTCCGGAACGCTGTCCGCCGGAAGACTGCTGAGTCGTCTGGGAATGATCCCGCTGGGCGCCCGAAGACTGCGCTGGACGGGCCGAGTATGACGGCCGGGTCTGCTGCGGGCGATTCTGCGCGGTGCTGCCGTAGGCGGACTGCTGGGGACGTGCGGTTCCGCTGCCGCCCTGCGCGGGACGCTGTGTATTGCCGAACGGGAATGTGCCGGCCGGACGCTGCGCACTGCTGCCCGGGGACGGCTGTTTCATGCTTCCGAATGTCGGCTGCTGCGGGCGCTGGGAAACTCCTGCCGCGGCAGAGGATGGCTGCTGCGGACGCTGGGCCGTCTGCTGTGGTTTCTGGCTGGCGGGCGTGCTCTGCTCCGGCGTTCCGGTATTCCCTACCGGCCCGGTACCCAGTCCCTCTCCCTGCTTTTCCACATCTTTACCGGTGCCTGTGATTTTGACTTTCCGGGCCTTCGGCCGATTCTGTTCTTCCATGGTTTATCCGCCTCCTGTGATATGTTCTTTCTCAGCGGCTGACGCTGCGTAACAATTCAGATCATCCGGACCGGCTGGAATCCTTTGGCTTTGACGGCGTCCATCAACACCTGATCTGCCACGTCGATGTCCGTTCGGATCACGGCTGTTTTGGATTCAAGGTCAACCTCGGCGCCGCTCACCCCGGGTACGGCGCACAGCGCCTTCTCGACGCTGGCCTTGCAGTGCATGCATTTCATCCCTTCGATCAGCATTTTCTTTTCCATGGTATGCTCCTCCTTTGTTATGGTATCAAATCCTGAATCAGGATATCATCGCCTTCATCGTCGCTTTTTTCCTCTTCCTGGTTTTCCGGCATCGGAGGAAGATCGTCCAGATTCCTCAGCCCGAAATGACTCAGGAATTCATCCGTCGTTCCGAAAAGAATCGGTCGTCCGATCGTATCCTTTCTGCCGACTTCCCGGATCAGTCCCTTGATCATCAGGCTTTGAAGGCTGTAATCACACTTGACGCCGCGGACCTGCTCCACTTCAGCCCGTGTAACCGGCTGCTTGTAGGCGACGACAGCCAGCGTTTCCATGGCAGCCTGGCTCAGGCTCTGCTTCTGGATCGGCTGAAGCAGGCGCACGACCGCGTCGGCGTACATCGGGCGTGTCCCAAGCTGGACTTTGCTGCCGAAACGTTTGATCATGAATCCGCGCTGCAGGTAATCGTACTCATCCGATAATCGGTTCAGTTCCGATGCCAGCTCGTCTTCACTGATCTGCAGGGCCTTGGCCAGATCCTTTGTCTCCACCGCTTCTCCGGCGACGAACAGGATCGACTCGATCATGCCCTGCAGATTGCCTTCTTCCGTCATATCATCACACTCCGGTCATTAAGTTTCTTCCATGGAGATCTGGGCGTCCGGAATTCTTCTCGCCTTTCCGGATATCAGCATAATGCTGCCGTACGTCTCTTCCTGGGTCACGTGCATCTGTCCGAGCCGCAGCAGCTCAAGAACCGCCAGGAACATGGTTACGACCTCTTCCCGGCTCGGCGTTTCGCTGAACGCGTCCTCGAAGCGGATCCGTTTCTTTTTCCTGATCGTATGCATCAGGTCCAGCATGCAGGCCTGCACCGTATGCACGTCACGGCGTATGTTGCGCGGCGCGTAGTTGTTGCTCTCAGGATCGCCGTCCA
>JAEEGL014136748.1_pt1 | contig 12155 bp, 9 predicted proteins | sample 9134231 | NCBI WGS metagenome assembly JAEEGL01 (sample SAMN16246548, study PRJNA631951) | gut metagenome | biome: gut microbiome; feature: rumen; material: fiber-attached | host: Bos | place: Iran: Karaj | collected 2018-10
ATACAATCAACAAGATAAAAACAATGTCATAACTAAATAAAGATATGAAACAAGGAAACATTGGGGTTACAACAGAGAACATCTTCCCCGTTATCAAAAAGTTTCTCTACAGCGATCACGAGATATTCATTCGCGAGATAGTCAGCAATGCCGTTGACGCCACACAAAAGCTGAAGACTCTGGCCGGCAAAGGCGATTTCCAGGGAGAAATGGGTGAACTGAAGGTAAACGTAAGTATCGACAAGGATGCCAAGACCATCACCGTGAGCGACCGCGGCATAGGAATGACGGCCGAGGAGATTGAAAAATACATCAATCAGATTGCCTTCTCGGGTGCTAATGACTTCCTGGACAAATACAAAGACGAAGCCAATGCCATCATCGGGCACTTTGGGCTGGGCTTCTACAGCTGCTTTATGGTGAGCAAGCAGGTAGACATCATAACCCGTAGTTATCAGGAAGGTGCACAGGCCGTGAAGTGGTCGTGCGACGGAAGTCCCTCGTACACTATCGAAGAGGTGGAGAAGGCTGATCGAGGCACAGACATTGTGATGCACTTAGACGATGACTGTCAGGAGTTCCTTGAGAAGAACAAGATGGAGGACCTTCTGCGTAAATACTGCCACTTCCTGCCAGTTCCCATCGCCTTTGGCAAGAAAACTGAATGGAAAGACGGTAAGCAAGTGGACACTGACGAGGATAATATCATAAACAGTGTAGAGCCCCTTTGGACCAAGAAGCCCAGCGACTTGAAGGATGAGGACTACAAAGAATTCTACCGCCATCTCTTCCCGATGGCTGACGAGCCCCTATTCTGGATTCACCTGAATGTGGACTACCCCTTCAACCTGACGGGTATTCTTTACTTCCCGAAGATAAAGAACAACATCGAGATGCAACGCAACAAGATTCAGCTCTACTGCAATCAGGTCTTCGTAACCGACTCGGTGGACGGTATAGTACCCGAATTCCTGACCCTCTTGCACGGTGTCATCGACAGTCCTGATATTCCGCTTAACGTAAGCCGCAGCTACCTGCAGAGCGATGCAAACGTTAAGAAGATTAGCGGATACATCACAAAGAAAGTCAGCGACCGTCTGGCCAGTATCTTTAAGAGCGACCGGCCCGACTTCGAGAAAAAGTGGGACGACATCAAGATATTCATTCATTATGGTCTGCTCACGCAGGACGACTACTATGATAAGGCTAAGGCATACTTCCTCGTGAAGGATACAGAAGGCAAACACTTTACCCTGGATGAGTACAAGGACCTGATAAAAGGAAACCAGACGAATAAGGATGGCCAGCTTGTATATCTATATGCCAACGATCCCGATGCACAATACACCTACATCGAGGCAGCCAAGAACAAGGGCTACAGCGTACTGCTTATGGACGGCCAGCTTGATACGCCGCTCATGGGTATGCTGGAGCGGAAGCTGGAGAAGAGTACATTTACCCGCGTAGATGCCGACGTCATAGATCGACTGATTCAGAAGGAAGATACCAAACGAGAACTACTGGAAGCCGAGCGTGGAGACAAACTCTCTGCCATCTTCCGCAGCCAGATGCCTAAGACCGACAAAACGGAGTTCAACGTCGAGGTTCAGGCCTTGGGTGCCGATCAGCTGCCTGTTATGATTACCCAAAGTGAGTATATGCGCCGTATGAAGGAGATGTCTCGCATACAGGCGGGCATGAGCTTCTACGGCGAGATGCCAGACATGTATAACCTGGTTCTCAATAGCGATGCACCGCTCATCCAGGCCGTACTGGCCGATAGCGAGGCTGCAACTGCAGAAGAACTGAAGCCCATTGAGGCCGAGCTCAAAGGCCTTGGTGCACGGCAGGCTGTACTGAGACAGGAACAGGATAAGAAGAAGCCCGAGGACATCACACAGGAAGAAAAGGATGACCTGAAGAAGTGTGGTGAGGACATACAGGCAGAACAGAAGAAGAAGAACGATATCCTGTCTGCCTACGGCAAGGACAACGAACGGGTTCATCAACTCATCGACCTGGCCCTGCTTCAGAATGGCATGCTCCGGGGCGAGGCTCTCACCCGCTTCGTAAAGCGTAGTGTAGGCTTCATTAAGTAGTACTCGAAATCCTTTGTTTGCCCGTCAGGCAGCTTCCAGAGAGTAACGAGTATCAAGTAGAAATATAAACAGACAGAACTATGAACCACGGTTTTGTAAAGATTGCATCAGCAATTCCCCAGGTACGGGTAGCCGACTGCGAGTACAATGTAGCTCAGATAGAGAACCTCATCCTTCAGGCTGAGGGGCGAGGTGCAGAGATTATCTGCTTTCCGGAACTCTCTCTGACTTCCTACAGCTGTCAAGACCTTTTCCATCAGCAGCTGCTCTTAGACAGCAGCGAAATGGCATTGCTTCAGCTCATGAACGTCACGCGCTCGCTGGATATCATAACCATTGTCGGCATGCCTGTACCCTACCGCGGCACTTTGCTTAACTGTGCTGCAGTTGTCCAGCGCGGGCGAATCCTCGGACTCGTTCCGAAAACCTACCTCCCCAACTATCAGGAATTCTACGAAAAACGATGGTTTTCTAGCGGTAATGATGTTTCGGAAGGCAATGTGTTACTTTGTGGCCAACAAGTGCCGCTGCACAGGAATGTACTCTTCCAGACACCATCCTGCACCTTTGGCATCGAGATTTGCGAAGACCTTTGGGCTCCCATTCCGCCATCGAGTTCGCTCACGCTGATGGGTGCCGAACTCATCTTCAACCTAAGTGCCGACAACGACTTGGTGGATAAGTATGACTATCTGCAGAGGTTGCTTTCTCAGCAGAGCGCACGCAGTCACTGCGGATACATACTGAGCAGCTGCGGATATGGCGAGAGCACACAGGACGTGGTGTTCGGCGGGAAGGCGCTTGTCTATGAAGACGGGCATCTCATTGCCGAAGCCAAGCGTTATCAGACTGATGAGCAACTCATTATCTCTGAGATAGACGTGGAACGCCTTCGGGCCAGTCGTCGGCTTAACACCACGTTTGCCTCGAATGCTGCACAATTCTGTAACGAGGTACCGTTCTGCGTTCAGACAGAGAACGTTGAGCAGAAGACGTATGATATAACACGTAGTGTGCCTGCCCATCCCTTTGTGCCCGAAGGAGAAAACCTCGATCAGCGCTGCCAGGAGATATTCGATATTCAGAAATTGGGGCTTGCGCGACGTATCCGGCATACTGGTGCTCAGACAGCCGTGTTGGGAATCAGCGGCGGACTTGACAGCACACTAGCCCTCTTGGTCTGCGTACGCACCTTCGACCTCCTTGGTCTGAGCCGTCGTGGTGTCGTAGGTATCACAATGCCTGGCTTCGGCACTACAGACCGCACCTACACGAATGCTGTGAACCTCATGAAGCTCTTGGGCATTACCATCCGCGAAATATCCATCCGAGATGCTTGCATGCAGCACTTCCAGGACCTGGGGCATGACGGGACGACTCACGACGTAACCTTCGAGAATAGTCAGGCTCGCGAACGTACGCAGATTCTGATGGATGCCGCTAACCAGATGAATGGCATTGTCGTTGGGACTGGCGACCTGAGTGAACTCGCATTGGGATGGTGTACTTACAACGGCGACCACATGAGTATGTACGGCGTCAATGCTTCGGTTCCGAAAACTCTTGTCAGGCATCTTGTAGAATGGGTGGCCCGGCAGACAGAGGATGAGAGCACCCGACAGACTCTCTTGGACATTTCAGGAACGCCCATCAGTCCGGAACTGATTCCCGCAGACGAAGAGGGTAACATTACCCAGAAGACAGAAGACCTGGTGGGCCCATACGAGCTGCATGACTTCTTCCTCTACTACTTCCTGCGCTGGGGTTTTCGGCCCTCTAAGATCTACTTCCTGGCCCGTCATGCATTCAGCGGGACTTACGATGATGATACAATAAAGAAGTGGCTTACTAACTTCTGCCGCCGCTTCATCCAGCAGCAGTTCAAACGTTCCTGCATGCCCGACGGCCCCAAGGTTGGCAGTTGCAGCCTGAGCCCGCGTGGAGACTGGCGTATGCCCAGCGATGCCGAGACATCCGGCTGGCTGAAAGAGTGCGACCACCTGAAGCCGTGACCATCTGAAGGGCAGCACATCAATGGGTCAAGCAAGTATAGCTGCACTTCTGGTATAAAACAGAAGAGGAGAAACCAAAATCGTGGTTTCTCCTCTTTTCTGTTCAGACAGGAATGAATAGCACTATCCTATTGCTCTGCATGCATCTTTCTGTAGTAGTCCACCATCTTAATGGCCGTTACCGCACATTCATCACCCTTGTTGCCTAGAATACCGCCGCAGCGGTCCTCGGCCTGGTCCATGTTGTTGCATGTAAGTAACCCGTAGATGACGGGGACATCTCCATGCATATTCAGTTCTGCAAGTCCTTGGGTAACACCCTGGCAGATATAGTCGAAATGAGGTGTATCGCCGCGAATCACGCACCCGATGGCAATAACAGCGTCAAAACGTCTGCTGTGAACCATCTGCGAGGCACCGAACACCAGTTCGAAGCTGCCGGGAACGGTATGTACTGTTATGGAAGATGCGGGTACGCCATTCTGCTGAAGTGTATCGCAGGCGCCCTGCAGCAGAGCACTTGTAATCCTATTATTCCACTCGCTGACAACGATTCCGAAAGTCATCCCCTCAGCAGAGGGAATGGAATGCGGATCATAGTCCGAGAGATTATGAAAACTTGATGCCATTTAGTTGCTGAGACGTTCAATATACTTGTCCATATCGGCATAGAGGTAGCTCTGCTGATAGTTCTGCTTGATCTGCTTGTAGCAATCGAGAGCCTTGTCAGCCTGGCCGAGCGACTCATAAATCTGGCCGGCCTGCAGAAGGAACTGGGGGCTGAGCGTATTATTGTCGGCCTTTTTGGCAGCCTTGAGGAGGGTCTCTACGGCTTTCTCGTTCTGTCCGAGCTGAGCGTAGCAATTACCGAGCAGACCTATTACGGCGGGGCTTACCATCTCGTCGCCGCAACCGTCGAACTTCTGCAGGATGTCAACGGCCTCCTGATACTTGTCGGTGTGAGCATAGCACATACCTGCATACAGGCGGGCCAGATTACCGGCCTTGGTGCTGCCGAACTTGTCGGCTACAGCAAGGAAGCCCATCACACCTGTCTGCTCGTCCCCGTTCAGGGCTTTCTCGTAGCTTCCGTCCTGGAAGAGTTGCTCTGCCTGGTAGAGAGACTCGTTGGCCTTGTTATTCCTTGGCGTGATGTAGAACTGATGAATGAGAAGCACGGCGATGACAATGGCAAGCAGTGTGCTGCCACCATAAATAATATGTTTCTCGTACTTCTCGAAAAATGACTTTGAGGCGGCAATGGTCTGGTCGAACTCATTCACCTCGGCTTTTTTCTTGTTTGTTTTTGCCATTGTTATATGAATTTATTTCTGTATTTTCTGAATTCAGCGCGCAAAATTACTGAAAATATGTCATAAATTAAAATTTACCAGCCATTATTTTATAATTATGTGGCAAAATTGAAATAAAAGCCGTAATTTTGCGACTGGAAATGATACTGAAGAAGCTCTCTATACTGCACTACAAGAACATCACTGAGGCAGAACTGGACCTGTCGCACAAGATGAACTGCTTCATCGGCATGAACGGTGAGGGCAAGACTAATCTGCTGGATGCAATCTACTTCCTGAGCATGTGCAAAAGCTCCACTACGAGCCAGGATGCCCAGGTTATCATGCACACCGAGGAAATAGCAGCCCTGCAAGGCGACTATGAGCGCGAGGACGGCACCCGAGAGGTGATAAGCTGCGGTCTGAGGCGCGGGCAGAAAAAAACGGTACGGCGGGGGAAAAAACCTTATAAACGGCTGGCCGAACACATTGGATTCATTCCCTTGGTAATGGTCTCACCGGCCGACCAGCAACTGATTGGCGGAGGCAGCGAAGAGCGTCGCCGCTTCCTCGATATTGTTATATCACAATACAATATTAAATATCTGGACAGCCTGATTCGCTACAACAAGGCTCTGATGCAGCGCAACGCCATGCTGAAGACCGAGGAAGAGGCCGATCCCGAAGTGATGGCGCTTTGGGAGGAACAGATGGCTGCCGAGGGCGAATACATCTTTTCGTGCAGACAGGCCTACGTAGAGGCATTCATGCCTATTTTCCAGCACTACTACGAGACTATTTCCCGGCACCACGAGTCTGTAGGTCTGGAATATGCCTCGCATTGCCTAAGGGGGCCTTTGCTGGATACGATAAGGAACGGCCGGGCGAAGGACCGGGCAATGGGCTTTTCCCTACACGGCATTCATCGCGACGATCTGGAGATGCTCATCGGGGGCTACCCTATTAAGCGCGAAGGCTCGCAGGGGCAGAATAAGACCTACTTGACGGCCATGAAGCTGGCACAATTCGATTTTCTCAAGCGAACGGGTAGTGGCACGGCTCCGATTCTCCTGCTCGACGATATCTTCGACAAGCTGGATGCAAAACGTGTGGAACAGATAGTGGAAATTGTCGGCAGCGACAACTTCGGACAGATCTTCATTACCGACACGAACCGCGACCACTTGGACCAGATTATGAGGAACAGTGCACTGGATTACAAACTTTTCTACGTCAAGAACGGGGAGATTACACAATGATTCGGAAGAAGGAAGAAATAATATCGAAGGTACTGACCGAGTTTCTGCGCAACGAAGGCCTGGAAACCCCGTTGATGGAATATCGTATCGTGCAGGCATGGCCTCAGGTGGTAGGCGAAGCCATCTCGCGCTACACGGGCAATCTGTTCGTGAAGAACGGAATTCTGAACGTGAAGATAAAAAGTGCACCGCTCCGGCAGAACCTGAGCATGTGCCAGAGTAGCCTGACTCAAAAGTTGAACCAGGCCGTTGGCTCTCAGATCATTAGCTCCATCCGATTCTTCTGATGCCTACTGGGCGATTACTTCGTCCATGAGCTGGTCGTAGGTGTCTGCGGGCACATTATCCACAAGCTGGAAGGGGAAGCAAAGTCCAATCTTGTATGCGCTAAGCTGGGGCAGAAAGCGGTCGTAATACCCTTTCCCACGACCGAGCCGGTTGCCCGAACGGTCGAATGCCATACCCGGAATGACGGCCAGTTCTATCTGCCCGTAGTCGTTAATGGTCTCTCCCACTGGCTCGCGGATGCCGAAGGCCCCCAGCCTGAATTTCCCTGAAAAGACCTTGATTATGAGATCATTGCCCGATACTACCGGCAAGAGCAGGCGTTTCCCCTGCTGCAGACCAGCCGAAAAGAGCGGAGCGGTATCCACTTCGTCGGGCAAAGAGGCATAGAGTAAAACGGTTCGGACCTGCTTCCAGCACGGATGCGACAACAAGCGAAGGCAGACCGCTTCCGACATCTCAGCCAGTTGAGCAGCGTCGAACTGTTTCTTCAGCAAGCGTATCTCGTGGCGAAGTTCAGATTTTTTCATCCTATTTTTATCTTTTCTTGCTCCGTTAGGGGGGCGGGGTCTCATACACTCCTCCTCTAAACGGGATTGGTGGTCTCCTAAAACAGTTTTGGTTTCCTTCTGCGCGCTTCTTCAAGAGGAATCGTAGCATCACCGTCGGAGGCGTTCTTTCTAAGGCGGGTCTGGCTCTCAGCCAGTTCCTGCCTGGCCGAACCGGCAAGGGCAGGGTTCAGGAAACGGGCGGCAATGGGTGCATTCTGGCTGGCATCTCGCACCCAAATCACAGCGCCGTGATACTCTGGTGCTATCTTCAGGGCGGTGTGGAGCGGGCTTGTGGTGGCCCCCCCAATCATCACGGGGACATCGATGTGCGCTTGATCGAGCAGGCGAACCACTTTTACCATCTCCTCCAGGCTGGGGGTGATGAGTCCGCTCAACCCTATCACATCGGGGTGCAGGAGCAGGGCCTGACGCACAATCTCCTCGGCCGGCACCATCACACCCAGGTCGATGATTTCGTAGCCGTTGCAGGCCATCACCACGCTGACGATGTTCTTTCCGATGTCGTGCACATCCCCCTTCACCGTGGCCACCAGCACGCGTCCTGCCGACTTGCTGTCCTTGCTGCGCTGGGCTTCTATGTGGGGTTTCAGGATGGCCACAGCCTGTTTCATGGTTCGTGCGGTCTTCACCACCTGGGGCAGGAACATCTTGCCCTCTCCGAATAGCTGCCCTACCCGATTCATACCCTCCATTAGCGGCCCTTCGATGATGTCCACCGCCCGAGGATATTTGGTCAGGGCCTCGCCGAGGTCATCTTCCAAGTGGTCGGAGCAGCCGTGTTGCAGGGCCCTAATAAGCCGTTCCTCTAATGTGGCGGCGGTCTTCGTCTGCTGTGCTGGGGAGGATTGGGCGATTTCTTCATTATTATTATTGCGCGACTGAAGCTCTGAGGCCAGGGAAATGAGGTGTTCGGATGCATCGTGAGAAGGATGGAGTAGCACGCGTTCTATAACCTCTAGCTCTGCTTCTGGTATGTCTGTGTAAATTACTTTGGCTGAGGGGTTTACTATTCCGAAATCCATGCCACGTCTGCGAGCGTTGTAGAGGAATGCGGCATGAATGGCCTCGCGCAGGTAGTTGTTTCCGCGAAACGAGAAACTCAGGTTGCTCACTCCGCCGCTGACGTGGGCGCCGGGCAGGTTTTGCCGGATCCACTCTGTAGCCCGGATGAAGTCGAGGGCATAGGCATCGTGCTCAGGCATACCCGTTGCGATGGCCAGCACGTTCGGGTCGAAGATGATGTCCAGGGGGTTCATTCCGACCCGTTCGACCAGCAGCGAATAGGCCCGCCGGCATACTTCGATGCGGCGTTCATAGGTGTCGGCCTGACCCTGTTCGTCGAAAGCCATCACCACCACGGCGGCTCCCAATGCCTTCACCTCACGGGCGTGGGAAAGGAATACTTCCTCGCCCTCCTTCAGGCTGATGCTGTTCACGATACACTTGCCCTGCAGGCATTTCAGTCCGGACCTGATTACGTTCCAGTTGCTACTGTCTATCATGACAGGTACGCGGCAGATATCGGGATCGCTGGCTATGAGGTTCAGGTAGTGGACCATTTCGTGTTCGGCATCCAGCAGGCCGTCGTCCATATTGATGTCCAGCACTAGTGCCCCGTCCTCCACCTGCCGCCGGGCTATGGAGAGCGATTCCTCGTAGGCCTTCTCCCTGATGAGCCTCAGGAACTTGCGCGAACCGGCCACATTGCATCGTTCGCCAACGTTCACAAACCCCACTTCGGGCGTTACGTCGAGCCGTTCCAGTCCGCTTAGCCACAGGGTGCATGACGGTTGTGCCGGCTCATGGGGCTTTGCTTCCAGGAGCGGGCGCAGGGCTGCGATGTGTTCGGGTGTGGTGCCGCAGCAGCCACCGATGATATTAACCAACCCCTCGCCCACAAATGCCTTCATCTCGGCAGCCATCATCTCAGGTGTCTGGTCGTAGCCGCCCATCGTGTTGGGCAGTCCGGCATTCGGGTGTGCGGAGATGTAGCAGGGTGCATTCCGGGCAAGCGTGCGCAGACAGGGCAGCATGTCGTGGGCACCGAACGAACAGTTCAGACCGATGGAGAAGGCAGCAGCATGCTGCACACTTGCCAGGAACCCTTCCAGTGTCTGTCCACTCAGCGTGCGGCCTGCCTTGTCGCTCACTGTAACACTGAGCATCAGGGGCACATCGATACCCGTCTGCGAGGTAGCCTGCTGAAACGCGCTGATGCCGGCCTTTGCGTTCAGGGTGTCGAAGATAGTCTCCAGGAGTATGGCGTCTGCCCCGCTTTCCAGCAGAGCTGTAATTTGCTCCAGATAGGCGGCGCAGAGCTCGTCGAAGGTAATTGCCCTGTAGGCCGGGTCGTTCACGTCGGGACTCATGGAGCACGTTTTGTTGGTCGGCCCCACCGTAGCTATCACGAAGCGCGGGTGGTCGGCGGTCGCATACTCGCCGGCAGCCTTACGGGCCAGTGCAACAGATGCGCGGTTCATCTCATCTACATACGCCTCGCAGTGGTAGTCGGCCATCGAGATGCGCTGACTGCTGAAGGTGTTGGTGGTAATGAGGTCGGCACCGGCCTGGAGATAGCGGCGGTGGATATCGAGTATGACATCTGGTCGGGTGAGCGACAGGATGTCGTTGTTGCCCTGCATCTGTCCGGGCAGTCCGGCAAATCGTTCGCCCCGGAAATCGCTTTCGTCGAGCCCGTAGGTCTGAATCATCGTCCCCATCGCGCCGTCCAGTAGTAGTATGCGCCTCTTTATGGCCTCTTGAAGAGAAAATTTCATCTCCATCTCTTTAATCTTATGTTAGCGTTTGCAAAAGTACGAATAAGCGAGGGATAATCAAAATAAAGCATCGGATTTATTTTGTTATCCGAGCGGAAGTACTTTAGACCTAAGGTCAAAGGTGCGAATAAGCGAGGGATTAGCAAAATGAAAGAGATTTTAATTATGCTTATCCGAGCGGAAGTATTTTATAAGCGTCTCTGTTGCACGGTCTTTGACATATTGCTACAATACAGAGGCGGATGCGTTATACCCGGGAGAAAAAAAATACGCAACCCGCCCCGCGTAAACAAAAGTCGATAAGGTTGCAGTCAGAACTATGCGATGCCGGTAAACAAGTTTGGTGTTTCGCTCACTAATCCGTACCCGTGACTTCGTCGAAAGTACTTCTGCCCGAATAAGAGAATAAAATCTGCAATCGTTTTGTTTGTTTGCTCACTTATCAGTAAATTTGTACCCACAAAAACTAACAATATATGGTAACTATGTTCAAAAAGAGGTTTCTTTTCATCATGCAGGCGGCCCTGGTCGTGCTGTCGGCCAAGGGTGGCAATCCGGTCCGCATCTGCGTGGAGGCCACTCAGGGCGATGCCACCAGGCTCCTGCAGCAAGCCATCGGTCAGGCTCGCGAACACGGCGGCAAGGAAGTGGTCATCGAGCTGCAGAACGCCGACTATCATCTCTACCGGCATAGCGCCACACCGAGGCTCTACCACGTATCGAACACAACCTCGGAGCAGGAGAACCCCGACGCCACCAAGCATATCGGCCTGTGGATGAGGGGTCTGAGGAACCTGACCATCGAAGGACGAGGGGCAAGGCTGGTGACTCACGGCGAGATGACGGCCTTCGTGATAGACAGCTGCAGGAATATCAGGCTGAGGAACTTCACCCTGACGGCCGCAGACCCCACCGTGCCTGAGATGACGGTGACGGAGGACGGCGAACACCAGCTGACAGCCAGGATACATCCGCAGTCGAAATATCGCATCGAGGACGGACGGCTCAGCTTCGTTGGCGACAGCTGGGCATGGGACAGGGGGATTGCACAGATCTACGACCCGCAACGTGATATAACATGGCGCGGCTGGATGCCCCTGAACGATGCGCAGAAGGCCGAGGAACTGGAACCGGGCGTAGTCAGGTTCCAATTCAAAAGGAAACCCGAGGTACAGAGGGGATGGGTCTTCCAGATGCGCGACTCCTACCGCGACGAGGTGTGCGGACTGATCCAGTATAGCCGCGACGTGGAGCTGGAGGGGCTGCATATCGCCTTCACCGGCAACTTCAGTGTTGTTGGGCAGATGACGGAGAACCTCACCTACAGAAACCTCTCCTTCGAACCGGAAGCCGGAGGCGGCAGGACCTGTGCCGGATTTGCCGATTTCCTGCACTTCTCGGGCTGCAGGGGAAGGATCTTGATTGAGCACTCGCGCTTTGCAGGCGCCCAGGACGATGCCATCAACGTGCATGGTACTCATCTGGCTGTCAAGGAGTTCCTCTCTCCTACCCTTATGCGCCTCAGGTACATGCACGGCCAGACGTACGGGTTCCAGTCCCTGATGGCCGGCAACGAGGTGGACTTCATCGACCCGCACACGCTCCAACCCCTGGGCACCTTCAGGGTAAAGATGGCACGCATGGACGGCGAACGGGAAATCATCGTGGGGCTGACAAAGCCTGTGCCGCAGGAAATCAGGGACCGGAAGGAACTGGCGGTGGAGAACGCCACGTACACGCCCGAGGTGACGATCCGGAGCAACTACTTCGCACGCATCCCCACCCGCGGCATTCTGGTCACTACGCGTCGGCCCGTTCTCATCGAGGACAATTTCTTCTTCCGCACGCAGATGAGCGCC
>JAEEGL015276749.1_pt1 | contig 12155 bp, 10 predicted proteins | sample 9134231 | NCBI WGS metagenome assembly JAEEGL01 (sample SAMN16246548, study PRJNA631951) | gut metagenome | biome: gut microbiome; feature: rumen; material: fiber-attached | host: Bos | place: Iran: Karaj | collected 2018-10
GCCAGCCGCTGGAAGATTGATGACCTGATTAAAAAATATTCCAACCATATTGCCTTCCCCATTTACCTGCACTACACCCAGACCAAGTATGATAAGGAAGGTAAGGCTGATGGAACTGAAAGCAAGGTAGAGCAGGTGAACTCTGCAAGCGCCCTGTGGAAGAAAAACAAGAACGAACTTAAGACAGAGGACTACAACGAGTTTTACAAAACTTTCAGTCACGACGGAACAGATCCTCTTCTTCATCTCCACACACATGTTGAAGGAACCCAGGAATATACAACTTTGTTCTACGTGCCTCAGGTTGCTCCCTTTGACATGTACAATGCCGATTATAAGAGCGGCGTAAAACTTTATGTAAAGCGTGTCTTTATTACTGATGATGACCGTGAACTTTTGCCCAGTTACCTGCGCTTTGTCCGTGGTGTAATTGACTCTGAAGACTTACCGCTGAACGTTAGCCGTGAGATTCTTCAGCAGAACAGAATTCTTGAAACAATTAAAACTCAGTCCGTTAAAAAACTTCTTGCTGAGTTCAAGCGCATTGGTGAAGCTGCAGACAAGGCTAAGGCAAATGAAAATCAGACTGACGAAGATAAGGCCGCCATTGAAAAGTGGAACAAGTTTGTAAAGAACTTTAACCGTCCTCTTAAGGAAGGTCTTTATTCAGACTTTATTAACCGTGATGAAATTGCAGAGATTATCCGCTTTAAGAGTACTGCTCCCGAAGGAACAGGAGACGACAAGTGGACAAGTCTTGCAGATTATGTAAACCGCATGAAGGGAGACCAGAAGTCCATTTACTACATTACCGGTTCTGACGAAAAGAACCTTCGTGCATCCCCGCTGCTTGAAGCCTACAAAAAGAAGGGCTTTGAAGTGCTCATCATGGCAGACGACATTGATGACATTGTAATTCCAGCCTACGGTAAGTACAAGGACTTTGAACTTAAGGCAGTAAACCGCGCCGGAAGTGATGAAGAACTTGGTGTAGACAAAGAAGAAGCAAAGAAAAAGGAAGAGGCATTTAAGCCCGTTCAGGAGAAAATCAAAAAAGCACTCGGTGACAGGGTTAAAGATGTTGTTCTTTCAAAGCGCCTTTCCGACAGCCCGAGCTGCATTGTTGTGGACGAAAATGATCCCAGCCTGCAGATGGAACGCATGATGCGTGCCATGGGACAGGGAAATGCCGACATGGTAAAACCAATCCTTGAAGTAAACGCAGACCACGCCGTTGTGAAAAAACTCGAAGGCGAGGTAAGTGAGGACTACGTTGCAAAGGTAAGTGAAGTTCTTCTTGACCAGGCCCTGCTCGTAAGCGGTGCTGAACTTAAGAACCCCTCCGACTTTGTAAACGCCATAAATGCACTTCTTGCGTAAACTTTAGTTTGAAATAATCACAACTAACGAAAGCGAGTTGTGGGTGGCAGGTGTATTTTAACAGTAAGTAAAAGATGTAAATGTACGCTGTAATGGAGCAGAGGTTCCTGTGTGAAAAAAAATCTGCACAAGCGAGCAAAGCGAGCGCGGAAGCCTTTTTTCACACAGGGTTCTCTGCGGGAATGAAAGCGTACATTTTTTTATGTTTTTTTTATATTTTTGTTTAGATAACACCTGTCATCCGCAATTATAAACCTACTTGAGAAAATAAAGTCTTTTCTATATAATCACCGCATGCTTAGTAAAATGAGAAATATCGGCATCATGGCTCATATTGATGCTGGAAAAACAACCACAACAGAACGCATTCTCTATTATTCAGGAAAGATTCATAAAATCGGTGAGATTGATGATGGTGCTGCAACCATGGACTTTATGCAGCAGGAACAGGACAGGGGAATTACCATTGCCTCTGCCGCAATTACAACTCAGTGGAAAGGACATCAGATTAACATAATCGACACCCCCGGTCACGTGGACTTTACTGCAGAAGTTGAACGCTCACTCCGCGTGCTTGACGGTGCCATTGCAGTCATTTGTGCAGTGGGTCATGTTCAGCCGCAGACAGAAACCGTCTGGAAACAGGCAGACCGCTTTAACGTTCCCCGCATTTGTTTTGTAAACAAGATGGACAGAATCGGAGCAGACTTTTATGCCGCCTTGGAAGATGTTCACACAAAGTTCGGGGCAGAATGCGTTGCCCTTGAAATACCCATTGGTGCAGGTTCTGACTTTGACGGTGTGATTGACCTCCTTCGCATGAAAGAGATTCACTGGGATGCCGAAACCGAAGGTGAAAAGTTTACCGAAAGTGAAGTAAGCGATTCCTTAAAGGCTCAGGCAGAAGAGTGGCGTGAAAAACTCATAGACACTGTCGCTTCAAACGATGATGCCCTGGGTGAAAAATACCTTGAAGGCGAAGAAATTACAACTGAGGAACTTATCACTGCAATCAGAAAGTGCACGATTGAAAGAAAAATTGTTCCCTTCCTCTGTGGTTCAAGCCGCAGAAACCAGGGTGTTCAGCCCCTTATGGATGCAATTGTAGCCTATCTTCCTGCCCCTGATGAAGTTCCACCTGCCGAAGGCATTCAGCTTAAAAAACATGGCGAAGAAGAAAAAATAGATGTTAAGTGCGACCCCGAAGCAAAAATTCCTCTCGGCCTCGTGTTTAAAATTCAGTATGACCGTGAAGCCGGTATTCTCTGCTATGTGCGCATGTACTCTGGAAAAATCAATACAGGAACTCAGGTTTACAATGTTGCAAAGAAAAAGCGTGAAAGAATCAACCGCATTCTGCGCGTAAATGCCAACCATATGGAACCCATGGACAGCGTCAGCGCAGGCGACATTGCAGTTTTTGTAGGACTTAAACTTTCTCAGACAGGCGACACTTTAGGAAGCGAAGGACTTCCCGTTCTTCTTGAAAGCGTTAAGTTCCCTGAACCGGTTATTTCTGTTGCCATTGAACCAGAAACCTTAAGTGACCGTGACAAGCTTAACGAGACCCTGGAAATTTTAAGCCGCGAAGATCCAACCTTTACTCACCGTGATGATGAAGAAACCGGTCAGCTTGTAATCAGCGGAATGGGTGAGCTCCACCTTGATGTTCTTGTAACAAGAATCCGTGACGACTTTAAAGTGCAGTGCCGTGTTGGTGCACCCCAGGTTACTTACCGTGAAGCCGTTACTTCCGAAGCCGAATACACAGAAAGTTACAGCCGTGTACTTGCCGGTAAAGAAAATACTGCAGGCCTTACCCTTAAAGTTTCTCCCCGTGAAACAGGAAGCGGAAACCTCTTTACAAACAACGTTAAACAGGGAGAGATTCCCGAAGAAATCTTTGCTGCAATTCAGACGGGCGTAGAGAACTGTTTTGCAAGCGGAATCCGCATGGGGTACCCCTGTACAGATACTGCCGTAACAATTACTGCCATTGACTACAATGAACTTACTGGAACACCAGTTGCCTTCCAGGCTGCTACAGTAGAAGCCTTTGACAAAGCCTGTGAAAAAGCAGGACCTGAACTTCTTGAACCTGTTATGGCAGTTGACATTGAAAGCCCCAGTGAATTTGTTGGAGACGCAATGAGCCAGATTACCCAGCGCGGAGGAATGATTTCCAGCATGGAAGAAAAATCCGGAGGATCCCTTGTTCACGCCCAGGCACCAATGGCAAAGATGTTCGGTTTTTCAACCACCCTTCGCTCAGTAACCCAGGGACGTGCAAGTTTCTCCATGACTTTCAGTCATTTCCAGAAAAGCAGCCGTTAGTGATCCTGCAGGACGAGGACTGTTCTGTCAGAGTAGTAGGAGTTTGTTGTGATTGTTCCGTCAGGAATATCCATCTTTCCATAAGAGGAAAAATCAAACATATCCCTAAGCTGACGGTCAAAAGTTTTTTCTTCGTCCTGTGTGAGAGCCACTTCGTGCCGTTCCAGAACTTCTTCAAACTCGTATTCTTCCATTTCTTTTCCAAGGTCGCTACCCCTTGTCCAGAAGACAACGTCTACAAGACCAGAAGCAAGTGCAGTAGACCGGGAACCGCTGTCTGTAGAAATGAGCCTTATATTTTTTCCAAGCCGTCTGCTTATTTCAGAAAGAACTGCCGTGTTAAAGCCTGCCGGTACTCCCCTCGGTGAAACATAATCCATTGGAGGAAGGTCTCCGGTTACTGCAACTTTAATTGTGCCCGCTCCCTTAAACCTCGGAAGTTTCAGGCTTGCAATTTTTCCTTCTATGCTTTTAGTAATGTGTTCGTCTACAAGCCTTTCAAGAGTGCCGTCTTTTTTCATCTCGTCAATTACTTCGTTAAAATCATCCCTTAGTTTTGTATTTTTTTCCATCATCATAAAGGAAAAGTCATTCATAAAAAGTCCGTTCTGCAAAATCTCCTTAACATAATCACTGTCCTCTTTAACGGATTCAAGTGTGTCAAGAATAAGCAGGTCCGGATTCCATGCACAGATGTAGTCAGCCATGCTTCTGTTTGTGGCAATAAAAGTTATTTCACTTGACTGCAGTGCCATGAGCATGGTGGAAAGGTTGTCGTAAAAAATAACTCCGTCGTTCAGGCTTGCTTCTACAAGGCGTTTTTGCACAGACCTTTCGTCTTCGCTGGCAGTAATTCTGCTTGCGGCAAATGCACGGGCCTGCATGAGTTTTGCTGCCTCTTCTTCACTTGCATTCAGCATGGAAAGAAAACCGATTTTCATGTGCTTCTGGGCAAAAGAAAATGTTGATGTAAAAATACATAGCGTGCTTAAAATAATAAAAAATTTCTTCAGCATGATTATCCCCTTGCCTGTCAGTATAGCATAAAAATAATCTATGGAACAGATGAGGTAAAAACAGTATACTCATTTTATGAAGCAAATTGTCTGTGCCACAGTTCTTGTAGAAAGTTCCCCGCAAGCTCTTCCTCTAGGGGCGGCCTGTATTGCTTCTTCTTTAAAACAGGATTCCTTTATTTTTCAGAAGGCCAGTGTCAGCCTTGAAGATTTTTCCCTTGAACAAAAAGAATTTTCATCCCTTTCCCATGAGGAGATAGCTTCTCTTATTGCAGAAAAAATCTTTTCAGGACGGGAAGTTTTTGTCCTTGCCCTCAGCGTTTATGTCTGGAACAGAAAAATTCTTGAAAGCCTTATAAAAAAAACAAGGCTTCTTTCTCCTCAAACTCTTTTTATTGCAGGTGGTCCGGAGATTACTGCAAATCCCTTTTCCTTTACTGCCGCTGATTTTTGTGTTGCAGGAGAAGGGGAACTTGCACTTCCTCTTCTGGTAAAAAATCTTTTACAGAATAAAACTGATTTTTCAATTCCAGGTGTTTACGATACAAAAAATAATGCAGAAAAAAATGAAGGCTCTCTTTCCATTAATCGTGCCACTGCTCCGGATTTAGAAAAACTTTCTTCTCCCTGGCTTGACGGAACTCTTTCTCCAAAAAAATACGGAGGCGTTCTCTGGGAACTTGCCCGCGGCTGCCCATTTAAATGTTCCTACTGCTATGAAAGCCGTGGTGAAAAAAAAGTAAGACGTTTCCCTTTAGAAAGGGTAAAAAAAGAACTTGAGTTTTTTGCAAAAGAAAAAGTTCCCCAGGTTTTTGTGCTTGACCCTACTTACAATGCAAACAAAAAGGAAGCGCTTTCCATGCTCCGCCTTATAAAACAAATCACTCCGGAAACTTTTTATTACTTTGAAGCAAGGGCAGAATTTATTGACAAAGAGATGGCAGAGGCTTTTTCTAAAATAAACTGTTCCCTTCAGTTTGGCTTACAGAGTGCCCACCCAGAGGTGCTAAAACTTGTAAACCGCAGTCTGGACAGAAAAACTTTTTCCCGTAACATAAATCTTTTAAATCAGACGGGAGTTGTTTTTGGTTTTGATTTAATTTACGGTCTTCCAGGCGACACATTTGCAGGCTTTAAAGAGAGCATTGATTTTGCCCTCTCCCTTTACCCCAACAACCTTGAACTTTTCTGTCTGAGCGTTCTACCCGGCACTGACCTTTATGAAAGGGCTTCGACCCTTGGTTTGACCTACCAGACACTTCCGCCTTACCATGTAACCAGAACCCTTACAATGAATGAAAGTGATTTGGAAAAAGCGAGAACTCTTTCTTTTGCAGTCAATGTTTTTTACACTCAGGGGCGGGCAGTTCCCTGGTTTAACAGTCTGCTTCATCTAATTCATCAGAGTCCTTCTGCTTTTCTTTCTGACTTTGAATCCTTCTTAAAAAAGCAAAAGGTTTCTTTTGAAGATGCCTGTGCAATCCCTTTTGAAGAGATTACAAAACTTCAGCTGGATTTTATTCAGGAAAAGCTTTCTGCAAAATATAAGCGCTATCTTTCTTTGGTAAAAGACGTGCTTCTTCTTAATGCTGCCCTTTCACAAGCCCTTGCACAGGGAAAAGAAAGCCTTGTTTCCTTAACCTATCATCCGGATGACCTTACAAGTGAATATGCTTCTGATTTTGTTTTCTTTGCAAATAATGCAAGACCCTATAAAAACAGGACAAAAGTTTTTATCGGAAAAAATGGAATAGACTTTCGCCTTGTAAAATAAAATTTATTTTGAAAACTTAAGCCACTTTTCTTCCAGCGCAGTCCAGCAGTTTTTTTCCTGACTGATGCAGGCTGCCTTTATGCTTTTAGGAATAAGTGTAAGGGACATTTCTTTTTGTAAAACTTTATATTCTTTTTCTTTATTCTTTTTTGCAAAGGGAACTTTTAGTACAAAGTCTTCCTCGTTTTTGCAGCCACACACAAAAGGAAAATAAACAGACTCTTCGGTTTCTTGCGGAGGAAGAATGGAAACTTTAGTAATGTTTACTGAGAAAAGATTTTTTTCAGTTATTGCCCAGAGGGGGTAGAGGGGGAGAAGCCACAGTTCTTTTTCATGACTCTGGTTAAACTCTTTTATTATACGCATCTGTTCGGTGCAAAGGGTGTGCAGGGTGTCTTTGTGTGGAATGAGGGCAAAGCCTTTCATGCCTTTAGTATAGAGTAATTTTCAAAAAAAGTGTAGTATGGGCGCATGAAGAAGACTGTGAGTTTTTGTAAAAGTTTTATTTTCTTTTTTATGTTTCAGTTTCTTTTTGTTTCCTGTTTTGTAAGCGGAAGTGATTCTGAGATTCTTTTTTCAGGAGAAGCGTTACTTGCCCAGAATAAGGCATCTGTTCACGGACTGATTAAAAATCCTGGAAAAGAAAATAAAATGCAGTACGCCTTTACAGAAAATCAGAAAAAGGAGATTGCAGATCTTCTTTCAAAAGATGAAAGGGCTTCACTTTCTGTTCTGCTTACTATTCCTTCCCCAAAAAAAGAGCTTGATCTTAATGGAAAAAGTTTTACTTTTGCACTTCTTCCAGACTCCGCATTTTCTTCAGGTGTAAAAGGAAACTTTCAATCCTTTTTTCAAAGCGGCATAAATGAAAAAGTACAGGTCTCCATTTCCTTTGACAAAAAGAGTCTTCCTGCAGGTTTTTATTTACAGAGTGACTTGCCCCTTGCTTTGGAAAGCCTTGCCCTGGCTTCTGCAAAACTTGGTTTTTCAAAAGAAGAAGTTCCCCTTTTTGCCTTTGGTCCTGACGGCGGTGAAATAGATTTTTCTTTTACGAGTGCAGATTTTTCTTCTTCAAAAAAACTCTTTGGAGAGAATAATTCAAAACTGCAATTGACTTTTATTCCGTCAGAAGACATTGGTGTTCTTGAAAAACAGAAGAGGCTGCGCTTTTCTTTTGCAGATAAATCCCTTTCCGTAAGAAGAATTCGGGGTGAACAGAAACTTAAGATTTATGAAAGTGCTTTTACACAGGCTTTTGGAAAAATAAAAATCACTGAACTTTCAGAAGAGGTAAAGGATTTTCTTTTAACTGCAAGCGATATTGATTTTTCTAAAAATGAAAGCACACCTGCACTGCTCCCCATTCCCGCAGACCCCGGCCTTATTCTTTCCTGGAACCAGGAGTCCTGGCGCAGAAAGGACTATGAACTTTTTGCATGGGAACAGTTTCCTCAGGTTTTGTTTTTTGATTTTGCAGATTATGCAACTCAGAATAAAATTTTCACCCGCCTTGCATATTTTGTAGAAAAGACCGGTTACAAGGGCACTCTTGTAGACGAAGACTTTGTGGAAAATAAACACGGTTACAATGCCCACGATTACAAGGCAGATGACCTTGCCCGTTTTTTTACAAAAGTTTACAGAACAAATTTCCCAATCAATCCGCAGGAACAGATGCTCTTAAAAATTCTTCTTGCAAATAAAATCATTCTTGCAGAAGAAGACGGAACTTTTTCAGCAGGACAAGGTTCAATCATTTCCGTTTCAAGAGAATCTCCTGACTACCTGCGCTATACCCTTGTTGCACATGAGAGCTGGCACGGAATTTATTTTTCAGACGAAGATTTCCGCAATACGGTTTTTGTTTCCTACAGCATGTTTGACCCCGAGTCCATGGAGTTTTTAAAAACCTACTGGGAAACCCAGCCCACACTTTCTTACGACCGAAGCGATGAGTTTTTAATGAGAAATGAGTTTATGGCTTATCTCATGCAGCAGCCGGTTTCTCAGATAAAAAGTTACTGGACAAATCATGCAAAATGGAACTCGGTGCAAAAAGCACAGAAAGAACTTGCAGACTACATTATCTTAACAGACGCCCAGGCTTTTGAAGATGCTGCAAATTTTCTTGCTTCCTATGCTTTTGACAGATGGGGACTTAATGCCGGCAGGGTAAACCTGGTGTCCTATTAAAAATCAGTCGCCTGCTGCTTCCAGACTTCTCTTCCAGTGTTCGAGAACATCGTTCTTTTGAGCAGTTGCAGAAAGATTTGTACCCGTAATGTCCAGGTTGAACTGTTTTTCTGCCAGTACTGTTGTTGGCGGTCCGTGTCCCGGCATGATAACGGTTCTGTCTGTCTGTGAAAAAATCTTTTCCTGAATTTTTGAACTGAGCATTTTTCTGGAATATTGACTTGTAGTTTCACCAATAATTCCAGAAGTAAGGGTGTCTCCTGTAAAAATTACATCTCCGATTTTGTAAACCATGCTGTCAGGGGTGTGGCCTGGAACGGAGAAATAATTTATTTCAAGCCCTGCGGCAGTAAAAGTTCCGTCTCCGTGAAGAACAACGGAATGTGATTTTTTAATTTCATAGTCAGCCGCATAAACTGTTGGAGAGTAAATTTTATCCAGAGTGGAAAGCCCCCTCACATGATTTGTGTGGTTGTGGGTAATGAGCACTGCCGTAAGTTTGTAGCCGCCGTTTTCTATCTGGTCAATTATTTCATTTGAAATTTTTCCAGGGTCTACAATGAGTGCTTCCATTACATTCGGGTCATCGTTTACAACCACATAGCAGTTTGTAAAGCCTTCCAGCGTAAGGTGAAAATATATTTTCATAATGAAAGCTCCTCGTTTTCTTCATCACCAAACTGTGCGTCAAGGTCACCCATGAGTCCGCCCTTTCTGCGGTCCACAAGTGCTTCCCTTGTGTTTGACATTTTAAAGGAAACGCCTTCCCTTACAGATTCATAAAAAGCAGTTTTCTTTAAGTTGCAGTTTTTCATGGAAGTGTTAATCAACATTGCTTTGATAAAGCGGCTGTTGTAAAGGTCACTGTCATCAAAACTGGACTGGTAGGCAGTTATTCCGTTAAAGTTGTCGTGAATGAGGTCACTTCCTGTAAGAAGAACATGAACTAGTTTTGCACCTGCGGCAGAAGAAAACTGTATGTTGGAGTTCAAAAGGTCACAGTCTGTAATCGTGCAAAAATCCAGCATGCACATTCTTGCCCTCAGGCCGTTTGCATGAACGTTTGTCATGGTTGAGTTCTGAAGATTACATCCGTAGAATTTTTTGTTTGAAAGGTCAATATTTTCAATCACAATATTTGGTGCACAAAGACCAATCACTTTGTCATGAACTTCCACGTGGTGTTTTATCTCCCGGATTTTTTCTTCCAGATGAGGCGTGTGTTCAAGACAATAACCCGGCGTGCAAATAATGTCCCCTTTTTCATTAAAGTTTGAAAGGGCAACTTTATTACAGCCCGGACACTGGCAAAGATTCATTTCGTACATACTTCTACTGTACGCTATTGAAAACATTTAGTCAAATGGATAAAATTATTTTATGTGCTGGAAGTGTAAATCTAATATCACGGAAGACTTTATTTCTAGAAGTGCGGTGTGTCCAAGCTGTCATGCCGACCTGCATTCCTGCAGAAACTGCGAGTTTTATTCACCCGGAAGTCATTTTGACTGCCATGAGTCTGTTAGCGATCCTGTTTCTGACAAAGAGCGCTCCAATTTTTGTGAGAGTTTTAGAGTAAAGCGGGCCTGGGCTGATTCTTCCTCCTCTGCCGAAGACAAGGCAAGAGAGGCTAAAAGAAAATTCGATTCACTTTTTTCTATTTAGGCACAATTATTTTTACAGGCGGAAAGAATGAATTCTGGTGCAATTGATATTGCTTTTTTGGACAGCGGTACGGGCGGCATTCCCTACATGCTTGAACTTAAGAAAAAAAATCCTTTTGCTCGCTGTGTCTATCTTGGGGATACGGCTCATTTTCCTTATGGAGAAAAAACTCCCGAAGAAGTGGAATCATCTTCTGCCCAGGTAATTTCTCAGATAATAAAACTCTGGTCTCCTAAAGCAATTGTGATTGCCTGTAACACAATCAGTGTAACTGCCCTTGATTTTCTTCGCAAAAAGTTTCCTGACAGACCCATTGTGGGAACGGTTCCTGCAATAAAAGTTGCGGCTAAGGTTACAAAGAATAAAAAGATTGGTCTTCTTGCAACTAACGCAACTGTTCGTCATCCTTACTGCCAGCGCCTGATTTCTGATTTTGCTTCTGACTGCCAGGTCTTTTCACGGGGAGACCCTGATTTAATTTCTTTTATAGAACATGATTTGTTTACAGCAAGTCATGAAGAAAAAATTGCAGCGGTAAAACCTGCAGTAGACTTTTTTCTTTCAAAGGGCTGTGATTCAATTATCCTGGGCTGCACTCACTTTACTCATGTGGCAAAGGAAATAGAAGAAGCGGCAGGACCAGGTGTAATGGTTGTGGACAGTCGCGACGGAGTTGCAAATCAGGCACTTAGGGTAAGTGAACTTTCTCTTTCACATTCAGACGGCGAAAAAAATATTTCTGCTGAAAAAAATGATTTACCCCTGGATGAAACTTTCTTTGTTACTGCCCTTAGGGGTGAAGGGGATGAAAAAGAATATGCCGCTTTGTGCAGCCGTTTTTCAATTCCCTGGGGCGGACTTTTGGAAAATAAAAACTAGTCCTGGCTTTTGCCCCGTCTCTTTCCGTTGAACTTTACTTCCCAAAGAAAAAGTCCTGTAGGAGGTGCGGTAACAAGGGCTTTGCTTCTGTCGCAGGATTCAAGGGTTTCTTTAAACCAGGCGGCATCATAGCCTTTCTGTTCTCCAAGAATAAAGGTGCCTGTAAGCGAGCGTACCATCTTCCATAAAAAGGCATTTGCCTCTATTTCAAAGACAATGGAGTCTTCATCATTTTCATAAAAGCGAGCGCCTTCAATGTATCGGAAAGTGGATGTGCTCTGGTCTCCCGCTGCAGTAAAGGTTGCAAAGTTTTGTTCACCACCCAGTACGGAACACATTTCGTTTAGGGTCTGTAAGTTTGGTTTTCTTGCAATGTGCCAGACAAAACGGTTTCTGTCTGCGGGCGGCACGCTTCCTGTGTAAATAAAATAGCGGTATTTTCTTGAAGTCGCAGAAAAACGGGCACTGAAGTTTTCCGGAACTTTCTCTGCTTTTAGAATGCGTATGTCCTGGGGAAGGCTTGAGTTTAATGCCCTCACATAACCTTCTTCCGGAATGGAATCTATTGGGGAAAGAAAGGTTGCAGCCTGACCCCTTGCATGAACACCACTGTCAGTTCTGCCGCTTCCAGTAAGGGGAATATTTTCTTTGAGAAGTTTTGCCAGTGCCTTTTCAATTTCTCCCTGAACAGTTCTTACCGGCTTTCCATGGTCTCCGTGTTCCTGTTTCTGCCAGCCGCAAAAATCTGTTCCGTCGTAAGAGAGGGTGAGAAGAACATTAGTCATCGTCGTCAAAAATGTTGTTTGCAGAAAGTTCTGCGCTCAGTTTATCGTAAAAAGAGCGGGCGGTTTCAAGAAGAGGTCCCGGTTTATTCTTACTTGATTTTCCAAGACCGAAAATTCTTGCAATGGCAC
>JAEEGL016174305.1_pt1 | contig 12155 bp, 16 predicted proteins | sample 9134231 | NCBI WGS metagenome assembly JAEEGL01 (sample SAMN16246548, study PRJNA631951) | gut metagenome | biome: gut microbiome; feature: rumen; material: fiber-attached | host: Bos | place: Iran: Karaj | collected 2018-10
ACGCTCGGACTACCCAGCGAGAAAAACAACCGAGAGCCGCAAAAAACTATAAAAGAGCCTATAGAGGCGGCTATAACTGCTATTGAGGACGCAATCAGGGACGCGGATTTTACTATAACGCCGTATTATGATATGTCCGCGCCTATCATGGCTTTTTTAGAAAAGGGCTACTTACAAATAGCCTTTAAAGGACACTATGCGGAGTATTTCACAAATCTTGCAAAAGAAACAAACAAAAAAATCACAGCAGCAACAACCCGCACGGAAACGGCAAAAGAGCGAGCCCTCGAAAAATACTACTTGAATAAATTAGAGGAGAGCGCCGCCGATCAGAACGGAGAGCCGCCGAAACGTAAGCGGGGCAGACCTCGAAAAAATCAATAATCGGACATTGAGCGGCACGGGCGCAAAGCCTCGCCGCTCGCTTTTATAGTGCTGCTTTTCCACATTACACTCTGCAAAATTCCACATTTTACTCTGCAATTATTTATTCTAATAGCAGACATTTAGAGGCGGACTTTTTTGTCCTCCACTACATTTTGTATGAACAAAAATTCACCACATCGCACTCTGCAAATTCCACATCGCACTCCGCAAATTCCACATCGCACTCTGCAAATTCCACATCGCACTCTGCAAGCCAAACCCGCAAACCCGCACCACAAGCGGCGGCTTTAGCGGTCGAAAAATCGCAATTGCTCATTAACTGCATACAAACAGTTAATTAACCAGCATAGCCGCCGAAAGCCTACGGCGGCGGCTATGCTATAATAAGCCTATAGAAAAGGGGAGCGAGAGGCTCAGGCTCTCCCGAGTAAAATGTTCTATTCCCCCGTAAAATGTTCCGTTTTTTATTTTTTTCGCAAGCTAAAGCGGCATTCAACCCGCATTACAAAAGGCTTTTTCAATTTTATAAATAATAAATAGGAACAATTTACTCGGGAAAATAGAACAATTTACGTGGGAAACGGAACAATTTACGGAGGAGCTCAGAGCCTCACCCTCTAAAGGCACAACGAAACGACAGCGAAAGGACGGCAGACAATGAACAGAGACCAGGCAAGGCGAGTTCTCAAAAACCAGCTCGAGGCTTATTTGTGGACGGTACACGGCATAGACGGGCGGCAACCGTTTAAATGTCTCAACCCTACCCACAACGACCACAACCCGAGTATGAGCATAGACCGCACCAGCGCGAGCGGACTGCATTGCAAGTGTTTTGCGTGCGGGGCTTATTACGATATATTCGACCTTATTGCTATTGATAGGGGAGTAGATCAGGGCGAGGCTTTTGCAATCGCCTGCAATATGTACAACATACAGCCGGAGGGAGGCTTTACCTACCGACAGAGCGCCGCCTCCGCTTTTGGAAAGCCTGCAACCCTACCCGGAAACCAAAAGCAAGCCGGAAACGAACAAATTACACAACAGCAATTACACAACTCTAATTACACAACAGGCGCGGACACAATCGGAGAGCTGCAAGCGGCGCTCTCGCTTGACATAGACAGGGAGCTCCTCGCCGCTCATGCTGCACTTATGAGCAACCCGGCAGCGCTGGAACATTTCACCGGGCGCGGGCTCAGCCGCGAGATCATAGAGAGGTACAAGCTCGGATATAGCGCGGGCGGGCACAATGTCCCTTTAAAGGCATACACGGACAATCAAACAAAGAGCTCAAAAGCGCCGCTTTACAAGTACATTTTCCCATATCCAAGCGAGGACGGGCGGCTCGATTATTTTCTCTCGGAAATATCGGACAGAGGGCAGATAGACGATCACAACGGCAAATATAAAAAGCTCAACAACGGTAAAGCGCCGATTTTTAACGAGAGATATATAAAACAGGGCACGCCGCCGATTATATTTATATGCGAGGGCATATTTGACGCGCTATCAGTCGAGGAGGCGGGGAGCGCCGCTATTGCATTTGTGGGAACGGCTCACAGGCGCTTTTTACAGCTATGCAAGGCATACAGCCCGAAAACAACCTTTATTGTATCGCTTGACAATGACAACGCGGGCGCTCAGGCTATCGAGAAAGTGACCGCGGGGCTAAAGTCTCTCGGTATTCCCTACATAGTACGGACGGCGGCGGAGGTCGGAGCAAAGGACTTTAACGAGGCGCTCACGAAAGACCGGGCGGCATTTGTGGACTTTATCAGGCGGACAACCAGCGAGGCGGAACAGGCAGAGCAAGAGCAGCTCGAGGCAGAGCGGGCAGAGTATGAGCGTGCAACAGTCTCCGCGCACCTGCAAGGCTTTATAGACAGCATAGAGCGGAGCAAAACGGCGATCTACTACCCTACAGGCTTTAAAGACCTTGACGCGCTGCTTGACGGCGGACTTTACGCGGGGCTTTATGTCCTCGGGGCTATCTCCTCTCTCGGTAAAACAACCTTTTGCTTACAAGTCATAGACAACATAGCAGCGGCGGGGCATGATGTTTTAATATTCTCGCTGGAAATGGCGGAGCGCGAGCTCATGGCTAAGAGTATAAGCCGCCTCACGCTGCAAGAGGATCTCAGGCAGTACCAAGACACAAAGCACGCTAAAACCGTGCGCGGCATACTCACGGGCTCACGCTATGCGAATTACAGCAGAGAGGAGCGCGGCATAATACAAGCGGCGATAGAACGCTATAACGAGTATGCGGGGCATATACGCATATTTGAGGGCGTGGGCGATATTGGCGTTATGGATATACGGGGACAGGTTGAGCGGCACGTTAAGCTCACAGGTCGGAAACCCGTTATATTTATAGACTATGCGCAAATACTCGCACCATATAACGAGAAATCCACCGACAAACAGAACACGGACAAAGCCGTGCTCGAGCTCAAACGAATAAGCCGTGATATTGATATACCCGTTATTGCTATAAGCAGCTTTAACCGAGACAACTACAGCGAGCCGGTAAGCATGGCAGCCTTTAAAGAGAGCGGCGCTATTGAATACTCGAGCGATGTACTCATAGGCTTGCAATACTACGGCATGGACTACCGCAAAGGCGAGGGACAGACGGCACGCAATAGCAGAGTGCGGCAGCTCCTCAACGATCAAGCGGGCATAGCCTCCAGCGGACAGCCTCAGGACATACAAATCAAGATACTAAAGAACCGAAACGGGCGGCGAGACTTTGCACGCCTCGACTATTACCCGATGTTTAACTATTTCAAGGACAGCGACCGCAAAGACGAGGACAGCGAGGGCGGCGAGTGGAAACCTGCAACCAAGAGCGGCGGAGGCGAGCCGGACGAGTGGGACACGATCACCACACCGGGAGACTATGACTATATACCACTTGACGGGCACAAGCCCGGCGATCTCGTAAAGATAGAACGAAAGCAAAGCACGGTTGACGATATACTCGAGGACTTTTAAAACATGGCAACACTTGACTTTAAAGGACTGCTCGGAGAGGCTACCAGCGAGCCCACAACGACAACAACAGTAGCGGCGAGGGATAATATACCACCACCACAACAAAGCGCCTCAGAGAGTGCGCCAGCTATGCCACAGCTCACACGCGAGGCGGAGGAGAACAGGCGAGACCTCGAACGGGCGCGGAAAGTTTACAAAGAATACCAGCACAATATACTTGCAAGCGGCATTCTCCGCTCGGAGATCACGAAAGGAACGAACACGGGCGAGCCGCTCGAGCTCCTCTTTTTAAAGGCGGTCGAATGTATAGCAAAAATGACCGGGGACAGCTCATTTTATACGATAATTGAGCGAAATGTGCGCGAAATCTACGGCGCGGGAATGCTGGAACAATTGCCGCTCGATATGGAGATCAAAGCACTACTCAGGCGGCGCGATCTCCTCGCTGCTGCATACGAACGGGAGACCGAGACCGACACCCGCGAGCACATCAAAGCCGCATATAAAGCAGTATGCGAGAGGGCGGGCACGCTCACCGGGGCGGCAGAGAAAAACCAAGGAGCACCCCCCTCCCCCTCCGCGATCTCAGACAAAAACCCTTGACACCTACACCGCACCTTTATACACAAAATATTCCCTAAATAGAAAAAACGAGTTTTTTGCACGCGCCTGCAATTTTATTGTGCACGTTGCACAGTTTTGACAATTGGCAAACCCACAGAGCGCGGGGAGGTAGGTATATCTTGTTACACCTACCTTTACAGCTCGGAGAATGCCGCTTGACGAAATGCACAAAACCGCAAGCATAGAACGGTAATATTACACGTTCACAGACCAACGGCGCACTTATATACCACCGAGGCGGTATTGCGTAAAATCTCGATTTGTGGTATAATAAAAGAAAAGCCCACAGCCCGGGAAAGCTGCAAGCCCTAAACGATATTAACCACCAAAATTATATCATAGAGAGGGGCTTTTGTCAATGACTAACGAGGCACTCGCGGCGCTTATTGGAGCGGGCGGCAACGATGAGCTTTTACCTATTTTGTGGGATAAAATGCGGAAATTTTACCGAATGCAAGCGGATAAGTATGCAGCACGCTACCCGGAACAATGTGCACGGCACGGGATAACGGCGGCAGACCTCCAACAAGAGGGCTATTTGTCTATGCTCGAGGCGGTCAAAGCCTATGCGAGCAAAGAAACGGACGCGGCATTTATAACCTTTTGCGGGCTGCATTATAAAAACAAATGCGCCTCTCTTACAGGCATAAGGGCGGGGCATAGGTCGGACGCGCTCAACCGCTGCTATATCTCGCTTAATGAGCCTTTAGAGAATAAGGACGGAGACACGGACGGGGAGCGCGGCGATCTTATCGAGGACACGGAGGCAAGCGCACCTTTTGAGGAGGTCGAGCGGCGAGATCAGAGCGAGCGAGTGCGGGCGATATGTCGTACAGCACTCAAAGACGAACGGGAGCGGCGCACAATCGAGCTTTACTACTTTGAGGGGCGGACGCTCAAAGAAATAGCAGCGGCGGAGGGGCTCAGCATAGAACGCATAAGAGCGATAAAAGCACGCGCTTACAGGCATTTAATGAGCAATCGAGCATTGCGCGCGCTCGCCTCGCTTGACTACTACCAGCATATCAGCGTTACCGCGTGCCAGAGGGCGGGCTCAGTAGTAGAACGCATAGCGGAGCAGCGGGAGCGAGCACTCGCGAGCTGAAACCCTCGGAGAGCGCAAACGGGCTTTTGATATGTCAAAAGTACCTTTGCGTTACTTTAGACGGCATACAAGAAAAAAACGTGCACGGAGAGAGCCCACACGGCACTTTTAAGAGACCAGCAATATAAAATTACCTTTAAGGGCAAAAATGCAATACAGAGCGTTTTAGAGCACCTACAAGCGAAATGGCAAAAAAGGAGACACGGACAAAAATGTCCGGCTTCAAAAAAGACAAGCGGCACTCGGTAAAAGTGCCGCTTTTTGTTATGCTCACGCCTCGCCGCTGGAACTATCAGCAGTACCGGGGCGGTACTCGAGCAGATCACCCGGCTGACAGTCGAGCAGATCGCAGAGAACGGCAAGACCTTCCGGGGCAAGTATTTTTTTGTCCCGGAGCTTTTGCACGCTGCTGCTGCTTAAATGCTTTTCTTGAATGAGTTTATACGAGGAATAGCCCTTTTCTTTCAGAGCGGCAAGGACATCTATTTTGTATGCTATCGGCATATCGTCACCCCCTTCCGTGGACGGCTCAAAAGTGAGCGCTCCTCTTTCATTGTACCCTTATTATAGCATAAAGTATAGACGAAATCAAGACTATAAATGCACAAAAATATAGCTGAAATTTCGTCTATATTGCCTATTGAATATAGTCGAGAAATGCGCTATAATAGAAACATAGAGAGGAACAAAAGACCCTCTCGGAAAGGAAGAAAACACAATGAACAATATCAAATCTAAGGTAATGACAATTGCAAACGCTCTTGTAAAGCAGGGTATGAGCAGACCGGCGGCAATGGTCAGAGCGTGGATAACCGCAAAGCTCCACACGATCAGGACAAAGGCGGCGGGCGTAACGTTCAACAACAGGCAAGGGCTCCTCTACAGGCTCACCAAGTACAGCCGCGAGGACATAACGCTCACGCTCCAGCGCGAGAACGGGAACGCCTACGACCGGAACGCGGTGCAGATCGTCGCGGCGGTAAGGAACAAGGGCGCGGCGGCTATCGGCTACATTAACAGGGAGCTCGCCGCTGCAATAGCTCCACTACTCGACAAGGGCAAGGCGGTAAAAGCGGCGCTCGAGGGCATAACGGGCGGGAACGAGCGCGGGCTCAGCTATGGGCTTAACCTTGCAATAAGCCTATAAGAAAAGAGAGCTTGCAACAGCGAATTGCAAGCCCTCCAACAGCGAATAGAGCGGCATTTGTGCCACACTTGACAATAACATTATATCACAAATGCCGCTCAAAGTCAACACATAGAAAGGACATAAACACAATGAACGCTTATAAATTCGAGGAGGCACTCCGAAAAATAAACGCTACACGGGGCTTTTTAAGGCTGCTATGCGCTGCGAGCGCGCAAACTGCCGGGCTTTGCGATCTCGAGCAGTATTATGATTTATTCGACTTTATAGAGATAACCTGCGGCGCGGGGCTCGAGGAGCTGGAGGAAATGCTCAGAGCAGAGGAGCAAAGCCAGCCAATCAATCAATCAATCAATCAATCAATCTCTTAACCCTAAAGGCACTACACAGAGGGGAGGGGCTTTATAATGCGGCTTGACTTTTTCAAGGCATACACCGAGGAGACAGAGCGAGCCGCTGCACTCCTCTCGACAATGCGCGATCAAACCTATATACACGACATGGACGTTGTGCGCGATATGCTGCACGCGAACGGCTACAAGATAAATGATTTTAAGTTTATAGGACTTATAGCCGCGATCTACCGCGCGGGCATTGCGGCGGGCATACGGACAGAGAGGAGGAGAAAAAGGAGAAAATGACAGCGACCGAGAAAATGACCGCTTTAGTCAAAGCGTTTATAACAGAGCACGGAGGAACGGCGGGAGCTATTCGAGCAATTAAGCAGACACCAGCGAGCAAACAGACCAAGCGAGGGAGGCGGCTGCTGCTCAAATATGTAAGGAAATACCGCCGAAAGGTAGAAAACCACCTTTAAAGGCGAAAACGCCAACACCTAAGACGGACGGAGGGGAGCGGAGCAAATGCCGCTCTCCTCTTTTCTGAATGTGAAATAAATGTATTACAATATGTTGACAAATGCGCTTGAAAGTGCTATAATATAAGATGTAAAGACATACACAAAAGCAATTACACAACTTGACATACACAACAAAGCGAAAGGCGGTATAATATGCAGGAAATCACGATCACCGAGAGCGGAGCACGAAGCGGCAAAATTAGCGAGAATTTGCCGCCCCGCTGGATAGCGATTATAGACGCAAAGCCGAAAACGGTTGAAACCTACACCCGGGCAATAAGGCAATTTATGCTCTATCTCTCAGAGCACGGCATAGATCAGCCGCACCGGGAGGACATACTCGCGTACAGGGACGCGCTCAGAGCAGAGCACCGGGCTACCACAGTACAAAGCTATATAGCAGCGGTAAAGCAGTTTTTTCGCTGGACGGAGCAAGAGCACCTCTACCCGAATATTGCCGATCACATCAAGGGCGCGAGGATAGACAGCGGATTTAAAAAGGACTATCTCACCTCTAAGCAGGTCGGAAAGCTCCTACAAGCTATAGACCGCTCCACCCTTAAAGGCTTACGAAACTACGCTATTTTGGCGCTTATGGTCACTACCGGGCTACGCACTATCGAGGTAACAAGGGCAAATATTGAGGATATGCGGACAGTTGCGGACTTTACAGCGCTCTACATACAGGGCAAAGGGCGGGACGAAAAGACCGATTTTGTAAAAGTCGAGCCGCCTATAGAGGAGGCTATCAGGGCATACCTCGCCGCGCGGGGCAAGAATGCCGCTAACGAGCCGCTCTTTGCGAGCACCTCCAACAGGAACGGCGGCGGACGTATGACAACGCGGAGCATATCACGCATAGCAAAGGAAAATCTCGCCGGGGCGGAGCTCATAAGCGACAGGCTCACGGCTCACAGCCTCAGGCACACGGCGGCAACACTCAACCTATTGAACGGAGGCACACCCGAGGAGACGCGGCAGCTCCTCAGACACTCGAACATTAACACAACCCTCATTTACTCGCACGCGCTGGAACGCTCCAAGAACAACAGCGAGGCGAGAATTACAAAGGCTATTTTCGGGAAAGGATAAAGTTACACAATATGACATACACAACCAAAATTACACAACTCGGAAAAGTGCCGGACGTAAAGCACTATTGCGGGAGCTGCTGGCAACCTATCAGAGCGGAACGCGAGCGGCGCTATACCGAGAGAGGGCAAAAGCCACTTTGCGCGGCGTGCGCGGGCGAGATACACAACAGAAAATACACAATAGGAGGTACACAATATTGACACTCACAGAGGCACAGGAAACATTATTAAAGCGCGTTACAAAGCAGCTCAACGAGGACGCAGACCGCAATTACAGAGAGGGCGAGCTCGACTTTATCCCGGAAATGTGGACGGAGGAGCGGGCGCTCGATCTCATAATAACAAAGTATTGTCTCGAGCATTGCCCGGCGGCGCTGGAACATCAAAGCAAGGAGGAACAGAAAACGACATGAAAGTTATAGCAATAGCCAACCGCAAAGGCGGAGTAGGTAAGAGCACCACAGCGGCGGCATTAACCGCGGGGCTCACCCTTAAAGGCAATAGCACGCTTGCAATTGACCTTGACGCACAACGCAACCTCACCACAACCTTTAGAGCGAGGACGGACAGCCGCACGATCAACGGCGTGCTCCTCCGAGAGATCACAGCGGCGGACGCTATCAGGCGCACCGCGAACGGGGACATTATACCCGCGAGCAAAGACCTCGCGGACAGTGATTTAAAGATCACAGCAACCGGGAAAGAGTACAGGCTCAGGGAGGCACTCGCCACAATTGCCGCTCGATATGACTATTGCGTGATAGACTGTCCGCCCGCGCTCGGCATTCTCACGGTAAACGCACTCACAGCGGCGGACACGGTAATTATACCAGCTCAGGCGGACACATACAGCCTTGACGGTATCGAGGACTTACAGGACATTATAAAAGATATAAAGACCTATTGCAACAGCAAACTCGATATTGCGGGCATACTCTTGACGCGGTATCAGGGGCGGGCGGTACTCTCTCGAGATGTCGCAACCCTCGCCGCTCAGCTCGCGGAAAGGCTCGGAACGAGGCTATTTAATACCCGTATCAGAGAGAGCATAACCGTAAAAGAGGCGCAAATCTCGCAACAAAGCCTTTTCGAGTATGCACCGAAAGCGACAGTAACAGACGATTACAGAGCCTTTATAGAGGAACTCTTGACACGATGACACCGACAACCAGCGAGGAGGACTTGACACAATGGCAAAGCCGAAAAAGAGCTTTTTATCAGCTCGGAACGAGAACAACCCGACACTATCATTTATAAGCAAAGAGAGCATAGCGGCAATTGACGGCGAGGAGCAACTCTATTTTGAGGGGACACAGCCGCCGGAGGGCTACAAGATCAACCCGCAATTTATCGAGAAACGCACAAAGCGCGTGCAATTGGTATTACAACCAAGCCTATACGAAAAAACAAAACAAGCAAGCAAGGCGGCGGGAATGTCGCTAAATGACTATGTACACAAATTATTAGAGGAGGCTACGAAATGAACAAACAAGAGCAGCTCGAAAGCATTACAACGGTTTACACCCTCGAGGAGCTTATGCCCGCGCTCGGAGTAAGCTATAGATCACTTTTACAGTACATCAAGGACGGAAAGCTTGCAGCGGTCAAAGTGGGCGGGCGCTGGAAAGTATCAGCAGACAACCTCAAAGCCTTTATAGACGGCAGAAAGGCGCAATAATGAACGTGCGAAAATTCACAACAAAATACTTTAAGGACGGGGCTAAAGGCTACGAGGCTATGAGCAAGGAACTACAGCACCCGGACGCGCGGCGGCGTTTCAGATCACGGGCTAAACTATATAGAGCTCTCGGAAACCTCACGCGGGCGGAGCGGCTCGCTATATTCGACCTCGGAATATATAACGATGTCCTTAAAGGCTACGCGGAGAGAGCAGCGAGCGCGGCAGGCGTGGACGATCAGACAAAGCGGCGCTTTTTGTCCTCGTTCTCGCTGGAACTCGATACAATGACAGCAGAGCAAGCAGAGAACTACCACCGATATAATAATGATTAATGCCGCTAATTGTTTCTATGTCCACTAAATCACATTAGCAGACATTGAAAAAGTGATATTTTTGTATGATGTATGTATAGTAAATGTTGTGTAATGTGTAATACACAATACAGACTACACAATCAGTATTACACAACCGCTATTACACAATAAGGAGGCGGAAAGACTTGAAACCACAGAGCAAAAAGCACGATTTTGTCAGAATGCGGGCGGAGGGTATGAGCTATTCGGCTATCGCCGCGGAGCTGCATATAAGCAAAGCAACTTGTACCAAGTGGGAAGAAGAACTCAAAGCGGCAATCTCAGAGCGCAAAGCGGAAGACCTCGAGGCGCTCTATAATAGCTACTATATGACGCGCCGGGCGAGAATTGACCAGCTCGGGCAGGCGCTCCAAGCGGTCAACAATGCACTCGGGGCAATCGACCTCACCGAAACGCCGCCCGAAAAGCTGCTTGATTTAAAGCTCAAATATATGCAAGCCCTTAAAGAGGAGTATATCAGCACCGGACGCGCGGAGAGTATGCCCGAGGAGATCACACCGGCGGCGCTTATGGAGTTACTCAAAGACCTATTGCAGAGAGTACGGAGCGGCGAGACCTCCACAGCTCAGGCGAACCGCGAGAGCCTAATTATAGGCAACCTCTTAAAGGCATACGAACAAACCGAGATAAAAGCAAAACTCGATCAGATAGAGCAGCTCCTCGCGGAGCGGGAACGGGCGGAGGCGTAACCGATGAACAAAGTAGATCAGTTTTTAGCACGGGCGCAGGATTTAGCGACCGGCGGCGCACAAGTAGGAGTATGTATTATATTTCAAGACCCGGACAGCGGCAAGGTACACGCTCAAATAGGAATGTGGGACGGCATACCCGGCAGCGGAGCAGGCGGCAAGGGTATTATAAATAAAGACTTTGACACGCTGCAAGCGGCAAGGGACTATATAGAGCACCTCGCTGCTACTCACCCGCCTAAACGCGGTCACGCGCCTATAGGTAAGCGAGTTATAGAGATATGCCCGCGAGACCCGGCTATAATTATAGACGATATACCCAGCGAATAGAGAACGGAGGCGGCTTCACTTGATAATAAATAAAACCTTGAACTTTGCCACCAAGGAGGAGCTCGAGGAGGCAAACGGACTAAAAGCACAATATGAAAAGCTGATTGATGATCTTTTGTTGTGGACAGAGGAGGCAGACCGCGAGCAAGAGGAGCTCGAGGCTAAAGGCTATAGCAAAGAGGAAATAAAGCAAATACAGACCACCAGCAAGCAGCGCGAGGCGTGGGCTACCGAGTGGACGGAAAAGCTCACCGAAACGCAAGACCGCACAAACACGCTATCAAATATGTGGATAGTGCGCTATATAGACAGCTTTAACGGCAATTTGGAGGCAATACTCGCGGACGCTCGCGAGGTATCGGACGCGATCACAGAGCAAGACTACCTCACAGACCACAAACAGCAAGAACAGACCCGGCGGCGAAAGCTGGAACGGCTCAGCCCGGACAGCTCAGAGGCGAAAGACCTGCAAGACCTATCAAATATAGGTTTTTTCTCCTGCTACAGGTTTTTGCTTGACGTTCTTATAAATCAGATAAATGCTATAATTCGGTACTCGAACGAGCACGACAGAATGCAAAATCTTGACTTAATCGCCGAAATTGCCGCTAACAGGGCGCTCGAGCTTTACCCACCAGCAGACAAGCCCGCGGGGCGTATCGAGTATAGAGCTATGCCTATAGAGGACGAACCAGCACCACCCGCAAAGCCCGAGCCGAAAGAGCGGAAACCTCGAAAGCTAAGCAGCGAGGAGATCAGGGCAGCAATAGAGAGCGACAAATTGACCGCGCGGCTTATAGAACAACCATTTTTTACAGTGCCGACAAGCCCGGCAATTGAGAGCACTTTGCGCCTCCTCAGCTCGAGG
>JAEEGL010365721.1_pt1 | contig 12154 bp, 9 predicted proteins | sample 9134231 | NCBI WGS metagenome assembly JAEEGL01 (sample SAMN16246548, study PRJNA631951) | gut metagenome | biome: gut microbiome; feature: rumen; material: fiber-attached | host: Bos | place: Iran: Karaj | collected 2018-10
AGACGGCGTCTGGGGCGTGAGCGTGCTCGTGAATTCCCAGACCGGCGCGATCGACGGCGTGATGTGTTCCGTGCGCGACCCCGGCTGCAATATGGTCGGCCCCGGCGCCGTGAGGACGCAGGAACAAGCCGCCGCGCTCATTAAACGCGAACTCAACCGTTACAAGGGCCAATGGTCGCCGATCGTGCTCGTTCCGACCGACTGCGTCGAATTAGGGCGCGATATCTACGCTCTTGGGGGCAAAAACACCGAGACGCACGTCGCGCAGTCGCTCGGCGAATCCCCCGTCAGAAAAGGCGTGATCATTCCGACCTTTATGCCCGAGACGGCGTGAGCGTCATGCCCAAAGATTCTCCCGACGCTTCCCTTCCTTTTTGGCGGCAAAACGGAGCGCGCTACTATACGCTCAGTTCCTGCTACAAGCGGGAATTTGGCGGAATCGTCCGCAAAATCAGCGTCGACGCGCATTTTTCCTGTCCGAATATCGACGGAACGGTCGGGCGCGGCGGCTGCGTCTTTTGCGACGCGGTCAGTTTCAGCCCCAGCCGCCGATTTGGACTCGACGATATCGACGCGCAAATCGACGACGGAATCAAACAGCTCCGGCGCCGATTCGACGCGACGAAATTTATCGCGTATTTTCAGCCGTCGACCAACACCCACGCGCCCGTCGAAACGCTGGAAAAAGCGTATCGAATCGCTCTGCGCCGCCCGGAAATCGTAGGGCTGGCGATCGGCACCAGGCCCGACGCGCTGGGAGACGACGTTCTCGACCTGCTCGCGGAAATCGCCAAAGAGAAACGGCTCTCGCTGGAGATCGGGCTTCAGTCCTCCCACGACCGCACGCTCAAATTCCTCAATCGCGGCCACGACTACGCGTGTTTTGTCGACGCCGTAACGCGCGCGAAATCGCGCGGCCTTCGACTTGGAACGCACCTTATTCTCGGCTTGCCCGGCGAAACGCGCGACGACATGACGCTCACCGGGCGACGAATCGCCGCTCTTGGAATCGACTCGGTTAAATTGCATCATTTGTACGTCGTCAGGAACACGGCGCTCGCCAAAATGTGGGCGCAAGGGCTAGTTCCTCTCCCGTCGCTCGAAGAATACGCCGAAGAAGTCGTCGACGTGCTCGAAACGCTCTCGCCGGAAACGGTCGTCGAACGCGTCGCGGGGGAAACGTCGGCGGAGTACCTGCTCGCCCCCGACTGGACGGCGATTAAACACGCGGGGCGCAACGCGGTCGACGTGGCGCTTCGACGCAGAAACTCCTGGCAGGGCAAACGATTTGACCCCGACTTTCAGGATCAACCGTAAAAGCATATATCAAAGTTATTTAGACAAAGAAAGAACGTCGTCGGACCGCGCTTCGATCGCGCGCGAACTAATCGATTTGTCTCAGTTTTTATCCAATGAAATACGAAAACGTATACGTCGAAGCGATTGAATCTACCCTTCCTGCGGAAATTGTGACGTCCGAAGAACTTGAATCGCGTCTCGCTCCCCTTTACGAACGTCTGAAACTCCCCTACGGACGACTTGAACTCATGACGGGAATCGTCGAACGTCGGCTTTGGGAGCGCGGGCAACTGCCGGGCGACCAGAGCGTCGTCACCGTCGACAAGGCGCTGCGAACCGCGGGAGTCGACCGCTCGACGATCGGCGCGTTCATTCACGCGTCCGTATGCCGCGATTATCAGGAGCCCGCGACCGCGTGCGACGTCCATCGAAGGCTGGGACTGCCTCAGGACGGCATGGTCTGCGACGTCTCCAACGCGTGTCTTGGCCTTCTCACGGGCGCGATTCATATCGCGAACATGATCGAGCTCGGTCAAATCGAGGCGGGGGTCGTCGTCGGCACGGAAACGAGCCGCGCGCTCATGGAAACGACGGTCGCGGAACTCAATTCGAACCTTGATCTCACGCGCAAAACCGTCAAAGACGCGTTCGCGTCCCTCACTATCGGCTCGGGAAGCGCGGCGATTCTTCTGGTCAATCGCCGTCTCACGCGCACGAACAACCGTTTTCTTGGCGCGATCGTTCGCTCGAACACGAATCGAAGCGACCTTTGCCGAAGCCAGGTGGACGTCACCGCCGGGGGGCGTTCGGACGGACAGACGATGAAAACCGACTCCGAAACGCTTCTTCACGAGGGCGTCGCGGTCGCCGCGCGCGCGTTTGAACAGTTCGCGCCGGAGATCGGCTGGAACCCCGACGAAATCGGAAAGATTTTCTGTCATCAAGTCGGAAAAGCGCATCAGAAGCTGCTCTTCGACACGTTGACTCTTGACGTCGGCAAGAATTTTGCGACGCTTCCCTATCTTGGCAACACGGGCAGCGTCGCGCTGCCGACCGCCGCCGCGCTGGGAATAGAATCGGGGTTCGCCGGGCCCGGCGATAAAATCGGGCTCTTTGGAATCGGCTCGGGAATCAACGTCGTCCTCGCCGGAATCGACTGGCAAACGACGCTCCCCAGCGCGGACCCCACGCCCCAGGAAACGCTCGACAAATTCCTGACGCTCAATCGATAGAACAAAAAAAGACGCGCCGCGTAATTCAATCGAATACGCGGCGCGTCGATTCTTCTAAACGGGATCGGATCGTTTGATCAGTCCATGAACCCGATGAGTTCCTGAGTTCGACTCGGCTGCTGGAGCTTGCGAACGGCTTTCGCCTCGATCTGGCGGATACGCTCGCGCGTAACTTTGAAGATATGCCCGACCTCTTCGAGGGTGTAGCTGTAGCCGTCGCCAAGACCGTATCTCAACTTGATGATCTCGCGTTCGCGGTAGCTCAGCGTCTTGAGGACTTTGAGGATGCGCTTGCGAAGCATCTCCTGCGTGACGCCGACCGCCGGATTTTCCGCGCCTTCGTCGGGAAGCAGGTCGCCGAAATGGCTGTCTTCGCTGTTGCCGACCGGACGGTCCAGACTGATCGGGAAGCGATTCATCTGGAGAATGCGGCGAGTGTCGTCGATCGAGGCGTTCGCGGCGTTCGCGGTCTCTTCCAGCGAAGGCTCCCGACCCATCTCCTGCGTGAGCTGACGCGTGATGTTGCGCATCTTCGACATCGTCTCGACCATATGGACGGGAATGCGAATCGTGCGGCTCTGGTCGGCGACCGCGCGCGTGATCGCCTGACGAATCCACCACGTCGCGTAGGTGCAGAACTTGAATCCGCGGCGGTATTCGAACTTGTCGACCGCGCGCATAAGCCCGGCGTTCCCTTCCTGAATGAGGTCCAGGAAGCTCAGCCCGCGATTGCGGTACTTCTTGGCGATCGAAACGACCAGACGCAGGTTGCCCTCGGAAAGCCCGCGCTTCGCTTCCTGGTAGCGAGCGTAGACGCGCTTGACTTCCTTGACGCGATTACGCAGACTCGTGGGCGTCTCTTGCGTCATCTGCAGAATGTTGCGGTATTCCATCTGCCACTGGCGGCGTTCGTACGCCGGCAAGCCCTGCTTGCGATGCGTGTCGATCCAGCTCTTGAGATCGTCGACGCGCTTGCTGTAATTGGCGAGCGTTTCGATCATCGACTCGAGGCGCTGCGTGCGCAAACCGAGCTCTTCGACCATGCGGACGGCTCGACGGCGGCGACGGCCCAGATCTTTCCAGGCCTTGGCGCGCGCTTCGGGAGAAGCCGAGCGGCTCGTGGCGACGCGGTAGTCTTCGGCGTTGCGTTCCAACATGAACTTCAGCGAGCGAAGATTATGCGGGAATCGACCTCGAATCTGCCCTTTTTCGAGGTTGTCGGAATCGTTCGCCTGGATCACGCGATCGAAAGGAAGATCGTTCTCGTGGACGCGGCGCAACGTGCGCACGGCGTGCTGCATGACGTAGTCGCACTCGAGCAACTTGGCGCGGAACTTAAGACGCGTTAGCTCGATCTCTCGAGCCAATCTGATTTCGTCGGCGCGTTTGAGAAGCGGAATTTCGCCCATCTGGGTGAGGTACATGCGGACGGGATCGTCTGCCGAACCGCCCGCGTCGTCGGCGCCGTAATCGGGTCCGTCGTCGGATCCGCCGCGACCGGAGGAAGAGCCGTCTTCAAACGCGTCCGAATCGGAATCGCCGGACGTTTCGTCATAGTACAAATCTTCTTCCTCGTCCAAAATCAACGAGCGTTCGTTGTCGTAGTCAGTTTCTTCAAACAAAACTAAGCTCCTAAATGGTAAAAACTGGTCGGCGTTTTCTCGAATCGCGCGGCGCGCGCATACGATCGAACGACCGAGCCGCCTTTTGAGCGCCGTCGTCGACGTCCCCAGGCTCGTCGCGATATTCCGCGAATCGCTAGGTATAAATCGGCGACAAATTCGCTCGCCATCTGTAAAAAACCGCGCGAATCGGGCTTTTCAGCGGCAAGAGACGCGCTCTGACCGGTAAGAATCGCCTCATTCGTCCCGATTGACACAATCGGAACCGCGCAATTTTCTATCAAACTCTGCGCTTTCCATAGCTGACGCGCGCTCGACGGACGCCTTTAGCCTTTCGGGAGGCGTCGACGGCGAATTCCGCGTGTTGAATCCCGCATTCCTTCGCTTTGAAGGCGTTCTCCGCCCTTCTACAAGGAAGTAATGTTCGCCATTGTCTATAATACACAGAATCTGGCGCCGCCTTGCATATAATAGCGCGGCAAAACGTAAAAAACGACAAGAAAGTTTTACAAAAATTTTAAATGTGCGGATTATAACGATTATTTTTCTAAAAAAATGATCGCAATAATCGCCGAGGGGTATTGCTTTTTATAAAACGACCGTCGTTTTGAAACGATCAAACCGCGAAGTTCGTCTAAGCCGCCGAGCGGAGCGCAGTCCGGCTCGAGGGATTGAAACGAAATCGCAGAAAACGGGCTAACGAAACATAAAAAAACGTCGGGGGGGGCTTTTGCGAACGAGCGTTGTTAGAGTATAATTATCGTAGGCGCAACCGAGGCCTTCGAGGCGCGTTGTCGCACGAACCCGCGTATGTTATAGTACGCAAAAACGCGCAAGACGTTACGCTTTTTTTTAAAAAAAATCGAAAATATTTTTTTACGTCGGTTTTTGCGACCATAACTCCGCCTCTCCAACGCGTTTTAGAAACGATCGGGCGTCCGCGCTCCTTGTCGCTTGTGGCGGCGTATTTGTTTTTTTTATTCAGAGGTTGTTATGAAATATCGTTTAACTTGCGAATGCGGGCGTTCCTTCCCGATCGAACCGCGTCAGGCGGGCCAAACGCTCGACTGCGAGTGCGGGAAGACGCTCCAGATTCCCACGATGCTTAAAATGAAGCGCCTGCCCGAATGGGAAGAGGAAGAGAGCGCGCCGGAGCCCGCGCCGGTCGACGCGAAAAGCCAGGCAAGCCCCGAAACGGCGCCGGAAGCGGCTCCTCAGGAAAACGCGGCGTCGCCAAAAGCCGACGGCAAGCCCGAAAAAAAGCCTCTCATGTCCCCGAAACGCATGGGGCTTTTCATCGTGGCGGGTCTCGTCTTCGTCGTCGGAGTCTTCTTCCTGAGCCGATGCGCGCGTCGGCCCGACCCGATCTCCGTAAATTTTAAGAGAACCGTCTATCGCAACGACGGAAAAGACGTTCGTCGAAACTCCTCGGAAATCACCGAAAAAGACTTCTACTTCTACTTCATTCCCGACGGAAACGGCGGAATCGTTTACGCCGACCCGCAACGTCGTTTTCCGGTCGTAATCAACGACGAAGTCATCGACAAAGGGCTGAGCTACTTTGGCGCGTTCACCTATTTCCAATACGTTAAAGAGCTCGATTTCAGCGATAATTTCTACGACAATTACAACGCGATCCTGACGCGCTGGAAGACGTCGATCGTTTTGTGGGCGCTCGTCGCCGTCGCGGGGCTTGTCGTCGCGCTTCTGGCGCTCTTTACCAAAGAGTCGACCAAACAAATCGGAACGGCGCGAGGCGAAGGCTGGAGATAGCGTTCCGAAAATTTTAACCGTTTGTCGTTTCGACGCGTCTTGAAAAACGTTTTTCAAGGCGCGTTTTTTTACGCGCGTCGCCCTTTCTCTTGTCGGCGCGAAACGCCGTCGATAATTAAAATACGTTAAAATTAATAATTTTTGTTTACAAAATTAATTTTTTGTATTATAATTCAAAAAAAGCGTCCGGGCGCTCGGCGGGGAATTCCCCCGGCCGACCGACGTTAAGGAAGGCTCGACGATGAAAACAAACGACTCTAACAAAACGCGCGGCGTCAAAAAAGCCGCGGTCAAAAAGACGTCCGCGAGCGTCTCTTCAAAAACTCGCGCAAGCGCGTCCAAAAGCAAAGCGAAAAAAGCCGCCGTCAAAGCGAAAACGGCGCCGACGCCCGACCGGGAAATCGAGAACGTCCCGCGCAGAGCGGGCCGTCCCAAAGGATCCGGCAAATACAACGAAGCGACCAAAACGATCCGAATCCCCGTCTCCATGGCCGGTCGCATCCAGACCCTCGCCGACCGACAGGGGCTGGTGTGCCGGCTTTACGACGACCAAATTCAGGCGGGGTTCCCTTCCCCCGCGGGGGACTCTCCCTTCGAAGAGCTCGACTTCGCCGAATATCTCATACCCAACCCGCCGGCGACGTTTTTCATTCGCGTGACGGGCGAGTCGATGCGCGACGCGGGCGTTTTTCCCGGCGACATTCTCATCGTCGACCGAAGTTTGGAACCGACCAACGGCGACGTGGTCGTCGCGGCGGTCGACGGCGATTTCACCGTGAAGCGGCTCTTCAAGACGCGCAACAGCGTCGAACTACGCCCCGAAAACAAAAAATTCCCAATCATTAAGATCGAAGGCGAGACGGAACTCGTCGTCTGGGGCGTCGTCAAACGCGTCATTCACAACGTCTGAACAATGGAGCGAAAAGCAACGCAACGGCGTCGTTCTTCGTCGTTTGACGCGGTATGGAAGCGTCGATTTGGCGCGAATTCTCCTCGCGCGCAAAGGGCGTTGGCGGATCTGATCGACGCCTTTTCAACGAGAACCGCAAAGACGGCGAAAAGTTTCCGACTCTGGGAAAGCGTCTGGAATTCCACTTCCGACGTTCTGCGTCGGCGCGACCTCGGCCCGGCGTTTCAGCGCGCGTTCGCGCCTCTCTTCGCCGCGCGACCGGACCTGCGCTCGCGACCGGGCCAAACGCTGAACGTCGAAGAACGCGAGCGGTTCTCCGCGTTTTGTTTCGTCATGCAGACGTACGTCGTCGAGTCGATTCTCGCGGTTCTCGAACGCTACTACGAACTCTCGCCGGACGAACTGCGCGCGCTCTTTGGCGACTCGTCGTTCGACTGGGGAGAAAGCGTTCGCGAAACCCTGAACGTCGGCGACGACGACCTCGACGCGCTTCAGCTGGAAGACTACGCGCGCGAAAACGACCCGTTCGCGGAAACCTACGCGAAATTCTTTTCGTTCGAACTGCGCAAAACGCTCGGCGAGTTCTACACGCCCGCCCCGTTGGCGAATTATCTGCGCAAACGCGCGTTCGAATTGTCCCGCGCGAAATATCCGACGATTCTCGACCCGACGTGCGGCGCGGGCGTCTTTCTTACCTCGTCGCTGCGCGCGTTTCTCGACGCCGGGCTCGAGCCGTCCGACGCGCTCGGCAAACTCGCGGGGTTCGACGTCAGCCCCCTGGCGGTCGTAACGGCGCGCGCCAATTTGCTCCTCGCGGCGACGTCGCGCGCAAAGGGCGACCGACGCAAAGACCTTCTTCGAACAATCGCCGCCGAACGACGTCAAGCCGCGCCGTCGGAGCCGACCGCCTGCGTCTGTTTCTTCGACGCGCTCGCCGAAGAACCGCCCGACTCTGCGTATTCGGACCTTTTCGGACTCGACGTCCAGAAATGGATCGATTCGCCGGGTCGCTCTCGACGGTTCGACGTCCTTTTGGGCAATCCGCCGTGGATCGCGTGGGACAAAACCTCCGACGACTATCGCGAAAAGACGAAGCGTTTCTGGAAAAAATACGGTCTCTTCGACCTTTCGGGCAAAGACGCGCGTTACGGAGGAAGCAAGAAGGAGCTCGCGAGTCTGATCGTTTACGCGACGATCGACAAGCGCTTAAACGACGGCGGCGTCTTCGCGTTCGTGCTTCCCAAATCCCTCTTTCAAACCAACAAGGCGGGGTCGGGATTTCGTCGATTCGGCGAACAGACCCAAACGCCGTTCGCCGCGCTGGAACTCGACGACTTTTCCGAGCTCGACCTGTTTTCCAACGTCGCGAGCAAAGCGACGGGGTTCGTCGGGCGCAAAGGCTCCGCGACCCGATATCCAGTCGCGCTTCGACGCTGGAACGCGAGAAAAAAAGACGCGTCGGAGCCGTTCGAGGCCGACGTCGTCGAAGGTCGCGCGACGCCGGCTTCCGCGACGCCGGGCGCGCCGCTGATTTTCGAAGCGCGCGAGCGCGAGTCGTCTTGCGCGCGCGACGACCTGACGCGCCGCCAGGACGAGCTTGTTCGGGCGCTTTTCCAACGCGAAGTCGGACGCTCGTCGCGTTATCGCGCGAAACTCGGCGCAAACGCCGCCGGAGCGAGCGGCGTCTTCTGGCTGGAAAGTTCGGATTCGCTCGATTCGCCTCTGACGCGGGTCCGAAACCTCTTCGATTCGGGCAAGCGAAAAGTCGAACGCGTCGAAACGGAACTTGAAACGGCGCTCCTCTTTCCGCTGATCCGATGGCGCGACGTCGACGAATACCGGATCAAGGCGCCCAAAACGCTAATGCTCGTTCCGCAGGACCCGGAAACGAGAAAAGGGATCGCGCCTGAAACGATGGAGGCGCTCTATTCGAAAACGCTCGACTATCTGCGCCGATTTGAGCCGACGCTCCGCGATCGCGCCGCGTATCGACGGTACCAGAACAAGGCGCCCTTCTGGTCGTTGTATAACGTCGGAACCGAAACGTTCGCGCCGATCAAAGTCGTATGGCGCCGCATGGACTCGACTATGCGCGCCGCCGCGCTTATCGGCGAACTCCAAAACAAGCCGTTCGTCCCCCAGGAAACGCTCTCGTTCGTCGCCGTTAAGTCGCCTGCGGAAGCGGACTATCTGTGCGCGGCGCTCAATTCCAATCCGGCGCGAAAAATCTTCGAGTCGACGGGTGCGACAAGCGGCAAGGGATTCGGCTCCCCGAGCGTCTTAGACGCCGCGCCGATCCCGATTTACGATCCCGACGACGATCTTTGCCGCGAGTTGGCGCAAATTGGGCAAACGCGCCGAACGCGATAATATTTTCTTAAATCCGCAAATCGCTGTTGATTTTCGTCGCGGTTATTCATAAAATGAGGGAGGAACGCGGTTCGACCGGCGTCGAGCGAATTGCGCGTCCCTTGCCTTTCCTCAAGAACGACTTCAGAGGTTCGAAATGACGCAAACTCAGAAAACCTTTAAGAAACATACCCTTGTCGCGCTGGCTTTTGCGGCGCTTCCCGTCTTCTGTTCGCAGGCGGAAGCGTTTGGCCAGGCTCCGGCGCCCGCCGCGCCCGGCGTCGCCGCTTCCAACGCGCCCGACGTCGCGGCTCCAATCGCCGCGCCGACCCCCGCGCCGGCGGCCCAGCCCGCTTTTGGCTCCGCCGCTCCCGCGTCCGCAAGCGTCGCGCTCGCCGATTTGCGCGCAAAAGTTCAATCGCTTCAGGCTCAGCTCCAGCGTATGCCGACCAGTCCGGCCGAACATCAGGAACAGCAACAAATCTACGCGGAACTGCTCAAAGCGCAATCTCAACTCCAGCAAATGGAAGCGACGCAGGGTCAGTTCTCGGCGTACCGTCAGGAGCGCGACCGCCAGGCGGGCGTTTCCGGGCTCGAGGCCGCCGCGCAACTCAACGCGGATCCGTCGGATCCTCTCAACCCGCTCACGGCGGCTCAACGTCAAAACCGTTTCCAGGCGCTCGGCGAATCCGGGCTTAATTCCGGCGCGATCGCCGCGAGAACCGACATGGGAGCCGGCCTGACGCCCGCCGAAGTGGCCATGTTGAACGAGCAAAAAGAAGGATTGCTCCAGCAGTACAATCAAATTCAGCAGACGCTTCGCGCGTTGCAACCCGGCGACGCCGCGCTCGCCGACAATTTGAAACAGGAACAGGCGACGCTCGCCGCGCAACTTCGCGATATCGACGCGCGTCTTGCCGCCGCGCCCAAAGCGTCCCTCGACGCGCAGCGCGCGCCGCAAGTCCCCAACGCCAATCCGTTTGTAATTCCTCCGGCCAATCAGCTCCCGCAGCAGAACTTCCCCGCCAACGGGACCAACAACATTTCCGCGCGCATGCAGATGGTCAATCAGGCGGCGCAGCTCCTTCGTCAGGCGGGGCTCGCGCAACTGGCCGACTACGCGACAAGCGAAGTTCCGCGTTTAGCCGATCCGAACTTTACCGAAACGAAACTCGTGCCCGGCGCGTGGGCGGATTCCGACGGCGTCCCCGGCGCGAAAAACAATCCGTTCAAACAAATCGACGCGAAAGAGATCGAGCAGATCAATACGAAAATCGACGATCTGACGGCGCAAGTTCAAAAACTCACGCAAACGCTTGCCGACGTTGAAACGCAACTCAAATTGCTCACGCGCAATTCGATTATCGCGACGCAATCCCCTGAAAACGCCGCTTTGCTCGACGCGTTCTCGCCGGAGCCGAGCGATTTTGCCCCGACGTCCCCGGAAGCGAGCCCCGCGAACGCGGGCGACGACGCGTTTGGACCCCCGTTTGACGCGGCGATTCCGGAATCGTCGACTCAACCGGCCGCGACAGAACCCGCCCTGCCCCCGATTCCCGGCGAAGAAGATATCGACGCGCCCGAAGGAAGCGACGCGCCGATTCCGGAAGCGTAACGCGCCTCCAACGCTTCGATTGACAAAGAAACCGCCGTCATGGAATTCTCCGCGACGGCGGTTTTTTAGCGTCTGCCGACGCGCCGTCCCAACGAATCCGCCGACGAAACAATAAACGATGAAAAACGGAAAGAATCCCGATCCGAACGCGATCTACCCAATACCGGGCTACAATAAAGAAATCTACGTAAAGCCCGTCGTTGCCAATCCTAACGTTATTGTCGGCGACTTTACCTATATCGCCGACTCGGAATTTGACAGTCACGTAACTCATCATTATCCCTGGCTCGGCGACAAGCTGATCATCGGCAAATTCTGCCAGATCGCCGCGGGCGTCGAGTTCGTCATGAACGGCGCCAATCATCAAATGAACGCCGTGTCGACGTTTCCGTTCTATACGCTCGAAGGCTGGGACATGGCTCCGCCCGACAAGGCCGATCTTCCGTTCAAAGGGGACACGGTCGTCGGAAACGACGTCTGGATCGGCCAAAACGCGGTTATACTCCCCGGAACGCGTATCGGCGACGGCGCGATCGTCGGCGCGAACAGCGTCGTCGGAGGAACCGTCGAGCCGTATGCGATCGTCGTCGGAAACCCCGCGAAAACGCTCAGAAAACGATTTGACGACGAACTGATCGAGTTGTTGCTCCAATTCCAATGGTGGAACAAAAGCGTCGAAGAAATCAACGATCTCATTCCGCTGCTGACTTGTAGCGATCTTGCGAAAGTCAAAGAAGCGTTGAAAATGAAACTGGCGACGACGCGCCGTCTCGCCGCAAATCGTAAATAACGTCAGTTTGACCGAACGTTACGACCGTCCGGGCGCCCCCAGAAACGGCGTTATTTTTATTGACTACTCGCGAGCCGTCCAAAAGCAGAATTGGAGCCGCAGGCAGAAGCGCGCCCTCGTCGCGCGTATGCCGCAGGCAACGACGCGTTGCATTGAAGAACTTTTATTCCCTTAGCGGCGTTCGTCGTCGTAACGACGGCGGCGTCGCAGAGGTTTTTGAGCTTGTTGGCGGCTCGTTTCTCGGCGGTATTGACCTTCGCGGCGGAATCGGTCAGATAGTCGCGATACGCGGCGGCGGTCACAAGAGCGTCTTTTGCGCGGCGGAACACGCGTTGCGGTTCGTTTCCGCGTAGCCGTAAAGCGCGTCGAGGCACGTCGTCCACGCGGTCGGCGTCGAGGCGTCGTTCTTCCATGCGGTTACAGCCTCGCGAACCTCCGTCCACGAATCTTCGACCGCCGTATGCGCGGCGGCCGCTATCGCGTTGCGGTATATTCTGTCAAAACCGTTGGACATTTATATGATACCAGGCGAAAGCTTACAACCAAAGCGAATGCAACGTCGAA
>JAEEGL010611334.1_pt1 | contig 12154 bp, 12 predicted proteins | sample 9134231 | NCBI WGS metagenome assembly JAEEGL01 (sample SAMN16246548, study PRJNA631951) | gut metagenome | biome: gut microbiome; feature: rumen; material: fiber-attached | host: Bos | place: Iran: Karaj | collected 2018-10
AAAATCAAAAAACTGATAGGTTAAACCTATTCGATTAAACGTCTAGCAAACTCCAGTTGTATTTCAAGGTATTCTTGAACCATCTTCATGGCACTGATTATGGGTTTGCCATAATGGTTCGTTAATTTGATTGAGACTGGAGGCAGACATTTCCAATTCATAATTCATAATTTTACATTGTACATTATGAATTGATTTCAGCTTCCAGCTTTCGTCATTTTACTTAGGGGTGAATACTAAAATAAGGAGAAAGCCATTATCCATTTGACTCATTGAAAACATCATGTATATTTATGTCAATCTTCTTTCATGAATTGCAGGATTGATAATCCAAGTTTGGCGAAAACATCACCTAATCCGAAAACGACCATGAGCAAGCCTAGACAAGAACAACTTATCCAGCCCGTCATGATTCGATGGGCGCGGGAGCGTTTGGGCGATACAATGGCTGAATTCGCCAAAAGAATGGATGTGAAGGAAATGCGTGTCGTCGCTTGGGAAAACGGCGATGCTTTCATGACATATAATCAGATAAAGAGACTTGCGGACCAGTCGTTGCTTCCAGTTGGTCTTCTCTTTCTGGAAAGCCCTCCGAATTTGTCACTTGGATTAGCCGACTTCCGCTCCTTCGAAAGCAAGGCTTCCGCATCCCGCAACTTCAGCCCTGAATTGTATGCTGTCATCTCCTCCATGAAGTATCGTCAGGGATGGTATAGGGAGTACCTTCAGGAAAATGGTTGCAAACCACTGAGTTATGTCGGAAGTCTGACTGTGAAGTCACCTGTAGGAGACGCAGTCAACATTCTTCATGAAGTGCTTCAATGGGACGATGAAACAGTCAATCTTTGCAAGGATTGGGAGAGCTACTTTGACAAATTGACGACGGCTATGGAAGATGTGGCCGGCATTCTGGTCATGCGCAACAGCGTGGTCGAAAATAATACCAGTCGCCATTTAAATCTGCATGAATTTCGTGGGTTCGCATTATCCGATGAGTATGCACCGCTTGTTTTCGTCAATGCAGCCGACAGCAAAGGTGCGCAGCTCTTCACGCTTGTGCATGAAGCTGTCCATATTCTGTTAAATGAAGGGGGCATCAGCAACAATAATCTCGCTGAAAACGTCCATGCACATGCGGTAGAACGCTATTGCAACGCCGTGGCTGGGGAGTTTCTCGTAGAAGAAAAGGCTCTTAAGGCACGTTGGGCGGAGGTTTCATCAAGGGAAAAGGATTGGCTGAAACGATTATCGGATTTATCCAGGCAATTCAAGCTGAGCCATCAGGTCATTCTCCATCGTTGTCAGTCACTAGATCTTATTCCACAACCTGTAGCTCAGTTCCTATGGACGGAGCTGAAAAACGCAGAGGCTGCGCGAATCACTTCCGGAAAAGGAAATTTCTATGCCATACTAAAGAATCGTGTCAGCAGGCTGTTCGCCCGTATGGTCATTGCGGAAAACGAATCAGGCAACATTTCGTTTACAGATGCCTTCCGGTTGCTTTCCGTCAATAGTCCGGAGGCTTTGAGAAAACTTTCGGTGGCAGTTGGGGCGTAGCCATGGCATATCTTCTTGATACTAATGTATTTATTGATGCGGCGGAAACCTATTACGCCACCGATATCTGTCCGGCTTTCTGGAAATGGCTTTCAACGGAATCATCTGTGCATTCCATTAAGGAAGTAAAGGATGAACTTCTGAAAGGAAACGATGACTTGTCACGATGGATAAAAACGGAGCTACCATCTGATTTTTTCAAAACGCTTAATGCAACGACACGAAAACATTTTGTTGAGATATCGGATTTTGTCATAAACCGATTGAAGGGAAATTATTCGCAGGAAGCACGGCATGAATTTCTGTATGGCGCGGATTCAGGGCTGATTGCCGCCGCCATGGAAAACAAAGACGTTATCGTCACTCATGAAAAGCGGAATATCGACCATCGAGAAACAAAAAAGGTCTATTTGCCGACCATTGCTTCTGCATTCGGTGTACGTTGCATCAGAATCTACCAAGCTTTGCGTGAGCTGAACATCGTTCTTGGCGGATGTGATAAATAAATTGATTTATCGAGATAGAACCACGAATCAACACAAATGAACACTAAATAAAATAGTGTTATCTGTGGTATGAAAGTATAAGCTAACTTCCTGCCTTGCAATAATTCTGAATTATGCATTCTGAATTATGCATAAAACTGCCCACTAACCACTAACCACTGACCACTAAAAAGCATTTGCTTTAAGCTTTCAGCTTTAGGCTTTTAGCTTTAATTGTAATTTGTTAATTGTTAATTGTCTTTGCTTTTAATTTTCAATACTGCATAAGCAGCCATAGCTCCACGCCAAGTGGCATAACAACCGCCGAGCAGACGGAGGACTATCAGCACTTCTTGTGCTAATGGCTTATTGCTTATTGCTGATGGCTTTGGGAACATGTCCGACGTCTGCGAGGCAAATGTATTTTCTGTTTATTCCGTGTAATCTGTGGTTTTCTCAAAAAAATTTCGTGCTTTTTCGTGTCTTTCGTGGTTAAAATAATTGTAATTTGTTAATTGTTAATTTAAGTGGAACCAACGGTTTCAGTTATAATTCCGGTTTATCAAGTCGAGAAATATCTGGACAAATGCATCGCCTCCGTCGTCGGACAAACATACCAAAACCTACAAATCATTCTCATCGATGACGGCTCCACCGACCGCTCCCCCGCCATCTGCGACGAATGGAAGGAACGAGATCCGCGGATAACCGTCATCCATCAACCGAATGGCGGTCTTTCACGGGCCCGCAACGCGGGCCTGAAAGTCGCCACAGGCAAGTTCGTCGGCTTCGTCGATTCAGATGACTGGATCGAGCCGAACATGGTTGAATGTCTCCTCGCCGCCCTGCAGAAGACAGACGCCGACATCGCCGTCGGCGGTTTTGAAGGATTCACCGAAGATTCAAAATCAATCCCTTACGCAAAAGCGAAATCAACAGAAAGGAGTTTATGTTCCACTGGGGATGCGTTGAAACGGTTGCTTCTTCTTAGAGGATTCATCCGCAATTTCGTCTGGAACAAATTATACAGGAGAACCGTTCTATCCGGCGTCGCTTTCCCCGAAGGGCGGCTGTACGAGGATGTCACATGGACGGCGCAAGTCATCGGAAACGCGAAATCGGTCGTCTGCGTTGATCAGATTTTCTACCACTATCTACATCGGCCCGACAGCCTCTCCCGCGATGACCAGCAGTTCGTCAGGCGGTTGCGCGACGAGCTTGAATTGACCGAACAGCGATTGGATTACATCCACAGCCATTATCCGTCGTTGGACAAGTTCGCGATTCTGCGGCTGCATAATCTCATCTGCCGATACTATATCGACATCTACCTGCATTTCAGACATCTAGATACGGACCACAAAATCCGCAACGACCTTCGTAAGCGTTTCTCCCGCTACCGTCCAAGCATATTTCTGGATCTCAGATACTTCAGCAAAGCCGTCGCGCGCCTCATCTTCTGGCTCAGCCAACCGCTGAGCAGAGCTAAAAGCCAAAAGCTAAAAGCCTAAAGCAAATACCGTAAACCATTGGCCATCAGTCATCAACATCGTCCGAAGGACGAAATCTGGGTAACCCCCGACTTTAGTCGGGGGGAGGATGACATCTCAATACTATCCGTCTGAAGGACGGCACCTTATAGAGTTAAAAGCCTAAAGCTAAAAGCCAAAAACAAATACCATAAGCCATTGGCCATCAGCTATTAGCATTGCCTAAAAGGCAAAATCTGGGTAACCCCCGACTTCAGTCGGGGAGATGCCTCTCCCGCCTGAAAGGCGTCATCTGGGTAACCCCCGACTTCAGTCGGGGGGAGGATGACATCACCATACTATCCGTCTGAAGGACGGCACTTCATAGAGCTAAAGGCCTAAAGCAGAAAGCCAAAAGCAAATGCCATAAGCCATTGGCCATCAGCCATCAGCACACGTAGTGTTTTTGTGTCCATTCGTGGTTCATCTGCATTTCGCTTTCAGCTTTTAGCTTTTGGCTTTTAGCGATGATTGAAAATCATCTGATTATCATTGGTGCTGGCGGATTTGGCCGCGAAGTCGCGTGGCTTGTCGAACGGATCAATCATCAGTCACCGACATGGAACCTGCTTGGATTCGTCGATGACAACCCAAACCTTCACCATACAATCGTGAACGGCCATCCCGTTCTCGGCGGCTGCGAAACGCTCGCTGCCTATCCGGATGCATATGCCGTCTGCGCCGTCGGCACCGCCAAAGTCAGAAGAAAAATCATCGAACGAATCAGAACCATATCGCCATCGCAGAAATACGCGACGCTAATCGATCCCACCGTCGAAAAATCCGACACCGTAACCATCGGTGAAGGAAGCATTGTCTGCGCACATAGTATCGTAACCGTCAACATCCGTATCGGCGACCATGTCATCGTCAATCTCGACTGCAAGATCGGCCATGATGCCGTCATTGACGACTTCGCCACCGTCCATCCGAGCGTGAACATCTCCGGCGACGTCCACGTCGGGGAGGGCGCCGAGCTTGGGACCGGCACGCGGATCATCCAGCGAACGACCATTGGTCGCGACGCCGTCGTCGGCATCGGCTCCGTCGTTGTGAACGACATTCCAGGCGACTGCGTCGCCGTCGGCTGCCCTGCGCGCGCCGTCAAATTCAATGCATAATTAACCGCTTCGCGGAGCTAAAAGCTTAAAGCCTAAAGCTAAATACATACCACTACCGTCCGCAGAGCGTGACCATTCGTAACCGCTTGTAAGCGACTATCTGGTCGTTTAACTGGCGGTAAACACGGAACCGCGTTAGCGGTAATAGGAATTTAGCCGTGGTGTGAAGTGAGCGCCAACGGTGGCGAACGAAACCCACGGTAGGCAGAAAAACCATACGGAACCGCGTTAGCGGTGGCAGGACTATTCCATCGGTGGTTTTTAACCCACGGAATGGGTGACAACCCGCGGATTTCGCCCATAGGGCGACAACGTTTTTTCAAAACTGTAATTTATGTTTTACGCTTTATACATAAAGCGTCCTCTAGATTTCTTCCTCTCTCTCTTCGCCATCATCGTATTGTCACCGTTTCTTCTGCTTCTGACGATTGTTGGCGCGATCAAGATGAAAGGAAATCCGTTCTTCACGCAACTGCGGCCGGGAAAGGACGAGAAGATCTTCCGACTCATCAAGTTCCGCACGATGACCTGTGAGACGGATACCGATGGCAATCCGTTGCCTGACGAGCAACGTCTTGTCCCCTATGGCAAGTTCCTCCGCTCCACATCGTTGGATGAACTTCCGGAGCTGTTTAACATCCTGAAAGGCGACATGGCGATTGTCGGACCAAGGCCACTATTGGTAAAATATCTTCCGTTATATAATGAAGAGCAGCATCATCGACATGATGTCCGGCCAGGCCTGACTGGCTATGCGCAGGCATATGGTCGAAACACGTTAACATGGGAAGACAAATTTGAGCATGACGTGTATTATACACGACATATCACTTTCGCATTGGACTGCAAAATCATTGTCCATACGGTTTTGATTGTGTTGAAGCGACAAGGCATCAATAGTGCCACATGTGAAACCATGGAAGAGTTCAAAGGCACGTCGGCTTGATCAAACATGGTGACTGAAGTGAACAAACTCATGATTCTTGGAGCAGGAGGGCATGGCCGCGTCGTTGCAGAAATTGCACAACTGACAGGAAAATATACGGACATAGCTTTTCTTGATGATAAGGCTCCCGAAGCAACCTTTCCGTATCCCTATGTCGGCAAATGCAAGGATTTTGCAGATTATCTGACTGATTATGTTTTCTTTATTGCCATTGGAAATGCCCATATACGTCGTCGGTTGCAGACCGAAGTGGAAGAGGCTGGTGGACAAATCATCACGCTCATTCATCCTGCTGCCATCATTTCGAAGGATGTGAAAATTGGTAAAGGTACAGTTGTCATGGCGGGTGCCATCGTCAACACAGGAGCCAAAATTGGCGATGGTGTCATTCTGAACACGGCATCGTCGGTGGATCACGATTGTGTTGTTGAAGATTTCTGCCATGTATCCGTTGGCGCGCATCTATGTGGAACGGTGCTTCTTGGTGCAGGAACGTGGGTTGCCGCTGGCGCGACTGTCATCAACAACGTTACGATCTGCTCAGATTGCCTGATTGGGGCAGGTGCCACAGTGACGCATGATTTGCTGAACGCAGGCATTTACAAAGGAACACCAGCGGTTTATTCACATTCATAGGGGAGCAATACAAAAAATAATATTCTCCTGAGTTATTTTCACTGAAACAAGATGAAAAACAGTGGAATGCCAACTAGAATGATTGATACATCCTATGTTATGACATCCGTTTCGTCTTTTTATGAAAGGATGGAAAACATTCTATAAACAATAGCCAAAATAAAATTCTCTTATCCATTTGACTTCTTAAATATAGGGCCTATAGTTATTGTTATCCGTCCTCGTAAGTGCATTGGAATAGCAACAAAAATTAGCCCTGTAAGGGGCGATTGTATCCCAGCTGTGGGTGGTGGTGGCGCAACCCGCGACTGGAAGAGAAAGCATATGGAACCATGTCAGCGGTGGTAGGATTCTCTGTTATCAGTTTCGCCTATAAGATGGCATTTTGATAACGTTTTCACACATACAAAGATAGATTCAAAAGAAAAGGAATAAATATGATAGCACGGATATGCATTGTCGAAAAGATAGAGGGATTTGTGTGGTAAATGATCTGTTAACTGGAAACTTTTGAGATGATGAGGTTGCCTTTCGGGAGTGAGTCTTGTCTTGAGGAGGTGATTATACTCGACAAATGAAAAAATAGCTGTTGGATTTGATTTCTCTGTTGCACCGTGTATATTGCTATGTATTATGTTTATTTTCAAGTAGTATATTGCGTCTGAAAATGGCTTTAATATACTGCAAAGCAAGAGATTATAAAAAACTGCGTTTTTTTCTAGCTTTTTAGACCTTGTTTCTCGGAGCCAGGTCTCATGATGAAGTGGAAGAGCGCATCGATGTTGCCTATAACTATAGTTTTAGTATGTTTGATGCAAATATTGGGTCAGCAAAAGATAACGTGAAGAGTGCCATACACAACTGGTACAGATTCACGGCGGGCTTCTCGTACAAGTTCATTGACTTTGTGGTCGATGAGATGGAGTGTAAGCCTCATTGTATCTATGAACCTTTTGCTGGTTGCGGTACAACTCTTGTTGCTGCACAAAAAAAACGAATACATTCGATTGGTAATGAAAGTCAGCAACTGATGTGTGACATCATTAATGCCAAATTAAATTGGGACATTGATAGTGAACTTTGTAAAAAATACATAGATTATTTACTTAATGAAATTCATTCCAATGCAGATATAGATATAAGTGATGAATACAACCCATTGTTATGTGACCTTTATGATGCAGAGACGCTTAAGAATTTGTATCTGTTGAGAGATTACATAAGCACCATTGGTAATGACAAATATGAGTTGTTTCTGAAGTTGGCATTGAGCCAGACCTTACATAAAGCTGCTCTCCATCCTATTGCCGTACCATATATAGTGCGCTCGAAGAATTTGGTGAATTCAGGTGATGCTTTAGGCAAGTTTACCTCTATAGCCTATCAAATGCTATCCGATTTGGATACTGTGCCTCATCATGAGAGGATGGCTGAAGTGCATAAGGCAGATTCTAGAAATATGAACCCTGAAATAGAAAACGGTTGTTGTGATCTTTGTATTACCTCTCCTCCTTACCTTAATAATCTTGATTATGGTGAAGTGTCAAAAGTACATTCACATTTTTTTAAAATCACTAATGATTGGCGTGATATCACTGAAAAAGTACGGCATCAATTGGTCACAGGAGCTACTACGCACTATAAAGACGCTGATTTTAATTTGGAAGGATTCATGGAGAATGAATTTTCCAAGAAGAATCCCAAATTAATGGAAGCTTTGGTAGAAAAATTCGAAGAGATAAGGAGCAAGGCAAAAGATCGCAAAGGCAAGAAAAGTTTCCATATCTTGATGATGCATTATTTTGAAGACATGTTTCATGTGCTTATGGAAATGAAACGTGTGTTGAAAAGAGGCAGTAAAGCATATCTGATATTAGGGGATTCAGCACCTTATGGTGTTTATATTCCGACGACAGAATTTTTAGGGGAAATTGCCAAGTCAGTTGGATTTAGAGGATATTCAATTACCAAAATACGCGACCGAGGGCATAAGTGGAAGTCACTTTCACAAAGACATAGCATGGAGTTATCTGAGAATGTACTTGTACTGAATAGATAAATATCATGAACTGGAATATTGATTTGAGTCAAGCTGATATTAAGCAGCTGGTTCCGCAGGAGGAACCTCAAGAAGGGAAAAGATGGAGTTATTCCTATGTCTTTTTCCTTGAGGACTTGCGCAATATCTATAGACTCTATGAGGAATATGAATTACACTCAATACCAGAATTATATAATAAATGTAAAGAAGTAAATCTTGAATCTTGGACAAAGAAGGCTTGGACACAGAGAAATCTTCTGGAAATAGTCAATGCCTTAAAAAATTTTAAATTACTTTCTAGCGATGATGAAGTGGTACAACGTGGTTTATTTTCTAATTCATTACCTTCCGAAGAACTAACCCATGAAGAAAAGGAGGTGTTCAAGGAAATTTATTATAATTATTTCCGTTTTAAGGAATTTCATAGTTTGTTTGTAGATAATTACAATAATAGTAACAATAATAGTCATAGTGAAAATATTGCCGAACAACAATCTCGTATAATTTTATATTACACGGGAGAAGGGCGTTTTACCAATCATTTTATTATCAATACAAAACCATCTCTTCAGATATTAGAGATTCCTGAGGAACATTCTGATATGATGCGCTTTTGGGATGTTTTTCTAAAGTGGGGAACAATCTTGAACATTGTAAATAAATGTCCTTTGAAGCCATTAGGAGTAACTACCACGCCAAACACCAAAGGGCTTGGTCTTGCTTATTTCATACGTGAAATGCCCAAAGATTTTTCGGTATTTAAATATATAAGTCAAAATATAGAAGGTTCTTATCTCTATATACCAGATATTATATATTCTTTAATAGTAAATATGCGCTTTGCTGTAAAAGATATAAAAGTTAGGATAGAAGAAGAAAGCCAAAATAAAGCGAATATGTATCGTGCACAAAGTACTTCGGCTATTTTTCTTGATAAAAATGAAGAATCTCTGATTCCTAAAATTGGCAATACCTATATTACTCACTTATTAAAACTTTAATACTATGAATACGAATATTTTAGAAAAACTTAATAGTATCAATGCCCAAGAGTCTGGTATAAAGCAACGTTTCGGGCTTGAATATAATCCATTCCCCAGATCTGGAATAGCTGCCATTGAAGAAAATGATGATACTGTTGAAAAATTAATGCCTGTAGATGATCAGATAAGTAATACTATTTATACATTTATCAAGGATGCTCTTTTTTCCAAACAAAAGCATGGAGATGCAAATGATAAATATATGAGTCTAATAGTACGTGGAGAATACGGCTCAGGTAAGACACAAACTTTAATGTATATAAGATATCTTTTGATTAACCTGAAAAAAGAAGGTATAAGGCCTTATGTAATTTATATTGACAATCCTGGTCAAAAGTTAGCTGATTTACTAGGTGGCATTATCAATCAGATTGGTGTGGAAAATTTCAGAAAATATCTTTGGAGTATTTTCATGAACTATCTTGATAATAATCAAGAGATAAAAAATGAATTGATTGGTTTGCATCAAACAAAACAGTTATCTCTTAAATTTGATGATGACAAGCAAATTGCTTCTTTAAATGCAAATATACAAAACTACAAACAACTTATCGATGTCATTACTATAGGAAAGAACACATCAGACAAGAAGCAGTCGATTCAATTGTTGAAAGATCATATGATTAGAAGCTATACAGAGATAACAGACTCTCCTGTCGTAGCAAATTATTTCTATGATATTGTTTCTGAAACCATAGGAGTTTCAAAATCATGGGATATGCTAATTTCTGGTAGTGTTAAGGAACTTGATAAACGCGAAGTAAATATTTTGAAAGCTATTGTCAATATTGTCTGTAAGCAACTGGGATATACAGATTTCTTTATACTTATTGATGAATTTGAGGAAATAACAGCTGAACGATTGAAACAATCAGATATCGATAATTACCTTCGTAATCTTCGCTTGCTTATTGACAGAGAGAGAAATTGGTTTTCTGTTTTTGCTATGACTGGCAAAGCGTTACAAATTATTGAATCATATTCTCCGCCTTTAGCAAGTCGAATAAAAGGTAGTATTGTTGATTTAAAGCCACTAAATCAAGATAACTTTATGCAAGTTATTAAAAACTATTTATCCATTGTACGGATAGATAAGTTGAATGATGCAATAGCTCCCTTTGATGAATCTGGACTTGAAGAAATGTTGAACGTCAAAAATACTCAGCTTCAAGGATCACCAAGATTTCTTCTGAAACTTTGTTATCAACTATTACAACGTGCTGTTACAGATTTGCCCGAAGGAGGAAAAATTGACAAAGAATTTGTAAAAAAATACATAAACGAGTTTTTGAAGTAAGATTATGGAGACAACAAAAATTCACATAGATGAAAAGTACCGTGTAAATGTTTACTTGGATACTAATATTATAGTAGATTATGTTGAAAAATCATATCCTTTGCTGAACAGGTCGATAGATTTTTTAGCAAAATGTCCATTTGTCAATTTACGTTCTTCACATTATGTCTTATTTGAATTTAATGAAGTAAGAAAAGCAAGATTGTTTTGGGAAAAGGCCGATCCCCAAAAAACAAAAATATATGATACAGTTAAAAACAAAATAAAAAATGAATGGGTTTATGAAGGTAAGCAATATAATAATTTTAAAAATGATATAACTAATCAAGTTATGAATGAACTTGAAAACATAAAGGATAATTTAGATATATCATTTGATGAGCATGTGTTGCATGAAGGACTTATATATCCTACTAATAACCTATGCTTGGAGACAAAAATATCGAAAGAAGATTGTTTAGTAATGGTTTCCTGCATGCATCCTAAATACGAAGATAAAAAATTAGATCATTGCATTTTGTTAACAAGAGATGAACAGTATTATAATGCATATATCGAAAATAATGATGAGATAGATGCTGTTTTTAATAAATATAAGCTAAATTCGCCTAGCCTTTTACGAACAGAAAATTTAAAGGATAATGATAGTACTAAACAATATAATCTTTATGTGAAAGATCATGATATCGATATTGAAAAGTACTGGAACAGACTTATTAAAGAAAAAATAATTTCTATTCATAATACGCAATATATTGGAAAAACATATAAAGATACAGAAGCTTCAGAGACAACTCGAAAGTGCATTTTCTTTGAGATGAATGGTATTGAAAAGACATTAAAGAAATCAAACAGTTTATATTTTATTTATAATGACTTATCAGATCAAAGGATTGTTAAAGCTCCTGAAGAATTTTGGAATAATGGCGCAAAGATTAATCTACCACACACTAATCCAAGTTTCTCAAAATATTCATTTCTTATGCAACATATAGATGATTTAATTCTTGCGAAATTGAAAGAAAAAGGGAATCTTATTTTTTATTACGATGATTGAATATAAATATTTATTTTGATTCTATTTTGAAAAAATAATGTTTTATGTATATAATTGAATAATTAATATTATTTTTATAAGAAGACTTTTTCTAATAGTTTGAGAAAAAGTCTTGAGCTTAATGACGAAAAATTACTCATTACTTAATATAGTATTTTAGCAACCATCTTCTTTATCTAGTTTTTCGTATCAGATTTTTGTGTTGTCAGGGTAATTATTCAGTATATAAGAAGATGTGATCGCCAAGCATATTGTCCTTGCCAAAAAAGTTGCAAAAAGCGGAGAATCAGCGTGGCGGCTCACAACAGTATGATTGGATTGTCATCTCATCCATTCTAATGATGATATTATAGGTTATCGCAATTACGTCTAGCTGACACTTATTGCTCTTTGTACATTTTATAAAAATGCATATTCTGATTTTAGCCAATAGCGATGTTGG
>JAEEGL011002763.1_pt1 | contig 12154 bp, 7 predicted proteins | sample 9134231 | NCBI WGS metagenome assembly JAEEGL01 (sample SAMN16246548, study PRJNA631951) | gut metagenome | biome: gut microbiome; feature: rumen; material: fiber-attached | host: Bos | place: Iran: Karaj | collected 2018-10
AAATTAAGATGAAATCCAAGATAGATTCTTTTAATAGAAGAATCAAACGATTTATGAAAATCATTGCCCTTCGGGGCATTGAAATAATCATGGAGAGTTTGATCCTGGCTCAGAACGAACGCTGGCGGCGCGTCTTAAGCATGCAAGTCGAGCGGTAAGATATAGCTTGCTATATCCTAGAGCGGCGGACTGGTGAGTAACACGTGGGTGACATACCCCTCAGACCGGGATAGCTCCTAGAAATAGGAGATAATACCAGATACGACCTATGTTGTCAGAGGACATAGAGGAAAGATGCTACGGCATCGCTGAAGGAGTGGCCCGCGGCCCATTAGCTAGTTGGTAGGGTAACGGCTTACCAAGGCGACGATGGGTATCCGGCCTAAGAGGGTGGACGGACACATTGGGACTGAGATACGGCCCAGACTCCTACGGGAGGCAGCAGCTAAGAATATTCCGCAATGGACGAAAGTCTGACGGAGCGACGCCGCGTGGACGATGAAGGCCGAAAGGTTGTAAAGTCCTTTTGAATCTGACGAATAAGCAGTGCAGGGAATGGCATTGTGGTGACGGTAGGATTTGAATAAGCAACGGCTAATTACGTGCCAGCAGCCGCGGTAACACGTAAGTTGCGAGCGTTGTTCGGAATTATTGGGCGTAAAGGGCATCTAGGCGGTTACCTAAGCTTGGTGTGAAATGCCGGGGCTTAACTCCGGAACTGCATTGAGAACTGGGTAGCTAGAGTCACTGAAGTGCAGCCAGAATTCCTAGTGTAGGGGTGAAATCTGTAGATATTAGGAAGAATACCAATGGCGAAGGCAGGCTGCAGGCAGATGACTGACGCTGAAGTGCGAAGGTGCGGGGAGCAAACAGGATTAGATACCCTGGTAGTCCGCACAGTCAACTATGTACACTGGGTGTCTGGGCAGAAGTCTGGGTGCCGAAGCAAACGCGATAAGTGTACCGCCTGGGGAGTATGCCCGCAAGGGTGAAACTCAAAGGAATTGACGGGGGCCCGCACAAGCGGTGGAGCATGTGGTTTAATTCGATGGTACGCGAGGAACCTTACCTGGGTTTGACATACAAAGGAATTATTTAGAGATAAGTAAGCGCAGCAATGCGCCTTTGAACAGGTGCTGCATGGCTGTCGTCAGCTCGTGCCGTGAGGTGTTGGGTTAAGTCCCGCAACGAGCGCAACCCCTACTGCCAGTTACTAGCAGGTAATGCTGAGGACTCTGGCGGAACTGCCGGTGACAAACCGGAGGAAAGTGGGGATGACGTCAAGTCATCATGGCCCTTATGTCCAGGGCTACACACGTGCTACAATGGGCGATACAAAGAGACGCGAAGCCGTGAGGCCGGGCAAATCTCAAAAAGTCGTCCTCAGTTCGGATTGGAGTCTGCAACCCGACTCCATGAAGCCGGAATCGCTAGTAATCGCGGATCAGCATGCCGCGGTGAATACGTTCCCGGGCCTTGTACACACCGCCCGTCACACCATGGGAGTTGTTTGGACCCGAAGTCGGTGAGCTAACCCTCGCGGAGGCAACCGCCCACGGATCGGACAGCGACTGGGGTGAAGTCGTAACAAGGTATCCCTACGGGAACGTGGGGATGGATCACCTCCTTTAACGGATATATGTTATATATATCGCGTGGTCATACGCACTGATGCAGTTCTCTCTCTGGTTTTCGATGGGAATGAAGTCAAAGCTGTTCAGCTTTGGCTTTTTTTCGTTTTTGCCGAATACAACCCTGCAAAAAGATCGCGCGGCGTATTTGCCATCAGCAAATAGCCGCGCGCACCGGCGAGCGTATTGGCCGAAGGGCCAATAGCGCGCCATCAAAAGATTTAGAAGGATTTATCTGGGCGGTGCCTGACAAAATGTGGCGGTCCCGGATTTTCCGGACAAAGCCGGCATTTTCCGCCCATCCATGTTTGTAAATTCAGCAATTCGGTAGGTGCCCGGTTCGGCATATTTCAAATAGGCCACAGCACAATCAAAGACATACCGGAAATCCCCTCTGACTCCGGGGCATCTCAGATGCTTGAATTCTTTATCGGTCGCAGCATCAAATGTACGATATAATGTATAACAGGCTCTCATGGCTTCTTCGCATACGTAAACCACGTCCTTTACGCGACGGGCGGAGGCATTATAGACGATAAAATGGTCAAACGGATTAAAAAGTTCATTATTTTGTCAGTTGTCAGCAGAGACGTTGCACGGAACGTCAGTGCTTTGTTGGGGGTTGTTAAAGACGTTCCAATGAACTGTGATGACACAGTGAGGAGATGGGATGAAATACTATTTTGCTCCGCTTGAAGGAATTACGGGATATACCTACCGGAATGTCCATCACGCTCTGTTTGGCGGTCCGGATGCGTATTATGCGCCCTTTATCCAGCCCAAACAGACGCACGAGCTTGAGACGCGCGAAAAGAAAGACATCGATCCTCAGAATAATCAGGGAATTTCGCTGATTCCGCAGATCATGGCCAACAAGGTCGATTTGTTTTTATGGGCATGTGAAGAGCTCAGGCAGCGCAATTATTCCGTCGTGAATCTGAATCTCGGGTGTCCGAGGCAGACGATCGTTTCGCGGCACAAAGGCAGCGGAATGCTCGATAATCTTGAGAATTTGAAGGTTTTTCTGGATGGGATTTTTGAGGGTTCAGCCAAAACCGGGATGCGGATCTCGATCAAGACGCGCCTGGGGACGGACAATTTTGACGACGCGCTGCGGATGATTGAGATCTTCAATCAGTATCCGCTGGATGAACTCATCATTCACCCGAGGACGCGCCGGGATATGTATCAGGGGCGTCCCAATCACGATGTATTTCAGGCATGTGCAGAAAAGACCAGACATCGCATCTGTTACAATGGAAATCTGTTTTCGAAGGCCGATTATGAATCATGGAAGGAACGTTTTGCGCGGTATCCGCAGATACATGCGGTGATGCCGGCGCGCGGTCTGATTGCCAATCCGGCGCTGATACGCGAAATGAAGGGAGGAAAAGCGATAACCAAACAGGAACTTCGTCTCTATCATGATGAGCTCTATCGTGCATATGATGCGCTTCAATACGGAACATCCACGCTGCTCCATCGCATGAATGAACTCTGGTTTTATCTGGGGTGTAATTTTGCGGGAGCCGAAAAACTGGTTCATAAGATCCGCAAAGCCAGGAATTGCGTGGATTATCTGGCCGCTGTCGATCGGATCTTTGATACCTGCGACATCGGTGGGCATTTTGAAGGCAGATAGGATCCGGGGTACAGAAAAGACATCTTATGGAACGATTTATCGGCTGACTGCAGTCAATGAAAATGCCGCGCCCCTTGACATACGTGTTTTATTTTCACTAGATTTTTGCGTCTGATGCCGATTGGCGTATCAATGAAAAGTGAGGAGTCACGTTTGATTTTTCGGTGATACACAGAGAATTGTTCATTCCGGGATACAGGGTCTTTGGAATTTCTTCGATATGGCGGATGTATATGCGTAAGAAAATAACTCTCGTACTTTTATGCGGTGTGTTCTGTATTCTGCAGGCATGCGATGATTCCAGTGACAATTCCTGTGTTTCTCAATGCATTGACAACAACATGGCCAATCTCTGTGTCGATGGCAAGCTCGTTCCCACGCCATGTCCGAACGGGTGTCTGAATGGCGCCTGTGTGTCGGCAACAGTCTGCAGTAATGGGAGTACCATGTGCGATACAGATGGGATCCCGCTCAAGTGTGAGGGCAGTGTGTGGGTAAGACAAGCTGCCTGCGGGAGTGATCTGAAGTGCGTCAATGGCTTTTGTACAAAGTCCGATTCAGTGGTTCAGAACTGTACGAATGACGAAGTCATGTGCGGAAGTGACGGCATTCCTCTCAAATGCGTGAACAATTCCTGGGCAAAACAGGCAGCGTGCGCCGATGGCCTGGAATGCAGCGAGGGCAGATGTCAACTTCCGTCAGTTGTTGATAATTGTATGTCGGGAAGCACGAAGTGCGACGAGAACAGCATTCCGAACAAGTGCATTGGCAATCGCTGGGTTAAGATGAATCCATGCAGTGATGGCCGCACCTGTGTGAACGGATATTGCGCGAAACCGGTAACGACGAAAGCATGCAATACGGGGAGCATGAAATGCGACAGCGACGGTGCGCCCATCATTTGTGAAAATAATGACTGGGTTAAACAAGATCCCTGCCCGAAAGGGAAAATGTGCGTTTATGGAAAATGCACGGATATGATCAAGGAACGGGAATGCACCAACGGCAGCGTGAAGTGCGGTGACAACAATGCGCCCATACGCTGTGAAGGAAATGCCTGGGTAAAGAAAGATCCGTGTCCTAAGGACCAGAAGTGCGTTTATGGTTCGTGCGTCGGCAGCACTGTCACGAAAGAATGCACGGGGGATAGCGGTCAATGCACGAAAGACGGAGTGCCTCAGAAATGCATCGATGGCAAGTGGACTGATCAGAAGCCGTGCGGCAAGGATGAAAAATGTTCATCCGGCAATTGTGTTGCGACCGAATTATGCTGGAATGTGACGTGCAAGGACGATGAAACCTGTGTCAATTCTGTCTGCGTACCCAATTGGGAGCTCGAAGCCGCCGACGGAACGAAATGCGACACGGATACATTCGTCGAATACTGTACTGATTCAGGAGAAGCCGTCGCCTGTGCAACCACCAAAGGCATTTATCGCAACCAATGTCCCGAGGGCTGCAAAGTCGGTGATTTTACTGAAATCTATGGAGACACATGGCATCCTGCATTCTGTGATTCCTTCGTGTCGGAATTCTGCAAAGGCACGACACCGGAAGAAGTTCCCTATTGTTCCTCCGAAACGAAGAAAGACGGCGGATTGCTCTATTATGAATCGACATATCAGTGTGCACCGGCTTTCGGTGGTGGTTATCTGGCGCTGAATTATGCCGATTTCGGCTATTACACGCTTTGTCAGTACGAATGCGACGATGACAATCTGTACTGCAGCAAACTTCCGCCGGTCATCAAATGTGCAGAACCCGACAGTTGTTCCGGCGAAGAGCTGTCCTATTGTTCGAATGGAAAGATAGAAAAGATAGACTGCGTGGAGTTTGAGGCGCATTGCAAGTCATTTGCAGCTCACGAATATGCGGACTGTTTTGATGAAACTGATGAATGCACAAAACTGAATGAAGTCAAAAAGAGCTGCGAAACGCAGAATTCAGTGGATATTTTGACTGAAAAGACATGTCTGCATGCCGATAATGATTCGGGTTCCAAGAATTATTGGGTAAGAACGAAGCGATCGGCTTGTTCAAAGGGGTGCAATCAATCCAAAGATGGCTGTGCTGAGTAATTCTATGCGAATCCAGTCTATGCATCATTTTATAATACTCATTGCAATCTGTTTCGTGCTTCTGTGCAGTCTTGCCGGATGCAGCCTGATCAGCACTGATCGTGATGATGCAGCAGTACCGGAAACGCCGGTCGCAGCTGCACCCGATGAAGCAGCACCTATCCCGGCAAATAGGGATGAAGAACAGCCTCCGGCTGTTCAGGATGCTGCGGATCCCGTCGTCCCTGTCGTTCAGGATAACGAAGAATCCACGGCAGATGCCGACAGTCAGGAAAATGTTCCAGCCGGCGATGGTGGGATATCAGAAGATCTGACAGTTCTTTCGCCTGAAATCGTCGGCGAAATCCGGGAACTCCCCTGGGATATGGAACCCGAAGTACTCAATGCCGTCGAAAAGTTCAAGGAAGGCAATCATTTCCCCGTCAGCGATGAAAAGCATCCCGATCTGTTCAAAGAAGTGCTGACCAATAAAGGCGGAACCTACATCGGTGTCGGAACAGATCAGACCTACGTCTTTATTGGCTGGATGCGTCCGACGCTCGTTTTCGCCACCGACTACGATCCGTGGGCCGTCTTTACCAATATGGGCTATGCCGCATTATTCAGATTATGCGATGATATCGAGTGTTTTAAATCCCATCTTCGCGACAAGGAAGAAGTCCACGAACTGATGCTGGAACTGTACAAAGACCATCCACTGAAGAAGGCCATTGCCAAGCGCTTCCGATCTGTTCTTTATGGCGTACGCCACAAATTTGATATTCTGCGTGCGCAGGAATGGCCGAATTTTGCGAATAATCCGGAAATTTACAGCTACATCCGGGATCTGGTGCGCGCCGATCGCTTTGTCGTCATGCAGGCAAATCTGCTGGATTCCGTTGCATTGAATGCAATTTCTGAATTTCTGAAAAAGCATCATCGCACAGTTTCTGCGCTGTACGTTTCGAATGCCGAGCAATACTGGGGATATTCGCAGCAATATAAAGACAATATGCTGAATATTCCGTGGCATGAGGATGGTTTTATCATGCGCACGCATGCGTGTTACCCTAAAAACACGGATTACAAGTACAGCATTCAGCCGGCAGGCGTATTCACCGCATGGTTAAAGGATCCCCGTTCGACCGGTGTCAAGCGCATTACCAAACATGTCAGCGTTCGTCATCCGGATGAATTCCCGTTTACTGTCGACGACATCATGCCTGAGGATGCTCATCTGCTTCAGCAGAAGGCACGGCATCATCAGAAAGCGCCTCAATGAGAAAGCTGACCGGTCTGAATCCGTCATTGCATGAGATCATGGCGGATTTCTTATTTTTCATCCAGCCATCGTATATATTTTCACCGCCACAGGCGAGTGTCATCACGAAAGCAGACATGGAATCCCAGGCGCTCTGACACAATCCTTCCGGCCGCTCCCAGCCGTTTGCGATAAAGACCTGGCCCTCCTGAATGCAGCAGGCATGTTCAATCGGATTTTCGTACAGATCGATCAGATCCTGATAGTGGGCTTTTCGGATTGCGGTGATTCTGACTTTCTTCATTATATATATCTCCCTGAACAGATGCCCAAGTCTGCCAAAAAATACATTTGACGTCAAAAAATTGTGACTAACATTGGACTCTGTTCATGCCAGCTCATTGAATTTGCCGGCAAATTGTTATGGAGGTTATGATGAGATTAGATAAATTAACGATTAAATCCAGAGAAGCCATTGAATCGATGCAAAGTATCTGTGCCCAGCTGCACCACTCAGAATTGTTGAGTCTTCATTTGCTCAGCGCACTCTGCAAGCAGGGTGGAATTGTCAATTCCCTGTTTGAACGTATTGGAGCCAAGGGGATTCAGTCATCTCTGGATGAAGCACTGCTGAAACTGCCGCGCGTCAGCGGAGCGGAAGCTGCGATGTCGCGGGAACTCAACAATGTATTCGAAGCCAGTCAGTCGATTGCGCGGGACATGCGCGATGAATATGTATCGACAGAACACTTTATTCTGGCCATGGCGCGCGAAAAATGTCAGGCGCGGGAAATACTGATTAAAAATGGTGTAAAATACGAGGATTTGCTCCAGGCACTTATGGATGTTCGGGGCAATCAGCGAGTAACGAGCGAGAATCCGGAGTCGACATTTGAGGCATTAAAACAATATACGCGCGATTTGACTGAGGATGCACGCAAGGGAAAACTCGATCCCATTATTGGCCGTAATGAAGAAATACGTCGAACACTTCAGGTTCTGAGCCGAAAGACAAAGAACAATCCTGTTCTGATCGGTGAACCCGGCGTCGGCAAGACTGCTATTGCCGAAGGCATCGCCCAGAGGATTGCATCCGGAGATGTCCCGGAATCACTGAAGAATAAGCGCGTATTGTCGCTCGATCTTGGACTGCTGATTGCGGGTGCCAAATACCGTGGTGAGTTCGAAGAGCGATTAAAGAGCGTTCTTTCGGAGATAGCCGCAAGTGATGGGGCAATCATCCTGTTCATCGACGAACTGCATACGCTGGTTCATGCCGGCGGCGCCGAAGGCGCAATGGATGCCTCAAATATGCTCAAGCCGGCGCTTGCCCGAGGTGAGCTCAGGTGCGTGGGTGCAACGACACTCAAGGAATACCGCATCATCGAAAAGGATGCCGCTCTTGAAAGAAGGTTTCAGCCGGTGATGGTCGATGAACCCAGTGTCCAGGATGCCATTACGATACTGCGTGGTATCAAGGAGAGATACGAAATTCATCACGGAATCCGTATCACCGATGGTGCAATCATCGCCGCAGTGAATCTGAGCAAACGCTATATTGCCGATCGTTTTCTGCCGGACAAAGCCATCGACCTCGTCGATGAAGCAGCCGCTGAACTCAAGATGGAAAGCGAGAGTCTGCCTACGCCAATCGACAAGATCGAACGGGAAATCATTGAACTCGAAATCCAGCGTCAGGCCCTGAAAAAAGAAACGGATGACGTTTCCCTTGAACGACTGAGAAAAACCGAAGAAGAAATCGCCAATCTGCGCGAAAAATCTGCTGGAATGAAAGCTCAGTGGAAACATGAGCGCGAATTGCTCGAAAAGATGAAGGAATGTCGTGCAAAACGCGATGCTTTGCGCGTTGAAGTCGAAAACGTCCAGAGACAGGGAGACTACAACAGGGCTGCAGAAATCCGTTATGGACAAATCCCCGAAATCGAGAAAACGATTGAAGGAATCACCGCAGAGCTGAAATCCTATGCAGACAACAATCAGTCATTCCTGCGCGAATCCGTGCGAGCGGAAGATATTGCAGCCGTCGTTGCCAAATGGACCGGAATACCGGTTCAGAAGATGCTCGCCGGAGAACAGGAAAAGCTGCTTGAGCTCGAAAATCGCCTGCATGAACGGGTGATTGGTCAGGATGAAGCCGTCAAATCGGTGTCGGATGCCGTTCGCCGTTCGCGTGCCGGACTTCAGGATCCCAGACGACCGATCGGAAGCTTTATATTCCTTGGCCCCACGGGTGTCGGTAAAACGGAGCTGGCCAAATCCCTGGCAGATCTTTTGTTCAATGATGAGCAGTCGATGCTGCGTCTCGATATGAGCGAGTATATGGAAAAACACAGCGTCAGCCGTCTCGTCGGTGCCCCCCCGGGGTACGTCGGATACGATGAAGGCGGACAGCTGACGGAAGGCGTCCGAAGAAAACCCTACAGCGTCGTTCTGTTTGATGAAATTGAGAAAGCCCATCCGGATGTGTTCAACATGCTGCTGCAAATTCTGGATGATGGCCGCCTGACGGATTCCAAGGGCAGAACTGTCGATTTCAAGAATACGGTTATCATCATGACCAGCAATGTCGGCAGTGATATTCTTCAGCGACAGGACATTCCGGTCGAACAGCGCAAAGAGGCAGTCCTTGCAAAATTGCGTTCGATGTTCAAGCCTGAATTCCTGAATCGTGTGGATGAAATCATCACCTTCAACCCGCTGACTCGCGAACAGATAGGCGCAATTCTGAATATCCAGATCAAGCGTCTTCAGGCTCGCCTGAGTGAACGCAAAGTGAGTATAGAGCTCAGCGAGCGTGCTTTTGATGCACTCGCAGAGTCCGGATGCGACATTGCTTATGGTGCCCGTCCGCTCAAACGTGCATTACAGCGACAGCTCGAAAATCCGCTTGCCAAATATCTGCTCTCAACGCCAGTCGAAGAGGGCGGCGTAATTCATGCAGACTGGCAGAACGGAGAAATGATTTTCTCGTAATACTAAGAAATAAAACACAATGACAGCCTGTTCCATACGAAGAACGGGCTGTTCTATTCATGGAAATTGTGATGCATCATAAAAATAGTTGCGTAAAAAACGTAAATGCGTTTAATAAGCAGCTCCGCGCGTCTTTATTCGTGCTTGCGTTTCTGCGCTGATTCGCGTAAAAGGCGGCCAATTTTGGTGCTCAGTATGGGCATGCGAGTGAGAATTGGTGTAAAACCAATACAAAGAAGAGTTTGATTTTAGGGGGAAATCCTCAACATGAGGTAAGGATCCTCACTTTTTTTAGGAGTTTAAAGGATGTCTATGTTAAACACGAAGCGTACTCTGATTGTGATGGCTACCGTGATTCTTTTGGGATTAACTGGTTGCAAAAAAACAACTCAACCGGAACCGCAGCAGGCTCCCGTGGTTGAAGCTGCTGCCCCTCAGGCTGTTGCAGTGGACATGAATGCGCCATTGATTTTCCAGATCGGTGCGCTTCCCATGAAAGGCAATAAGGACGCAAAAGTTACCATTCTTGAGTTCAGCGATTATGAATGCCCTTATTGCAGCCGTGTAGAACCGACAATTGCCGAAATTCTGAAAGCCTATCCGAACGATGTCCGCGTTGCTTTCATCAACAACCCGCTTCCATTCCACAAGAATGCAATGCCGGCAGCCAAAGCCGCAGTCGCAGCCCACAAACAGGGCAAACACTGGGAAATGCACGATGCTCTCTTTGCCAACCAGAAAGGTCTTTCGGTTGATTTCTTCAAATCCAAAGCCAAAGAACTCGGCCTTGATGAAGCCCGTTTCGAAGCGGATATGAATGATCCCGCAACCGAAAAACTCATCAACAAAGGTATGGAAGACGGCAAACCTTATGGTATTGGCGGCACACCTTCCTTCCTGATCAACGGTGTTGCTTTCGTCGGTGCCCAGCCTCTCGATAACTTCAAGAAAGTCATCGACCAGGAAATCAAACGTGCTGATGAAGTTGCAAAAGCCAAGAATCTCTCCGGTGAAGCTCTCTATCAGGAACTCGTCAAAACAGCTCCGAAACCCAAAGCTGATGAACCCGAAGAAGAAGAAGCTCCGGCCGGCCGTGTCCACGTTGACCTGACCAATGCCCCGATCCTCGGCGATGCCAACGCTCCTGTCACCCTCGTCGAATTCACCGATTTCGAATGCCCGTTCTGCAGCCGTGCCAACACCACGATCCATGAACTCCTCGAAAAGAACCCCGGTAAAGTTCGTGTCGTTTTCCGTCACTATCCCCTCTCGTTCCACAAGAACGCGAAACTCGCCCACCAGGCCGCCGAAGCTGCCAAGATCCAGGGCAAATTCTGGGAATACTATGACAAACTGTTCGCCAACCAGAAAGAAATCGACCGCGATCACCTGATCGGCTATGCCAAGGAACTCGGCCTCGATGAAGCCAAATTCACAGCCGATATGGACAGCGATGCCGTCATCAAGATCGTCGAAGCCGATGTCAAAGCCGGTACAGATGCTGGCGTTCGTGGTACACCGCACTTCTTCTTCAATGGTACCCTCCTGAGCGGTGCTCAGCCGATCACTGCTTTCCAGAGCGCTCTCGACAAAGAACTCAATGCTGCTGATCCCTACATCAAGAAAGGTATGGGCGGCAATGACCTCTATGAGCAGATCATCAAGGACAATCCTGTTCCCAAAGCTGCTCCTATCGTCATTGATATCGCTGGTGCTCCCTTCAAAGGTGCCGCCGATGCCCCCGTTACCCTGATTCAGTTCAGCGAATTCCAGTGCCCGTTCTGCAGCCGTGTTGAACCCACGATCAAACAGCTCATGGAAGATCCTGCATACGCCGGCAAAATCAAAGTCGTCTTCAAACAGTTCCCGCTTGCTTTCCACAACAATGCTCAGAAAGCTGCTGAAGCTGCTCTGTTCGCACATGCCAACGGCAAATTCTGGGAAATGCACGAGAAGATGTTCGCCAATCAGCAGGCCCTCGGCATCGAAGACCTCAAGAAATATGCAACGGAAGTTGGCCTCGATGCAGCCGCTCTCGAAAAAGCTCTCAATGACAACACCTACAAAGCCGCCGTCGAAGCTGATGTCAAAGCCGGTCAGGGCGCTGGTATCTCCGGTACGCCTTCGTTCGTCATCAACGGCAAACTCTTCGTCGGTGCTCAGCCCATCGATAACTTCAAGAAAGAAATCGACGCTGCTCTCGCCGAAGCCGGTAAATAATCAGGCTTCGCCTAAATGTGCAGTTTAGCTGCACATTTACGGCTCGCATTGAACGCCGCTATGCATGCTGCATACGCGGCGTTTTCTTTTTTGGGGCCAGGCTATTGCAATGCAATACGCCTGGCTGCGCACTTCTGGCCCCCAGCCTGAACCTCGATTTCGAGTGAGTACACGGTTGCAGCATTTAGCCCCAGCTCCTCAGCCTGAACCTCGATTTCGAGTGAGTACACGGTCACAGCATTTAGCCCCAGCTCCTCTGACTAAACCTCGATTTCGAGTGAGTACACGGTTGCAGCATTTAGCCCCAGCTCCTCAGCCTGAACCTCGATTTCGAGTGAGTACACGGTCG
>JAEEGL012046545.1_pt1 | contig 12154 bp, 8 predicted proteins | sample 9134231 | NCBI WGS metagenome assembly JAEEGL01 (sample SAMN16246548, study PRJNA631951) | gut metagenome | biome: gut microbiome; feature: rumen; material: fiber-attached | host: Bos | place: Iran: Karaj | collected 2018-10
CCAGCCCGGTCGCGCCGCCCGCCAGGCGGCAGACCGAGGCCGCCGACAGGAAGCCGCCGCCGGTGAGGCCCGCCGCCTCGCCCCGGATGTTGCCGCTTCCGTACGCCGCGAGGCTCTCCCGCGCGAAGCAGTGGTCCGCCGTGAGGGAGACGCCGTCCCCGATGATGGCCAGGCACTCGAAAATGGAGTTGAACGCCTCCGCGTCCGCGCCGAAGCGGACGCCGCGCCCCAGCCGCGCGGCCCCGCCCGCGACGGTCACGTGCCGCAGCGTCGCCTCGCAGCCCTCCCCGAAGTCCAGCGCGGAGAAGTCCTCCCGCGCCTGGTTGCCGAGAATCAGGCAGTTCTCCATCGTGACGGCGCTTCCCGCCGCCTCGTTCCCGCCGAGCCACCACTCCGTGCCGGAGACCGCGCCGCCCGTGCCCAGCGAGAAGTTCCGGATGAAGCGGCAGTCGCGGAAGAGGACGGAGGCGCCGTAGACTGCGGCCGCCCCCGCGCCAACTCCCTGGTTGCCGAGGAACGAGCACCCCTCGACCACGCTGCCGTCCGCCCCCGCCAGCAGGAGCGCGCCGGCGCTCTCCATGTCCATCCCCCACCAACCGCTCTCCGTCGAGGCGTTGTCCCGGAAGACGCACCCCGTGAGCCGCACCGGCGCGCCCGACGCGTAGACCGCCGCCGTCGATTCGGCGTCCTCCCACCACTCCTCGATCCAGCCGCCGCCGTAGTCCTCGACGACCTTGTGCCCCGACCGGTTTCCCTCGAAGACGCACGACACGACCGTCAGCGACGAGTCCTCCAGATGCACCGCCGTCCCGCAGCTGGCCCGATAGCCGTTCCGGATCGTGAAGCCCTCCAGGCGGCTCGCCGCCGTCTCACCGTGCGTCAGCGACAGGAACCGTCCCGCCCCCTCCAGGTCCACGGTCGTCTGCCCCGCCCCGCCCGACGACTTCAGCCAGAGGTCCCGCCCGCCGAAGTCCAGCTCCCGGTTCGACGCCCCCGAATAGGTCCCCGGCGCCGCCAGCACCACGTTCTCATGCCCGGAGGAGAAGGTCTGCGCCAGCGCCTTCCCGATGCTCCGGAACGCCGTCGCGGCGCCCGCACCGTCCCCCGAGGCGTCGTCCCCGTTCACCGCGTCCACATATACGAGCCGCGTGTACACGGCGGGGTTGTACCCGTTCGCCGCCTCCCACGCGTCGTCCAGACCGTCCCCGTCCGCGTCCGCCGCCCACATTGAAACCGCCACAAGCGCCAGAAATATCACCGCAAGGCGCCAAGCCGCAGCCTCAAATCGCGCTTCTCCCATCCAGGCTTCCTCCCTTTTGATCATGGATCGCCAGGCATTCCATTCCAACGTTTTAGTTTCCAATATAATGGTTGAAAGCGGTTTTGTCAACCGAAAGGACGGCTGTTTCCACGGACTTCGGCTCGCGCATCTGGTGGGGGTGGCCTGCGGCGTGTGGATGATCCTCTGCGCGCTGGGCTTCACCAGGATGCATTCGCAGGAGAGCGTCATCGACATGCAGACGACCATCTTCTCGGTGGTCGGCGGCGCCTTCTTCGGCATCTTCCTCTGCGGCTTCCTCTCCACGCGGATCCACTATCAAGCGACGGTCGTCGCCATCGTGCTCTGCTTCCTGCTCAATCTATACCTCGGCGCGAACAGCCTGGGATGGCTGCCGAAGGCCGTCGCGGTTCCCGTCCACTCCTATTGGACGGGCACGATCGTGAATCTCGCCTTCTGCCTGTTCGCATGGCTCATCAGTTTCCTCTGGCCCAAGCCGCAGAAACCTCTGGATGGCCTGACCGTCTGGAGCGGCAAGGGGAAATAGTTGCCGGCCCCGAAGGAATGGGAGTGTTGCAAAACGCTCCATTGAAATTGCCTCTGACGGTCCCGCCAAGTTCCAGGTCAAATTCGCGGATTCAGGTTATAGTAACTCCGGATCCGACGCGGCTCCGATGGGCGGGAATTGGCGGCCGCGCGAACGGGAGGACGAATCATGGACGCGATCTACTCTGATTTGCAGGGGCGCCTGAGGCGCCATCCGAGGCAGTGGAGCACGCCTCCGGAAGGCAACGGGCTCGCCTATGACTTCACCCTGAACCCGCTGCAGGATCTGGAGGTGCTCGGCGGCATGCCGCAGGTGAGCAGCCTCGACATTCCCGCATCGCCGCTGGGGATCGGCTTCGAGACGCTGGACCGCGACACCTTCGATCCGGAAAGCGTCTATCCCTTCCTGAAATGCTCGGGGGTCAAACACGCCCGTTGCCAGACGGGCTGGATCAAGTGCGAGCCGACCGTCGGGCAATACGACTTCCGCTGGCTGGACAAAATCGTGGACGGCTTGCGGGCGATCGGCATCCAGCCATGGCTGAGCCTGGGCTTCGGGCATCCGGCTTACACGCCGTGCGAAGCATACGACCAGGCGTGGAGGGAGAATGGCGGCCGCCCCCCGAAATGGGGATTCGCGCGCGGCTATGTGGCGCAGGTCCCGCTCTACTATGGCGAGAAGGGCATGCGTGGCTGGCTCGATTATGTGACCGCGCTCGTCACGCATTTCCGCGGCCGCGTCTCGGAGTATGAAGTCTGGAACGAGCCGGAGGGGTTCTGGCAGCACAACGGCAGGCACGTGCTGGAGGAGGGGAAAGACCTCAGGACGATCGCCCGCGACTACGCCGAACTGGTGCGGCGGACCGCGGCGGCGGTCCGGGCGGTCCAGTCGGAGGCGAAGATCATCGCCGACTTCTCGCATACCGCGACCGGCTACATCGCGGAGCTGGGACGGCTGAAACTGGGCGAGGTCATCGATGTCGCGGCATATCACTTCTACGGCTTCGCGCCGGAGTTCATGCTCCGGGAACGGATCGGCCACCTACGCGCGAATCTTCAGCTCCCCGGACGAGCCCTGGAGATCTGGCAGGGGGAGAGCGGATGCTGGATCACCCGCCCCTGTCCCCAGACCGAATTCGTGCAGGCCAAATACCTGTGCCGTCGCTATCTCTCCGACCTGAAGGAGGGTGTCGCAATGAGCTCCTTCTTCACCGTGACGGATTTCCTCAACTACTATGCGGACGGCGGCGACCAGCACTACGGCGTGATCGACGCACGGCGGCAACGCCCCAAACTGGCCTTCCACGCCATGCAGACCATGGCCTATCTGTGCGACGGTTTCGCCATGGCGCCCGACCTGGCCGCCGTGTTCACGCCGCGCAACCGCTACTGGAATGGCAGCCTGCTGCCCTACCGCGTCGCCTCGGCGGCCTTCCGGCGCAAGGGGATACCCGTCTACGCCCTCTGGACGCCGGAGAGCGTCGACATCCAGGCGCCGGTCGTCGACGGGGTGATCCAGGTGATCTCCGCGGAGGACGAGTTCCTGGGGCACCCGGTGGTCATCGACCCCATCCGCTCCAAAGTGGCCATCCTGCCCAGGGAGTCTCCGGTCGGCTTCGACTTCCTCAGCATCACGGATGTCGGGCTCTCGGAATACCTCAACGCCCAGCGCTTCCTGAAACTCCCCGTGATGGACTATCCGCTCTTCATCTCCGACGCGGCTCTCTTCGACGACCTGCGCTGAACGCGGTCTTCCAGAAAGGCTGGACGCCGTGGCGTGGCGGATGTTGCCATGGCGCGTGGGTGATGGGGAAGACGCAGGCAGAGGAACTGCGGAATAGTTGTCTAAAAAACGCGCATGCCAAGTGGCAGAACCGGATTTATCGTCTAATTCAGGTCCCTGAATTAGACGATAAAAGTTGTCGTCACGGGACGACCGTGAGCGTCATGGGCGGAGCATGCCTTGCCAGAAGGTGATGGTTTTCCTGCGGTTGGTGTAGGTTCCCGCGAATCTTCCGCCGCCCAGGGGAATGACGGCGGGATAGGAGTATTCGCCGTCTGCGGTCTCCAGGTCGAGGAGAGACTGCCAGGATTGGCCGTTGTCGCGGGAGGCGGCCAGGGTGAGCGGCGTACGGACCGTCCAGTTTCCCGAGGTGTTGTTGAAAGCGAGAACGAGGGCGTCGTCCCCTTTGGCCAAATCAATGCCGCTGTTGTTGTTGGGCAGGGTGGTCGGGTAGAGGGGAGCCCAAGTCCGGCCGTAGTCGCGGGAATCGCTTCGCCAGATGAGGCCGCTGGAACTGCGGACAAGCATGTGGACCCAGCCGGGGGCGGATTCCCAAAGCGTCGGCTGGATGACCCCGAGATCGTCTTTGGCGTGTTTCTGGGGGATTTCCGCGCTGGCGGTCCAGGATTTGCCGCCGTCGGTGCTTCTATCGGTGAAGACGCGCCATTTCCGCTGGTCTTCGAGGGAATTGCCCGCCAGGATGGATCCGTCGGACAACCGGATGGGCTTGTTCTTGACGGGCCCCCGCGCATTTTCGTCGCCGGGGACCAGTTCCGTTGGCGGGGACCAGTTCCTGCCCAGGTCGCTGGAATGCTGGACCCAGGTCTGCCACTGGTCACAGCGGCCGCCGACTTTGAAGAAGAGGGTCAGGGCCTGTCCGTCGGGCGAGAACAGGACGGGATTCCAATGGGGCAGTCCATTGACCTTTGCCCAGGGGCGCGGCGCCTCCCACGAGCCTGCGGCGTCGCGCCGAGTGCCATAGATGGCGACATCCCCCCGGCCCTCCTTGCTCCCCTGGAACCAGGCCACGGCGAAGCCGCCGGAGCGGAGGCGGGCCAGAGTCGACGCATGGCATTCTCCGTCGATGTCGGGGAAAAGGGCGGTCTTTTGTTCTAGGTCGAATTGCATATTAGGACGCATGCATGGACAGCGTCACGGGGCCAAACAGGCCGCTTGGATAGCTGTCGGGCTCGAATTGCCGGTAGAAGTCATCGAATTCGCTGGGGGTGTAGTCGTAGCGGGCCTGGTTGGCGGCTTTGCGTCCGGGGTTGTTGACGGCGTTGGCCATGGTGTTGGTGACGATGATCCGCAGGGAATTCGTCCCCCTTCGCAGGAAGCCGTAGAGGTCGAAGCGATAAGGCGCCCAGATTCTCTGCCCCAGGCAGTCGCCGTTGAGGAACAGCTGGCAGGCGTAGTTGACCTGGCCCAGATCCAGCATGGCATGCCCTGTGAAGTCGTTTTCGAAGTCCAGGGAGTATTCCACGTCGCCGCTGAACCAATCGCCGACGCTGGGCCGCCAATCTCCGAGGGCAATGGGTCGGGGCGGTTCCTCGAAGTGCCGCACGACATAGCGGTCCTCGCCCGCCTCGTGGGAGGCGAGGCGCCGGAACATCCAGCCGTCCGTCAGTTCGCGCGTGGCGATGACCGCGCCTGGCTCCGTCCAGCGCAGCTCCGGCTTCACGCCGGTCATGAAGAGTGCGGACTCCCATTTTCCCAGGGAGAGGTGAATGCGCCGCCCCGTGGCCGTCCATTGGCTGGGATACTCGTAGAGGCGTCCCGTGAAGGGATCGCAGCGGACCGGCGCCGCAGTGTCCCCGGTCAGGGTGACATCGAGGTCCAGGGGCGCCTCCTCCTGATTGACGAGGAACGTCGCACTTCCCCCGTCCCAGCGGCGTTTGCAGACGCGAAGCGCGGATGTCGCCGGTGCGACATCCACGACGGGGCGGATGGAATCAATGGCCTCCGCGCCGATGACGCCTCCGCCGGCAGCCGTGAAGTCGTCGAGGACCTTTCGTGCCTGGCCGGTCATCCATTTCGCGGTGGGCAGCACGACCGTCCGGTAGCGCATGGCGCCGATGACAAGCGTCGCCTGCCCGGACTCGCCGTCGGTCTCGACGCGGGCGTCGCCCAGTGCATCGTCGTCGGCATAGTCGAAGTCGATCTGGCGCGTCAGCAGTTTTTCGCTGACGAGGTCGTGCAGCCGGATGGCCTCTTTCTGGGCGCCGCCGCCGGCCCAGATGTCGCGGATGGCATAGTATACGACGCATGAGACGCCTTCCGCATGTCCCCGCGACATCGCATAGCAGAGGCGCGTGAAGTAGTCGTGGAATGCCGTCGAGTATTTCCAGAGAGTGTCTTCCTGTCCATAGCGCGGATGGGCGAGGGCCACGAACCTGTCTCGGGTGGAGGAGGTGTAGAGGCTGATGACAAGCAAAGTCGCGCCGCGGACGATCTGGTGCTCCAGCACCCAGCGCGTCTCTGCAGGTGTGCACCCCGATCCGTAGATGGCCATGCATTCCGCCATGGCGTATGGGCTGCCCGCCTGGCGCGCGGCGGACTGCGCGTATTTCATGAAGGCATGGGTGCGCTTTCCAGGGAAGAGCTGCCGCCAGATGACATCCGTCCCGGGCGCGTCCATCGCGCGCAGACAGCGCAGGATGTTCCCGAAGCCGTTGGTCGCGTTGGAAACGGGCAGATCCTCGCCGTTCATGTGCCCGGAGGAGAGCAGTCCATGCTTTCGGCACCAATCCCGCAACGGAAGGAGATAGTTCTCCACCATCAGTCGGGACCAGGTGTCGTAGTAGTCGATACGGGCGCGGGTCAGTTCCGTCGTCTCATGGTCGTCGGGCGCGTCCAGCAGGGCCTCCAGATACGGCTCGACCCGGTAGCCGTGGCGCTTTTCGAACTCCGCCGGCAGACGGGGAGTCCAGGTGAGTTGTCCTGGTCGGGTGTAGGTCGAATTTGGCTCATCCGTGAAGGCGAAGCGGATGCATTGCCCGAACTGGTCGCCGCAGTGCTTGAAATACTGTTCATGGGTCAGGCGCAGGAAATGGTCCGTGACCTCGCGGTTCAGGAGATCGGGATAGTCCGGCTGGCGGTCGGTCTGCGGAACGGCCTCCAGTCTGCCTGACGGCCCTTTCATCAGAAGATGCCGGGCGTAGTCCTTTGGGTTGATGGCCCAGACGCGGCCACTGGCGCCTCCGGAGGGCCAGCCTCCCTCGTCATACAGCCAGAAATGCATTCCGAGGCCGGCGGCTTCCTGGACCAGTTCCCGGACGACTTGAAAATACTCGTCGGACAGATAGTCCACGTCAAGGCAACTACGTTCGAAGCGCGGGCGGAAGTTCGGGGGTTCGGGATGGATGCAGACGGAGCGGACGCCATGTCGGCGCATGTCGTGCAGCTGCCCCTTGAGTTCATCGAGGTCCACTTTGTCCAGCAGCACCCAAAAATAGGCGGGGCTGAACTCGGGGGGCGGGAAGCTCCAGTCTTCTGGTCGAAACTCGCATTCCATCGGTCGCGGCTCCTATCTCCGTGGGGCGATGTCACAGTACCGCACGTCCTTGACGTATGGCATGCCGCCCGTCAGCAGTTCGAGGGCGCGGAACTCGATGGTGATGTCGTCAGGGATGTCCCCCGGGAAATTGAAGTAGACATAGTCGCCGTTGCGGCGGGTGAAGAAGGCCTGCCGGTTCCACTCCGAAGTCTTGACCAGATACACGTTTTTCCCTCCGGCGGTCACTCGGGGACGCTCCTTCGTGTCAGGGTAGGCGCCGAGCATTCTGTAGTCCATATTGACGACGTAGACGGCGTCCTTGCCGATGGACTTCGGCAGGAAGAAGCCGAAGCCGGACTTCGGCCCTTTGGGCAGGACGACCTTCAGGGTTCCTTCAGGCGTCCAGGCGGCGCGGTAGTTCATGGCGCGGATGTTCGCCAGCATCGGATGGGCGAAATGTCCCTTCGCGTCCAGTTCCGAGAAGTGCTCCAGCTTCAGGTGGCGGATGAGGCTGGTGCTGAAGAGGCCGTCGCAGGTGGTGAAGGCTCCCTCGTCGCGGAAATGCCTCATGACGAACCAGGAATTCGGGGCGTTACGGTATCGTTTGTCGGTCGTCAGCGTCTCCAGGAACGCGGAAGTGCTGTGGAAGGAGTTGCAGAAGCAGTCCTTGTCCAGGGAGAGGAAGACGCCGTTGCCTGCGGGGTTGAGGAGCTGGTCCATGGCGAAGTCGAAGACGTTGTTGCTGGATTTGACCAGATGGATTCCGTTGCTTCGCCCGAGTTGCCCCTTGACGTCAAAGTGGCATCGGTCCACGCGTTCGAGGTAGATGGCGGGGTAGGGCGGGTTCTTCACGTCCCGCGGCAGCCGGAATTCCCCTTCGCAGTTGGTGAATTCCATGGAGTAGATGATGGAGGCCTCGTCATGCGCGACCATTCGGAGGAAGCTGCCGCCGCCGTTGTGGCAGGAGTTGAAGGCGCAGCGGTCGAAGGTGACCCCGAACATGGAGCCGACCTTGCTTCCGGTGCTGCAGGGTTCCGTGAAACTGCGGCACTCCATGTCGACGCACACGGCCTTGGGGCCGACGCAGGAGATGAAACTGTCGCGGACGGAGCCGTCGGTGATGTTGCGGTAATGGACGCCGTCAATGGTTCCCGTGAGGAGCTTCATTCCCTTGCCCGTGTTGGTCTCAAGGCGCTCGATGGTGAAGCTGATGATGTCGCGCGTTCCCTTGGCGCCGAGCACGATGGAATGGCCGCCGAGTTTGGTCACGACCAGCCCCTGGAAATGGGAGAACGCGCCCGAGCCGATTCGCAGCCCGTTCAGTTCGGTCAGGTCGAGGGAGCGGCCCGCCAGCGTGAAGCGGTTCCCCTTGAGCGCGTATGTCGGTCTGCCGTCGGTCTCGCGGGGCTCGAGGATGAATCCCTTGTCGAAGTCGGCCAGCAGGGTCGCGTCATTGCCCAGGTAGGTCTTGGAGGGCTGAAGAAACAGAGTCTTGGAAATCAAGAACGTCTCGCCGTGTCCGATGACGATGGTCTGGGCGGAGGGATAGTCGAAGGCCCTCTGAAGCACCTCGGCGTCATCCGTTTTGCCATCCCCCCTGGCCCCGAACCACTTTGACTGGACCAAGCCGTCATGATAGATGTTCAGGAAGCCGTTGACTCCCCTGACGCCGCTGCCGTCCTGGCTGGCGGCGACGATGCGCTGGTGCCGCGCGGGAATCCCCTCATGGAATCCCTGCAGGGTGATCACCTCGCCGGGCTGGAGCGAGGCGTCGGCCATGGCCTGGGCCATCGTGCGGTAGACTTTTTCCGCTGATGCCAAGGGGAGGAGGCAGAGCAGGAGGAGGGGCGGCAGTTGCCGGGATATCCTGAGCATGGGGAGTCGGGAGAAGGGGGGGGATGAGGTTCCGGAATGGGCGGCGCGTCGGATCTGGGGCTACAGGGCCGTCTGGCCGCCGTTTTCCTGCCACCAGGCCGCCGTGTAGACGACCTTGCGGTCAAGCGTGTCCACGTGGGCGTCGCTCCAGAGAACATTGGCCCTGCCCGCATGCCTGTCGCCCATGATGAAGTCCACCTGGGTCAAGTAGTTGACGGCGTTGTATTTGAAGTCCACGAACATTCTGCCGCCCGTGGCGGTGGCGGCGTCCGTGTTGGTGTCGGATTCGACCAGCACGCCATGCCGCAGGGCGGTCTGCTTGGTGCCGCGCAGCGTCGTCTTCCCGGACTCCAGGAACGACTGCCGTCCTCCGACGTATTTGTACTCGTATCCGTAGCTGATGTTCTGGTCCCATTTCGAGCGGTTTTCGGCGGGGTTTCGCAGCGACCATGCAAGTCCCGAGTCCGACGGGCACCGGTACATCTTGGCCCATTCCTTGGCGTCTGTGGTCGCCGCCAGCTGGGTGCCCGTCATGTCGGAGAGGCGCCGCAGAAAACTGCCGCCCGTGTCGGTCCCGTAGTTGTCGTAGATCGGGAAGAAGTCGTCGTACTCGTTCAGGTACATCATGTATTTCAGGCCGTGCTGCTTCAGGTTGCTGACGCAGCTGACGGACTTCGCCTTTTCCCGCGCCTTGGAGAGCGCGGGCAGCAGCATCGCCGCCAGAATCGCGATGATCGCGATGACGACTAGCAGTTCAATGAGCGTGAAGCGTTTCTGAATCTTCATGGATGCTCCTTAGGTTGGAAAGATGAGGTTCAATGGCTTTCGGCGTCGAACTGGAGGGGAGCCGCCCTGGGAAGAAGCGATCCGTCTTCGCCTTGCGACTATTATACATCCGTCCAAGGCAAAACCAATGCCTCTGAATGTCAGAAAAGACGGAAAAAGTTATTGAAATGTCAGTTTTTTCGAGCGCCGTCGGCGAGGGGTGGCGCGGCGCCCTAATTGGTCAGGCGATATTCATTGGGGGTCTTGCCGAAGTGCTTCCGGAAGGCGGCGCAGAAGAAGGTGAGGCTTTGGTACCCGCACAGCCAGGTGATTTCCTTCAGCGGATAGTCGGTTTCATTCAGCAGTTTTGCGGCGTGCTCCATTCGCAGTTTGCGGAGCAGATGCGAGAAGGATTCGCCGGTTTTCTCCTCGACCAGTTCGGAGAGGTATCCTGGACAGAGCTGGAGTTCCCTTGCCATCTGCTCGCGCCCCACATGGCGGGTGAAGTTGTCCTGCATATAGGTGAGGGTCCGAATCCAGGTCAGTTCTTTTTTTGTCAGATTCTGTTTGGTGTCGTTCCGGATCTCGTGCAGGGCGAGTTTCAGGAGCGACGTGACCATCTCGCGGGAGAGCAATTCCCACTTCGGGGTGCCTGTGCAGTTGTTGAGAAGGCGGCAGCATTGGCGGATGGCGTCGTCCGGCAGGGAATGGGTGTGGTACCAGCAGGATGCGGACAGCAGCGTCATGGGTTCTGGGAGTGGCTCGGGAAGATGGATGTAGGTCACCCGAAGGAAGTCGCGGTAGAAGACGAGGCCCGTCATCTCGTGGGGGCAGTCCCAGACGGCGATTTTTGGCGTCATGGGGGTGTTGTAATGCGCGGTCCCCTGGGGCATGAAGATGTCCGTGACCGCCCCGCCCTGGCCATGCTGAAGGTGCTTCTCCCCCGAGATGACGAAGTCGATGCGGGGCTGTTCGGCCATGGATATGGGGCCTTTCATCTGGACCGGCTCCGAGAAGAGCGCATCCTGGACGCCGATGTCCTGGATGATGAAGTCCAGCAGATTGGCGAAGGAATCCCGGTCCAGGTGTTTGATGTTGAAGGGGAGGGCGGATTTCATGGCGCAGAATCCATAAACTGACTTTTGGAGAAGATAGTCGATATTGGAATCATTGCAAATCGGGTGAAAGGAATATATAATTATATTTTGGAGGCGGGGTGTCAAAACTTACATTTGAGAAAGGAGAGCCGATGAAAGCGTATCATGGGATCATACCGCCGGTCGTCACGCCGCTGACCTGCCGTCATCTTCTGGACGTGGCAGGACTGGAGCGTCTGCTGTCGCATATCCTGTCGGGGGGTGTCCAGGGGATTTTCGTGCTGGGCACCACGGGGGAGGGGCCTGCGCTGGATCGTGAGACACAGGTCGCGATGATTTCGGAGAGCGTCAGGATCGTGGCGGGGAGGGTGCCTGTGCTGGCGGGGATTTCCTCGGCCTCCTTCCAGGAGTCGGTTTCGCTGGGGCGACAGGCGGCCGCGGCTGGCTGCTCGGGGGTCGTCTGCGCTCCGCCGTGCTATTTCAACCTGGGGGAGCCAGAGTTGATGGACTACTATCGGGCGCTTGTATCGGAACTCAGACTTCCTCTGTTCCTGTACAACATGCCCAGCATGACCAAGGTCTATATGAAGCCCGACTGGGTTTGCCGCCTGGCAGAACTGGGAGGCATTGGCGGCTACAAGGACAGTTCGGGGAACATGGCCGATTTTCATGAAGTGCTGCTGCGCTTGAAGGATCGGGAGGATTTTTCCCTGTTCGTCGGCCCCGAGGAACTACTGGGCGAGGCAGTGCTGTTTGGGGCGGATGGAGGCATCCCTGGCGGAGCGAATCTGAATCCTGGTCTGTTTGTTGGCATGTACCAGGCGGCGCGAACGGGAAACGTTCCTGAGATGCGGCGGTGCCAGGAGCGGATCTATGCGCAGAGACGGCTGTATGGCCTGGGGCGCTTTCAGTCCAGCATGCTCAAGGGGCTTAAGTCCGCGCTGCACCAGCGGGGAATCTGCGAGGACTATCTGGCGCGTCCGTTCAACCACTTCGAGGCGCCCGACGCTTCCATAGTGGCGGAAGTCCTGGCCGCCATGGGCGATTAGCCATAAGATATTCGCTCTGTTCCCCAAGAGGGGAGGCGATTGCCCAGTAAAAACCCCGAAAATGGTAGCCACGGCGTCCCGCCGTGGTTCCCCCGGCGAGCGAGGCAGCGAACGATTTCGCAACCCCATTGCAAAACCTGTGTGGCTCACCCGCCTGCCACGGCGGGACGCCGTGGCTACGTCCGCTTCGTCAATCGCGCCCCACCCACAGGCTTCTGGCGTGTCTGCATTATGAGGGGCTGTTACCAACCCTCTTGGGGAACA
>JAEEGL013902730.1_pt1 | contig 12154 bp, 5 predicted proteins | sample 9134231 | NCBI WGS metagenome assembly JAEEGL01 (sample SAMN16246548, study PRJNA631951) | gut metagenome | biome: gut microbiome; feature: rumen; material: fiber-attached | host: Bos | place: Iran: Karaj | collected 2018-10
AAATTATCTTGATCCGCTTTATCAGCACCTGCTGCTCACGCACTTAAAAACCTGCACTGCCGCCAAAAAGCAAACTGTCATCATTTCTATTCATGATCTGCCACTGGCCATTCACTATTTTAAACGCTTTTTTCTTTTTAATCACGGAGAGTTAATGGCTATTCTCACAAAGGAGGAGCTTTTGGAATCACCACTTGTGGCTACTTGCTTTAAACTGCCACCAGATGTACTGTTTGCAAAATAAAAAAGCCGAGGTAGCATATTAAACCTTCACAAATCGCCCAGAATAAGCTAGAAAAACTTGCTTGCTTTTAAGCAAAGGAGCTTTAAATGACAAATAACTATTTATTTAACAAGCTAGCCAAGGGGATGGCAGTACTGTTTTTCCTCACCGGCAGCGAAGCTATGGCCCAGAAAGTTGGCAATTCCTGCACCACCACAGCCGCTTTTAACATGACTTCCGGCGATCAGGGCAGCGGCAAATCCACTCAAATTCCGGCTAAAAAGAGCCTCGAAGTTTTGGATTTCAACCGCGGCTGGTTCAAAGTACAGTTCGGCAAAAAAGTCGGTTTTGTTAAGGCCTCGGTATTAAATAAAAATTGCAAAGATTCCGGTGGCAATGTTCAAAAGAAAGAGCTGCAAAAAGAAGAGGCCTTAAGCAAAAAGGAACAGGGCATCGACTTAAGTAGCATGGACGCTGCCAAAACAACCTCCCGTAGCGCCGCCGAACAGGGCCCGGCTGCCGCCCCCACCATTACGCCGGCTCAGCTCAGGCAGGAGAAACAACGCGCCGCCATCGGTGATTCTCTCGATGATACTCTGGCCGCTTGCGAAGAGCTGCTCGATTTGGCCGACCCGGAAAGCATGGATACAGCCGTAAAAATTCAAAACTGCGCCGACCACTACTGGGAAAAAGCTAAAGAGCTCTTCTTCTGCTCCGAAGATTTTAACACTCCTAAAGCCAAGCAGGACGAGTGCCGCAAAGATATGGAAGCTGCTCAGGCCAAAACACTTGAATTATATGATCAAATTCTGGCTGATTATAAGAGCTTCCCGGATTATGACGAAGTGCTCTATTCTGCCGGTCTTTACCGCGTTGAGCTGGAAAAACATAATCAGGCTATCAAACATTTTAAGGATATCATCCAATATTACGGTGATTCTAAGCGCGTTTCCGATGCTTGGTTCCAACTAGGCGAATATTATTTCAATGTAGAAAACAGCGCCAGAAAAGCCCTCGGTTCCTATCAAAAAGCCGCCGAACAAACCGGCACCTTTATTTATCCTTTCTCTGTTTATAAACAAGGTTGGTGCTATATCAACACCGGAGAGTGGGATAAAGCCAAAGAGCGCTTCAAAAGCACCATTTCCCTCACTTGCGCTCCGGGCAACGAATTCAGCAAATCCTGGGCCGGGCTCTGCAAAGACGGCCTGCGCGACTATGTGCGCGCCTATTCCAATATCGGCGAATCCAAGCTGGCTATGGAAGATTTCAAGAAAATCGGTGGCAAACAAAACTACCGTTCTATGATGGAAAACTTAGGTCTTCTCTATATTGATCAAGGTAAGCATAACGATGTAACCGTGGCCTTTAACGACCTCTTAAATGACGACCCCAACGACATTCGCAATCCCATTTTCAATGCCTATCTGGTGGAATCAGCCAACGCCGTGGGCAATAAAGCCAATGTTGTCAAAGCGGTAAAAACCCTGGCCGAATCTTACAAAAAAGCGCGTAAACTGGCCGAAAACAGCAAAGGCGACGAAGAGACGCTCAAAAAGGTGCAAAAAAGCTTAAATGAAGCTACGGATATTGCCGAAAACACCGTGCGTAAAGTGGCTTATGAATATGCTAAAGAGGGCCGCAGTAAAGGCAATCTCGAAGTTATGAACTACTCTCGCGAAGTTTACCGGGATTATCTCTCTATTTTCCCCGACACCAAGCACCTTTTTGAAATGACTTTTATGTACGCCGAGCTGCTCTATGATATCGCCGAAAAGACCAACGACGATAAAAAATACGCCGCCACCATGGACGAAGCGGCTACTAATTATATCTCGGTAGTCAAAATGCGCCCCAATCCGGAAACCGATATGGAAAAGAAGATTGTGGAAGCGGCAGCCAGCAGTGCTGTCCATGCCCTTTCAGCCGTGGTGGAATATGAGGAAAAAATTCACCCGGTTAAAGTCAAAGGCACACAGGAAGTGGCCATTCCGGAAATTTACCAAAAACTAATTGATGCCTGTCTCACCTACATTAAATACCGTCCAAACGGTGATGACATTGTGGGTATTCGCTATAAAATGGCCCGTATTTATTACTTATTTAACCACTATGACAAAGCCGCTCCGGCCTTCCACGACATTGTGTACAATCACCCGACCGATCCGGTGGCCTGCTATGCCGCCAATCTGACTATCGATATTTACAACGGGCAAGCTAACTATGCAAAATTGCAAGAATTAACTCGCGAATATATTAATAACAAAGAGCTCTCCTGCGGCGAGAAAGAGCGTGCCGCTTTTGCCGTTATCGAAGTTAAAGCCACCTTTATGCTGGCTCAGGCTTTGGAACAAAAAGAGGAATTTTTGGCTGCTGCCGATGCTTATATGGATTTTTATAAGCGCTATCCCAATAGCGAATATGCCGTTTTGGCCGTCAGCAACGCCGCCGTTTGTTACGATAAAGGCAGTAAAATTGAAGATGCCATTAACACTCGTCTCTATCTAATCAACAAACTGGCCAACCACCCGCACGCCGATAAAGATTTGATCCGCGATACTCACCATGACATTGCCGCCACTTATGACCGCATTGCCGATTTTGCCAATGCTGCGGAATATTATGAAAGCTTTGTCGCCGCTTATCCCAAAGATAAACGGAGCAACGACGCCATTTACAACGCCGGTATTTACCGCGAAGTTTTGAAACAATACGGCAAAGCAGAAAAGAACCGCTGGCTCTATATCGAAAAATACAACAAGAACATGGAAGACGGCGCCCAGGTTTATTTCTCTATTTGCGAGGCCAGAGAAACTGCCGCCGCCGAATATGAAGAGAGCATCAAAAAAGCCGATAAAAAAGACAGAAGCGATATGCGCAAGGTGGCCCTTAAAAAGTGGGAGAACGCTAACGACTGTTATTACAACTACTTACAAGTCAAAGGCTACCAAAAGGTCAATGGCGCTTTAGACCGCCAATGCTATGGCCAATACCGCCGCGCCGAAATCCTGCGCCAGCACATTAAAAACACCAAAGGCGCACGGGAAATTTATGATTTTATTATTAAAGAATGGGCTAAAGGCTGGGAAGAACAAGCCAAAAAAGAGCACGCCAATCGCTGCGCCGCGGCCTATGCCGAACGCCGTTTCAAAGATTTAAACTGGGCTACAAACAAATATAAAGAGATGACCATCAGTGAGCTGAACCCCACCAGCCCAACTAAAATTAAGAATTTCCAGGATTCTATCAAAGCCAAAACTAAAGAGCGTGAACGCTTAAAAGCTCTTTATCAAAAAGTGGCCGAAATCGGTGTTGCCGAGTGGTCACTCGCCGCTCTCTACCAAATCGGCGAAATGGCTTACGACGAGATTCAAAAAGTCTTGGAGGCGCCACTCCCCAAATATCTGTACGGCGAAGTTGTTGATGATGACATGAAAGAAACCTTTAAATATCAGCTAGAAGAGATGTCTGAGCCCTTAAAAGCCGATGCCATTGAGGCCTTCCAACTGGCTGCCGATAAAGCGAGCGAACTGGGTGTATATAATAAATGGTCTATGAAAGCTTTGGACCGTTTGCAGGAATACGGCGAATTCCCCATGGTAGCAGAGATGGAACTGCCGCCTATTCCCGGTGAAATTAACTTGCGCCGTCTCTCTTTTATCACCGATACCAAGAAGCAGAATCCCGGCGAGTATGTGCCAATTACTTTGAAAGTTCCGGAACCTGTGCCGGCTCCGGCTTGTGTCCCGGCTGAAGGAGTAGAATGCCCGCCGCCTGATGCCAACGGTGAAGCTGCTCCGGCCGCCGGCGCTCAAGAAACTGCCGAAAGCTCTGCCCCGGCTGCGAAAGTGGAGGAATAAGCCATGAAATTTAAATATATAGTTTTGTCAAATATGCGCCCGGCCTTTACGGCTCTGGCCACCCTCGCCATTACCTGCGGCTTCCTCGCCTGCGGCGGCCCTAAAAAACCGGTAAATGTGGCTCCGCCGCCGCCGGAGCGGGATTTAGCCAAAGAAGCGGCCGATGCCCTTTCAGATGCCGTTACCGATATTTATAAAGGCATAAAAGCCGGCGAACTCAATCCGCAAAAAGTAGCAGCCGATTTGCAAAAAGTTCTCAGCCTGGATCCCAAAAATGTCATCGCCCTCTATAATTTAGGCGTTTTGGAAGAGCTCAAAGAGAATAAAGACGGCGCGGCTGATTTTTACAAAAAGGCTGTGGAAATCGATAAATCCTTCAAACCGGCCGCTCTCAACCTGGCTCGTATTTACCTCATGGAAAATAAAATCGATGAGGCTGTAGCCCTTTATCAGGAATTTATCAAAAACGAGCCGCGTGAATGGCAAGCCCGCCTGGCTCTGGCTCAAATGCTTTTTAGATCAAAACGTTACAATGAGGCTATTGATGTATCACGTCAGGTTTTGCAAAGAAAAGGCGACGAAATTGAAGCTTTTAGAATTTTGGCCGAGTCTTATTACAACATCGATAACGTAGCTCTAGCCGCTCTCATTGCCGCCAAAGGTCTAAAATTAAATGAACACGATGCCCGCCTAACCTTCTTAATCGGCAAAATGCAGCTCAAAAAAGGCGATATTCCCGGCGCCGTAGCCAAGTTCCGCCAGGCCATTGAATATGCGCCCAACTGGATTGAAGCCCGCCAGGAACGCGGTGCCATTTCCCTCTCCTTCCGCGATTTTAACAACGCGGCAGAAGACTTCCAAACCGTGGTAAATATGGATAAAAACAACATTCCGGCTCTTCTTGGTCTCGGCATTTCTTATAAAGGTTTAAAGCGCTTTGAAGAGGCCGAGAAATATTATAAACAGATTTTGGATCTTGAGCCCAAACTGCCGGAAGCCCATTGGAATTTAGCTATTTTGTATCATCGGGATTTGAACCGCTTTGACGATGCTCTTAAAGAATACCGCACTTTTAAAGAGGTAGCTCCGCAAAATAGCGATAAACTCAAAGATCTTGATAAAACCATCAAAGAGGTGGAAGACACCATCGTAGTAATGAAGAAGATGGAAGAACGCATGAAGCAGCAGGAAGAGCAAAAGCGCCAGGCTCTGGCTGCGCTTAACGAGATTGAAGCCAAAATTAATGCCAAGGACTTTGCCGCGGCCGAAGCTCTATTAAAGCCCTTTATTGAGAATGCTCCCGGCGATATGGAGCTCAATATGAAACTGCGTACCTTTATGGCTAAAGCCTTGATTGGCCAGGAACGCTATCAGGAAGCTGTAACTCATGTGGGCTTTTTACTCGGTATGAATCCCGAAGATAAAGAGGCCCTCGCTATGTACAAGACTCTTGAAGCCAAAATGGGCGCTCAAAGCGATACTCCGCCCGAGGGTGAAGCCGGAGCTGATGGCGCCGCCCAAGCTCAACCGCCGGCTGCCGAAAGTGCCGATGGTGCCAGTGATGAAGATGCCGCTCTGGCTGCCGAAAATGCCGCTGAGAGCGATGAAGCCGCCGAGAGCGGAGAATAAGGCGAATATAAAAGTTGCCAAATCTGCCACATAACAAAGGGTAGCAGCTATGGATGATGGTTTACAAGAATGGCATGATGAAATTTCCGCTCTGCCGGTGGAAGAGATTCTTGGACTATGCTACGCCTTTCAAACCAACAAAGAAAGGCTGGTGCTCTACCTGGATGTTATGCGCGGCAAAGGCGGCCCAAAAGCCCAATTTGCTTCAACTCTCATCTGCTTCGATTTGGCGCGCCAGGGGCTCGAGAGCTTTCAGCGGGAATTTTCCGCTCTGGCGCCCACCATGTTTGAGCTGGCTGAAAATGCCGAGCTGGTAGAGTCGCTCATCGGCGGCAATGATTATCTCACTTTTATCTGGGATCTGTGCCAGGCACAATTGGAAGAGCTGAAAGAGAGCGAACCTTCCATTGATGACCTCACCTCCATGTCTGCCGGTGATGATTCCATGGCCACCATCAACCTTTTGGATGATGTTTTGGATGATGATGATTTTCTCGATCTGGACTTCTCGCAGAACGAGGAAACCATGCTCAAAAATTTCCAATGGGCAGTAGGCGACTTTTTGGGCTGGGATGTGGATAGCTATAAATTTGATACCGATAAAGGCTACCGCATTCACGGCAAAAAAGATATTGCCCGCACCGAAAAGTTCATTCAAGAACTCGATTCGGTGCGGGCTTTTATTCCCCGAGCCGAGAGTATGCGCGCCGTGGCTATGCTCTTTTTGGGCGCGCATCTCAATGAGCGCGATTTTTGGGGGCGGGTCAATAATCAGCGCCTGGAATTACTAAAAGAGGCTATGGAAATTTTTAACAATAACCCGCAGCCTTTTTTTGAATACACCCCTGCTCTTATGGGCCAATTTGCCGATAATGATACCTGGACTAAGGTTTTGCACACTCTCATGCATTATGTGCGCTGGAACTATTTCCACCGCGCCGATGGGCCAAACCCCCTGCCCACAGATTTTTACGATCCTCTGGAAAAGCTGCCAAGTTTTGATATGTAGGCGCGGCTCCCTCACCACCTAACTCTGTTCTAACCAAATTTTTTGGAGATGATCACCTTTGGGCCGCTTATTTTAAAATACAACGCACTGATTTTGCATTATTTATAGAGCCACTTGTTATTTCTACTCGTTCTGGGCCAACTTGAAGATAATAGCCGTTACCACCTGTACTTTCACTAGTCCAAAAACCTGCGGCCTTGCCGAAATATTCGTACTTGGTTATATAGTCACCCTGTGTGGAATCATAATATTTATAAGCATGTCCGGCCGGCTGGGCTCCAAAACCAAAATCATTGCCACCAAGCTCAGGATAATCCGTCCAATATGTTGTTTTATAAATCATGGCCCGGAGTATAGATTGGCTCGTTTTATTTTCATCAATGTAATTTTTTAGCTCATAAAAATCAGTATCATTTGGCAAACTCCAGCCAGTAGGACAAATATTCTTGGCATTTTCCCAAGTGTATAATAGCCCATAAATATAATCCATGTTGCTATTACCACCTGCATAAAAGTAATCTATGCCCTTATAGCGCAAATTATCGGCCATCCAAATCTGTTTTCCGATAGAGACTACCTGATATGATGTTTGATCCCGCTCGTCAGTAAATTTGCAATAATAAGAATCATCGGCGGAATAATTGCCATTTGGTCTTTGGCAATTAATACAGCGCCCATTCATGGGAAAGAATCCCGGAGCACAGTGGTCACAGGAGTCACCTGCCCATCCGGCTAAACACCCCTGGCAATTATTTTGCTGGTCAAAGTGGGGCGGACATGTAGCGCAATTTGTGCCGCTCCAATGGTTTTCACACTCATTACATTCCGGCCCGGTAAAGTGTGACTTACACTTATCACAATTATTGCCCATGGCATTTGCCGGGCATATATCGCAATTTTCCCCTGTCCAATAATTTTCACAAACGCCGCAATCCCCCCCGGTAAAATGCGGCTTACATTCAGCACAATTTTCTCCGGTAAAGTGGTCGGCACAGCGCTCGCAATGTTCACCGCCCCAGCCCGGTATGCAGTGGCAACCATCGCCGCCCAGGCCGTCTGAACAATTGCCTCGTCCGCTACATTCACAGGGCTTACAGGTAGGGCCATAATAATCAGGGGCACATTCACTGCAATAGTAGCCGCTAAATGGCGCCTCACAATCACAAAGGCCATCATTGTTGCATCTGCCATTACCACTGCAATTGAGCCCATTATTGCCAATGGCACGACAGTTGATATCGCATTTGTCTCCAGCCAAACCAGGCAGGCATGATTCACAATATGTATCCGGATCAAAACCTTCGGCGCAGGTGGAACAATATGTTCCGGTAAAGCCAATAGAACAAACGCAACTTCCATCATTTTGTATGCCATCTAGGCAATAACCGTGCCCACTACACACTTTGTAATTTACCTTTGGGCAGGGGGTACAACTTGGGCCATAGTAGCCCTTTAAACAATCTTTACATTCCTTGCTGGGATCAAATCCCTGGGGACAATTGCCACTGTCTTCAGTTTTACATTCGTCATTGCAGCCATCACCATTTTCCAGATTACCATCATCGCAATCTTCACCATTTTCTTTAACACCGTTGCCGCAAACAGGCATGCCTATGTCACTTGTAGCATCGGTATCTGATGCCGCATCATGGTCTTTGGACGCTTGAGTATCATTGTTTGCTTTATTTTGAGCCGGTTCATTTTTTCCACAACTACTTATTATCAGCAAGGTAAAAACAAATAAATGATAACTCAAGAATCCATTCGCAGCTCGCATAATATACTCCATCGCTCGGATATATACCAAGCTCATGGAGCATAATGACACAAAAGACACTCAATAGCCAAGATGCTGTAAATAGAATGTAGCTGATTGGTTAGTTCTTTAGAGGTGTGCCGCGATATTGCGGTTCTTTCCGGTGCAGGAAAGAGAGCAAAAGCACATAAACTGTGGGGATAACCAGCAAGGTGAGGAAGGTGGAGACGGTAAGGCCGCCGATAACCGTCCTGGCCATCGGCGACCAGAGCTCAGAGCCTTCGCCCAATTCCAGAGCCAGGGGAATCATAGCCAAAATAGTGGTGGCAGCGGTCATAAGAACCGGGCGAAGACGTGAGCGGGCCGCCTCAGCTGCTGCATCAACAAGATTCATCCCCTTTTCCAGGAGCTGCTTAATGTAATCCACCAGCACGATACCGTTATTAACAACAATACCAACCAAGATAATGAGCCCGACCAGAGCCGTTATTTGCAAAGTGGTGTGCGTTAAAACCAGCATGACCACAACGCCAATCCAGGTGAGCGGCATGGTAAAGAGAATAACAAAAGGCTCCAAAAGCGATTCAAACTGCGAAGCCATAACGGCATAGACCAAAAAGATGGCTACCACAATGGCGAGGCCCAGGAATTTGAAGGAATCCTGCATATCTTCGGCCGAACCGGCCACTTCGTACATTACGTCGTTATCTTGCGGCAAAGAGTCGATAACTTCCTGCACCGCTTTGGTCACCACGCCCAAGGTGTAATCGCTCTTTTTGGTAATATCTATAGAAGCCATGCGCTGTTGATTAAAGCGCTGAATCTGGCTGGGAGCAATAGTCTCTTCCAATTCGGCTACAGCCCGGAGCGGCAAAACTTTGCCGGTAGGCGCCACAAGCGGCAGCTCAGGCAAAGTGGTTTCTCTATCGCGGTCGGCTTTACTGGCGCGCACTAAAATATCCCATTCATCACCGGAATCGCGCATGGTACCAGCCTTCATACCCTGAAAATAGGCGGAGACGGAAACAGCCACTTCACTGGGAGTAATACCGATATTTTTGAGCCGCTCACGGTCCAGTTTAATATTAAACTGCGGCTCGCCCTCTTCGAGAGAGAAAGTCATAAACTCAATAGAAGGCACCTTTTCCAAAGTATATTTCAGCTCGGTACCCACTTGTTTCAGCTTATCCAGGTCGTCGCAGAAAATACGCAAATTAATATCGGCACTATTGCCCATGCCCTGCTTGGTGATTTTTACTTCAATACCGGTGATATCGGCCACCTGGCGGTAAATTTCATCTTCAATCTCGCGTTGCGAACGAGCGCGCTGCGAGCGCTTGGGCAATTTGACGCGGATATTACCGGCCGAAGCAGAAACACCATTTAGAGCACCAAAGCCATCCTGCACACCAAAGCGGGCATTGATATTGATGGCCTCCGGAGCGGCCCGGCGGATAGCCGCCTCCACCTCTTTGACCTTGGCGTTAAAGTCTTCCAGCTGGGTGCCCTTTTTGACGTTATAGGAAACAATGATGTTACCTTGATCCATCTGGCCCATAAAGTCCATATCAAGAAAGGCGATAGTCATAAAAATACTGCCGACAAAAAGCAAAGCGGTAACAAAGAGAGTCAGCGCTTTGTGCCCCAAAGCCACCGTCATAAAGCGGCCATAAAGATTAGCCAGAGACTCAATCCAGCCGGAAGTAGTGGCGATAAGGCGCTTAAAGAGGCTGCTTTTTTTACGCACCTCACCCGGAGCATGACGTTTACCCAAAATACGCGAAGTGAGCATAGGAATGAGGGTAACAGCCACGAGCAGAGACCCCAGCAAAGAGACGCAAATAACAATACACATATCGCGGAACATTTCGCCGGCAATACCGGGAACAAAGAGAATCGGCACAAAGACAACCAAGGTGGTGAGAGTGGAAGCACCAACGGCCATATACACCTCACTGGTGCCGTCAACTGCCGCCTGTTTGGCATCTATGTCACGCGTTTTAAAGTGGCGGTAAATATTTTCCACAACCACGATGGAGTTATCAACCAGCATACCGATAGCCAGAGAGAGGCCGGAGAGCGACATCATATTGAGGGTGACGTTCATCTGCCCCATGGCCGCAAAAGCCACCAGCATACTGATGGGGATACTCACACCAACGACAATGGAACTTCTAATAGAACCCATGAAGAAGATGAGCACCAAAACAACGGTTAAAATGGCCTGCCAGGCAGTGTCACCCAGGTTGGCGATGGTGGTATTGATAATATCAGACTGGTCAAAAATAGTAACAATTTCAATACTATCAGGCAATGTGTTTTTTAAGCTGGCCAGGCGTTTTTTCACATTATTGGCGGCCTGCACGGTGTTGGCGTCGGATTGGCGGCGCACCATAACCATAACTACATCTTCGCCGTTGTTACGAGCGTAGTTTTCCACTTCCACAAAGCCATCTTCCACTTCGGCTATATCTTTTAGGGTAATGATGCGGCCGTTTCTGGAACCAACCACTGTTTTTTCTATCTCTTCGGTACTTCTAAACTGGCCTTCGGTATAAATACTGTAATCTTTTTGGCCATTATCCATGGAGCCGCCGGGAAGCTGGCGGTTAGCGGCCTGGATGGCGCCGATAATTCCGGCTACGCCAAAGCCCATAGCCCGCATACGCTCAATGTCCAGGTTGACATTGACCTGGCGCTCAAGACCACCTATTGTACTGGCTTCGGCAATACCCTCGGCACGCTCCAAAAAGGGCTCGATGCGCTCTTCGGCAATGTAGCGCAGCTCGGCCGGAGTGTAATTACCTTTGACACCAAACATGATAATCGGTTGCATGGAGGGGTCAAAGGCAAAGGCCACCGGCTCCTGCGCATCATCGGGCAGGCTGGCGGCCACCATGTTGACATATTTTTGCACATCCTGTTCGGCTTTATCCATGTCGTAGCCCCAGTTGAATTCCACCATAACAATGGAAACCGACTGGCTGGAGGTACTGCTAATCTCCTTAATACCGGTAACCGAAGCCACCGACTCCTCGATGGGGCGGGTGACCAGAGTTTCGATATCTTCGGGGTTGGCGCCCACATAGGTGGTCATAACAACCACCATGGGGAAATCAATATCGGGATAAAGGTCGAGCTTTAACTGCATGAAGTTAAAGACACCAAATCCCGCTATGATGATAAAAAGCATAGAGAGAGTAACTGCCCGGCGGACCGAGACCTCAGGTATATTCATAGGTTTTGCTCCTAAACTCGCGGCAGCGGCCTTTAGACGTTGGAATTATCTTTGATAACTTTAACCGAGTCGCCGTTATGCAAAATATGCTGGCCCAGGGTCACCACCTTTTCATCGCCGGTAAGCCCTTCCAGAACTTCCACATAATCGCCCTCACGGAAGCCAACTTTGATGACCTTTTTCACCGCTTTGCCATTTTCCACCACATAGACATTGGCGGTGCCGTCGGCTTTGCGCTCCATGGTAATGCCGTTCGGGATGGTGAGCACATTGGGGTATTCTTCCAGCTTGATTTTAACATCAGCCAGCATACCGGGGCGCAGTTCATGGCTCTTGTTGTTCAGCATGGCTTCTATGGTAATGGAGCGGCTGATGCGGTCGATCATCGGGCTAACTCTAGTGAGTTTGCCGGTTACCTCCACGCCGGGGGCCGCTTTAC
>JAEEGL016253197.1_pt1 | contig 12154 bp, 10 predicted proteins | sample 9134231 | NCBI WGS metagenome assembly JAEEGL01 (sample SAMN16246548, study PRJNA631951) | gut metagenome | biome: gut microbiome; feature: rumen; material: fiber-attached | host: Bos | place: Iran: Karaj | collected 2018-10
GGCGCAAGTATGGGCGCTGCCTGGGCAGTCAACAATCAGACTGTTCTTTATATGAACGGCTGGTTCCACTATGCCAAGCTTTATGCCGCAGACATCGGATGCGTAGGCTTCATGATGATCAAATACGGATGGGGCATCGGCAAGAAAGACTGGTTCAAACCCTGGCCTTTCGTTATCGTAGCTATCAATATCCTTATCGCTGTAGGTTCCGATGTGGAATCCGCGATCAACGGCTTCAACGCAGGCGGTATGGCAGGCGGCTGGTGGTTCTCCTCCGAAAACGTATGGCTTTACGGCGGCTGGTGGAACATCCTCAACGCTATCGCAGGTGTTCTCAATATCTTCTGTATGACAGGCTGGTGGGGCATTTATCATTCCAAGAAGAGAGATGATATGCTCTGGCCCGATATGACCATCTGGTTCATTATCGCATACGATATCTGGAACTTTGAGTATACCTACTGTAACCTTCCCACGCATGCATGGTACTGCGGTCTTGCGCTCCTCCTTGCACCTACATTCGCAAACGCTTTGTGGAACAAGGGCGGCTGGATCCAGAACCGCGCAAACACCCTTGCTATCTGGTGTATGTTTGCCCAGGTGCTTCCGCTGTTCCAGCTTCAGGCTCCTTTTGCGGTACTTCCTTCACTGTACCAGGGTGCAACAAGGGCTAACGGCACAGTCATCACGGCTCTTGAACTCACCAAGATCAAGGATGTTGCAGGCCTTCAGGCAGCAGGCATCACAGCTAATCCCACTATGCAGGGTATCATCGCTATCGCAGCCCTTGCGGCCAACGTTCTGTGCCTTGCGGTCATCATCAAGAGATCGAAAGAGCAGCACAAGAATCCTTACAAGAACGAGATCTTTGCAGGAACCAAGGACTTCGAGCAGGCAATGGCAAGAAGATAAAAAGCAAATTGCAGTATTTCATTCGATCAAATACGGAATCAGGGACCCGGTACGACGTGCCGGGTTCTTTTTCTTGACGCGGGCGGCGTTCTGGCGTAAGATTGGTGTGTGGAATAAGGGAGAATGACTATGAAAAAGATATTGATAGCCTTAGGCCTTGCACTGGCAGCATTTATATACATAATCATGAGCGGAGGGACTTACGAATCTTCCAGGAATGTGTACATAAAGCCCGGTGAGAATACCAAGCCGGAATATGAGATCGAACAGGGCGGCGATGTGATCCGTATAACCGATTTCAGGCTCGAAGGTGAGAACATCAAATATACGGTCCATGCCATAAAAAAAGGAAAAGCCACCGTCTGGATCGATATCGGCGACAGTAAGCAGATCTCGACCTATTACGTCCACCCGACGGGAGTCATAACAGAGGACTCAAGGCTCGGGAACTGCACGGGCGCAAAGGTTATCATCCTGCTTATCACGGTCTATGCGGCGATATTACTGGGAACATATATTGAAAAGTACAGAAAAGGCCTGAAAGACGATTTTTACAATTATCATAATATCACCCTTCTTGGCGTCTGCATTTTTGTGTCCTGCTTCATCCCGTACAATCTTGCTTTTATGTACGATCGAAGCGGCATACTGGACGCTGTCCGCGGACTGTTATCCACTGCCAGCACCATGGCGCTTATAGCCATTCCCATTACTTTTCTTGCTGCGATCCTTATCATTATCAGCAATATAAGTCTTATGAGACATGAAGGCGTTAACCGCAAAAACCTGCTGGGGACCTTCTTTTCCGTACTGTTCATGCTGATCCTCTTTTTCCCGATAATCCTGGAAAACTGGCTGCAAAGGCAGAATCTTATAGATGTCCACAAAGAGAACGGATGGGGCAACTATTTCGATATGGTGGTCACCCGGGTGGTCTATGTTTCCGCGGCATACCTTTTTGTGATCCTGGTCGCGACTATCGTGATGGGCTTTGTTTCGGCCCGCAGGACACCTGCCTTTGACAAGGATTACATCCTGATACTGGGGTGTCGGGTCAGAAAGGACGGTACACCCACGCCGCTGTTAAAAGGCAGGGCGGACGCCGCTTTGAAATTTGCCCAAAAGCAAAAGGCGGCTACCGGGAAGGATATCATTTTTGTGCCTTCGGGCGGGCAGGGAAAGGACGAAGCGGTGTCCGAGGCAGAATGCATTAAGAATTACCTCCTTAGCTGCGGAGTGGAGGAAAGCCGGATCCTTGTTGAAGACAGATCGAGGAATACCTATGAAAACTTCAGGTTTTCAGTGGATAAGATCAATGATCCGGATGCAAAACTGGCTTTTGCCACGACCAGCTACCATGTTTTCCGTTCGGGGTTCATCGCTTCAAGGAACGGTATGAAAGCAGACGGTGTCGGAGCGCGCACAAAAGCTTATTTTGGTATCAACGCCTTCATCCGCGAGCTTATCGCGACGCTCGAATACGAGAAGAAAAAGCACTTTACGGCGTTAGGAATGCTTGCTGTGGCTGTTGCCGTTATGCAGGGCCTGATCTTCCTGTCTATATTGATATAACATTCAAAAGCCTGCTTCGGGTCCGAGGCAGGCTTTATGTATGCTTTTTCACGGGATGTTCGGATTCAGCGGCTTTTCAGCAGTTTTCTGTACTCTCATGGGGAGCAGCCGGTATGCTCAAGGAAAAGCTTGTTGAAGGTCGTTGTGGACTGGAAACCTGCGGCAAAGGCGCAATCCGTGATGGACAGCTTGTCATCGGCAAGCAGGCTGATAGCGTTTTTTACGCGGATGGAAGCCAGATATTCCGGAAATGTGGTGTGCGTGTATTCGTTAAAGAGCTTGGAAAAGTAATACGGGCTAAGCCCCGTGACAGCAGCAACTTCGGCCTGGGTGATATTATCCGCGGCATGTTCCGAGATATAGCTGCAGGCTGAGCGGATATAGCTCCAGGCTTTGTCTGAAAACCGGTCTTTCCCGATCATCTGCTTATGCTCACGCATGACATGTTCACCAATGAGGATAAGGATCTCGTAAACCAGCTGTTTGCATTTTGTTTCAAGAAAATAGTTGGAGGTCACGCCTATACCCCTGTAGGTGTCGCGTATTTTGAAAATAAGCTCCGTGAGCTTTTTTGCCAGCTCAGGTTCTTCTTTTGCCGAAATAAGATGGCACGTTCCGAGGAAACTGGCAGCAGCGGTCAGATCTGTATTGCTTTCTATGATGCCGGAGGAAAACTGTACAAAAGAGGCGGCATTTTCAGGGACATTTATAGTCTCGTGAAGCTCACGGGGCCAGGAAAGAAGGACGTCTCCGGGCTCGGGAGCATAAATCGTGTCACCTATCTTATACTTGCAGCCTTCGCCTTTTATCACCGTAAACTCAGCCGCGGTGTGCCAGTGCGGAGGAAAGCTGGAAGGTCCGCCGTCATCGGTAAAAACTATGCCGTTGACATGATAATACCTGATTATCTCTTTATCCATGTCCCACTCCTTTTTATGATATTATACGCTAAATACATAATAACAAAATCCGGTCAAAACTCAACAGATTTCTTCCTGAAAATAATGTGGCATACGGAGGGACTAATTGATATAATGAATTCATGCCCGAAAAAAGGAGATTATTATGGCATATTTATTTACGCATTTTACAGGTGAAAGCGAAGAAGCTGAACAGGTATATTTCGCGGTCAGCAGGGATGGCCTTCACTTTACCGATCTTAACGGTCAAAGACCGGTACTTGTATCGAAGATCGGCGATAAAGGTGTTCGCGATCCTTTCATCATCCGCACCAGAGAAGGCGGATTCGTCATCATCGGCACGGACCTTCGGATCGCCAACGGCAGGGGCTGGGGCCCCGCACAGTATGAAGGCAGCAGAAACCTTGTGGTTTTTAAGTCCGATGATCTTGTGAATTGGAGCGAGGCAAAGCTTGTGGAAGTGGGGATAGAAGGCGCGGGCTGTGTCTGGGCGCCGGAAGCGGTTTTCTCACAGGAACGCGGCGAATACCTGGTTTTCTGGGCTTCGATGGTCAAAGAAGACAATGACGAAAACGCAAAGCAGCGCATCTACGCCGCATGGACAAAGGATTTTGAGCACTTTTCCAAGCCTTTCAAATTCATTGAACGTGAAAACCACGTTATCGATACGAATATCATCTATGCGGACGGAAAATATTACAGGTTCTCTAAGGATGAGAGTTCAAAGTTCATCCGGGTGGATGTGGCAAAAAGGCTGGAAGGACCGTATGCGGATCTGCCCTGCCCCACGCTTGACGGATTGTTTGGCGTAGAGGGCCCGGAAGCCTACTTCATCAGCGAACTGGGGAAGTGGTGCCTGATAGTTGACAGGTTTGCGAGCAACGGCGGCTACCTGCCCATCATCTGCGAGGATCTTGAAAAAGGCGAACTAAGGATACTGAAAGACAGTGAGTTCGATATGGGAGAACGCAAAAAACGTCACGGCGGCGTGATCCCGGTAACGGATGAGGAGTACGACAGACTGGTCAGGGCTTTCGGGATCGGCGGCTCGCCAAATAGAGGTTAAGGATGAGTATTTTTATATATTTTATGCCTTTTGCACTGGTTTGCATACTTCTCTGGCTGGTGTTTAGGGCGTGTGTTTTTATACATGACAAAAAGGTGGACTGGGAGCGGGAAAGCAAGCTGCTGCTGGCTTTCCTGATATCCATGATAGTTATAAGATATGTGTTTTTTGCTTATTACGGAAACGACCTTAAGTCACTTTCCTGGGCGTATATGCATATCCTGACCGGGGATTTGGAGCCGCAGGTGAATTTTGTGGTTTTTCGTGATATCAGAATGCATTACAGCGGCTGGCGGGTAAATATGATCGGGAATATCCTGCTGTTTATCCCTGTGGGATTCTTTTGGCCCTTATGCTTTGAAAAACTAAACAATGTGTTCAAGGTAACCCTTGCCGGGGCTTTCTTCAGCCTGCTCATAGAGGTTTTCCAGCTTGCCCTTTACGACAGGGTAACAGATATAGATGACCTTATCTACAATACTGCGGGCGCCCTTATCGGGGCATGCCTTTACTTTGCGGTGTTGAGGCCGCTTTTGAGAAAAATAAAAAAGAAATGAAAAACCGGCGTTTTCACTTTTGCGGTGAAACGCCGGCCTTTTTTCAGTTTGACAGGATATCAGTTATCCTTCAGGTTAAAACCGTTCTTCATTGAGACGCTTGAAATGTGGAGAACCTTGTTCAGGGTCTTTGTTGTCTCGGTTTTTGCCATTTTGCAGACTTTTTCGTTTGCTTCTTTAAGGAGGGCATCATCCTTTTTGCCTTTGATCTTTTTGTCGTATTCGTTGATGATGCGACGACCTTCGACCATTGTCTTTTCCTGATATCTTGTGATCTGCTGGAAGCAGGAAGCGTAATCCTTGTCCGCAAGAGCGCCGATCAGGCGGCTTCCCCAGTAGAAGTTCCCGGTAGAGACATCCGTTGAAACATTTGAAAGATACGCGGGCATGGAAGGAACGTTGGTGTAAACCGGAATGATCGCGTCAAAGGTAGTGGAGCCGAAGCATACCCACTCAACACCCTTGATGATATCCGGAACATCGCTCCTTATCTGGCAGATAGTCATCACACCGGTCCTGTTGATGCCGATGGAGCGGTACATGCCGCGCTTTCCGGTATCCCTTGAGGTGTAAGGGTCAAAATCCGTGCCCTGGAAGTGTGATGAGAGCATATATTTTACGTCCTCGAGGGCAACCTTGCGGTCGGGCCTCAGCGCCCAGGGGATATTGTCGCTTTCGGGGGTGTACTCAGCGTTTTCGCCTTCCCACTTGTGTGAGAAAGGAGTAAGGTACCTGCCCATAAACCAGGCTCTGGGGTTATCGTAAATGTGGTCCATATCGGTGTGCGAGCCGAAAACATCGCGCGGGTCGAACTTTCCGTCCTTGTTTAGATCCAGGTGGTTATCCGCGATGAACTCTTTAAGGTCTTTCGAGCAAAGGTGGGCTTTCCCCGCACCGAAGGCGTCCTTAAGGTCAAAGGAATCCATTCCGAAGCGGTTGGGTGCGATAACGACAAGGTCGTCGGGAACGCGTTTTGCCATCCAGTGGTGACCGCCGATGGTCTCAAGCCACCAGACTTCGTTCTCGTCATTAAATGCGATGCCGTTGGGCTCGTAGGTTCCGTATTTCTCAAGGAGTTTTCCGAGCCTTAAAACGCCTTCCCTGGCCGTCTTTATGTAGGGGAGTACAAGAACTACGATGTCCTCTTCTCCTATGCCGCCGGGCACCGCTTTTTCACCGCGTTTTCCCGGTTTTTTATACTCTACGTAAGGGTCGGCCGCAAGGACTCTGGGGTTAGAAGTGATGGTCTCTGTAGCCGTCATCCCCACGTTTGCGGCGTTTATGCCTGTTGCTGCCCAGGTGCCCTCTTTGGGATCCACATTGGGGCAAGAGGTATAGCGCATGGGCTTTTCTGTAAGCTCGATCTCGAGCTTGGATTTTACGCATTTATATTTTTTGGGCTGTTTTTCGGGCTCGACGACTATCAGCTTCTTTACGTCAAATGAACCGTCGTCGGTGCGGGAGATCATGGTAGTGTTGTCGTTGCTGGCTTTTTTTCCTACAAGAACTGTTGTACAGGGCATATCTTATTCCTCCTGTGTATTATTTGTGCTTACGGGTTCGGACGTTTGCAAAACGTTTTCGGCAGATCCCGTTTCAACGGGCATATCCATATCGGAGATCATTCCGCCCCAGCTCATGGAACCTGCGGTATCTGCAGGCTGCATATGAACTACGGGCACCTTTGCCTTCTTTGAACGCCTTACGAGGAGAACGATCAGAAGTACTATAAGACCGATCACAACAAGGGCTGCAACCGCGATAAGCACTATGAGCCAGATGTTTACGAGCATGAACTCAAGATGGATGTTGTCTTCGCCGCTCATGGCAAGAAGATCCCATTCAAGAGTCTTTCCGTTGTTTGAAACGGTGGTGGCATTGCTGTTGACCGGCTTTATGGGCAGGTTGACGGTAAGGGTCAAAAAGCCGTTGTAAAGCTTGAAGTAGTTTGCGTAGGACGAAATATCGGTTGACGCACCGGAATTTGAGGAGGTGCCGTTGTTCAGCTTCCAGTCGATAACATATTTCAGGCCTTCCTTGGTGAAGCTGAAACCGCTTGACGAGCCCTGCATCGCATCCTGAGAGCTGTCAACGGATTCTGAAACCTCTTCGGGAGTGATATCTTTTTTGGTCATCAGGAAACCGTAATAGCCATCCTTGTTGTATTCTTCCGCTTCCCAGCCTATTTCAAGGAACTGCTGATTGTTTTCTTCCGACAGTCCCGGGCTTGTTTCTCCCATGCCTTCCATGGACATCATGGCCATGAGCATGGAAACGTCCATTTTTCCGTTAGGTTTAACTGTGATCGTCACATTGTAACGCATGCATCCGGTAAGGCAGAGCATGCTTATCAGCAGGATCGCAGCAAGTCTTTTGATACTCTTCATTCTAATCCTCCAACCGAGCCGGCTTTTGTGCTTTTCCCGGGGCACAAAAACCATTTTTTGTTATATGATTAGAATAAGCGAAGTGAAGCGGAAAATCAAGAACTTTCGCCAAGTATTTCACAAAAAGCAGCAACCTGCGGGATTTCTGCTTTTGCGGCGGCCGTTCCACTTTAAGGTTTACAAAAAGGGGCGTCTTTGCTATCATATCTACGACGGACTTTCGTCAGCTAACATGGATGATGGGCTGCACAACATATTCGCAGCATGGAGATTATGAACAGAAATATCACAAACAAGATAAACTGGTTTTTGGACAACATCGTCCCACCCGCGCTTCGGGACAGCAGGTTCTTTACAAAGATAATGTTCCGCGTTGCGCTCGGGAAGAATTATAAGCCTTACATGACGTTTAAGGACGAGATCCCACACCTGTCAGAAGAAGAAGTCAACAACTATTACTCTGTCCTGGCAGACACTTTTATGGCCAGGGATACGGACATAAACGCTCCCTGTCTTGAACGGATCAGGAAAGATGTCAGGGGAACAAAGATCCTTGATATCGCCACTGGCAGGGGGTATCTTGCGAAGCTTTTGCACAGCGACGATCCCCAAAGGAAGATAACGGGAGCGGATGTAGTGCCGCCAAAAAGTACGGAAGGAGTGGAGTTTGTAAAGGCGTCCATCACAGCTCTCCCTTTTGCCGACGGCGAGTTTGACACCGTGATCTGCGCCCACACACTGGAGCACATCGTGGATGTAAAGCAGGCCCTCGGCGAACTGAGACGTGTCTGCAAGGGAAGGCTTATCATTGTCCTGCCAAAACAGCGGGAATATAAGTACACTTTCGACCTTCACGTCCACTTTTTCCCCTATAAGTACAATGTCGAGCAGCTGGTGGGAACGGGCGCGAGCGTTGAAAAACTCGGCGGAGACTGGTACAGTATTGAGGATTTTTAAGGTTTGGGGGCAGGAACCGGCCTTTGAAGCCGGGAGCATCAGATGAAAGAACTATTACAGAAGGATAATATCCGGGAGATCGTAAGCTACGTGATCATAGGCGGCCTTACGACCCTTGTGGGCATAGGATCTTACTGGATACTTACAAAGGCTGTGCTGGATCCCGGGAACGGAGTCCAGATACAGATCGCAAATTGCATTTCCTGGATCCTTGCCGTTACCTTTGCCTATGTTACCAACAGGATATTTGTTTTCAGGAGCAAAAACAGGGATGTATTCTTAGAGGCGGTGAGGTTTTACGCCGCCAGGGTCGGAACGCTCCTGCTCGATATGCTCTTTATGTTCCTTACGGTGACGATTGCCGGCGGAAACGACAAGGTAATGAAGATAATATCGAGCGTGATAGTGACGATAGTGAACTATTTTCTGAGCAAGATCCTGGTCTTTGCAAAGGCCGGGGATAAAGACAATGAAAATGAACTTAACTGAGAAAGGGACAGATATGCTTGAAGAACTGGTCAAGAAAAACAGGAGTTACCGCGGTTTTGACGAGAATGTAAAGGTCGATCCCGAAACCTTAAGGGCGCTGGCGGATCTTACAAGGTATACCGCATCGGGGGCAAACCTGCAGCCGCTTAAATACAGGCTTGTGTTTGAAAAAAACGAGGTGGACGGCCTTAACAAGGTGACAAGATGGGCGAAAATGCTCAAAAATATGACCCTTCCCCATGAAGGCAAATACCCGACGGCTTATATTGCCGTCTGCGTGGATACCGATCTTTGCGCCGTTCCGGACAATGCTGCCACGGATATAGGCATTGTCGCGCAGACCATCCTGCTTGGGGCTGTTGAGAAAGGCCTTGGGGGATGTATGCTCGGAAACTTTGATAAATGCGAGGTTTCAGAGATCCTTGGCCTCACAGGTTCGCTTGTTCCGAAGCTTTTGATAGCCCTTGGAAAACCTGCGGAAGAAGTAAAGATAGTGGATGTTAAGGACGGTAATACCAAGTATTACAGAGACGAAGCGGATGTTCACTTTGTTCCGAAGAGATCGCTCGAAGAGATCCTGATCTGAAAGATATAAAGAAAGCCCTGACAGGCACTGCCTGCCGGGGCATTATTTATTTTACGCTCATAAGGGCTTCAAGGGACTCCTGAGCCAGTTTCAGGCCGTCTGCCACGCTTATGCTGCCATTCATCATCTTTTTCATCTCTGTTCCGAGGATGGTGTAGAACCTGGGCCATTCACGGATAACAGGTCTGTAGATGCCGTTTTCGAGGGCTGTGCAGATGGCCTCGAAATGAGGTTCCACGGCCAATATCCCGGGATCTTTTAAGACCGAATAACGGCAGGGTACTCCTCCGAAAGCCACCGATCTTTTTTGAACACTCTTGTCCATAAGGTATTCAAGCAGTTTGCACGCATCTTCCTTGCGGGTGGAATTTGCGGGGATTCCAAGGGTCCAGACTCCGTAGATGTTTGAATTGAAATCCTTGCTTTCTTCGGTCCATCTTGCGGGGAAAGGCAGATAGTCGGAATCCTTGCTTGTCTCGGGATTGTGCCAGCCCGGCCAGCCTACGGCAACCAGCTGCTTTCCGTCCTCGATGTCTTTGATAAGGGCGTCTTTGTTCAGCGCCGTCCCCGTTTTGCAAAGCTCAATGTAAAACTCCATGGCACGGGTAAATTCCGAAGTATTTACGGTGGGGTTATTGTTTTCGTCCACGACCCATCCGCCGAAGGCGCGCAGAACAGGGAGGAAATCCACAACGATGTTGTTTTCCGTATCCCCTCTGTATGCAAAACCGCCGTGACCGTTTAACGAAGACTTTTTGCAGACATCCATGAGGTCGTTCAGGGATGTAACGGTTGAAGGATCCACATCCATGCTCTCCATGCTCTTGCGGTTGAAAAGCATTACCGTCACATTTCCGTAGTAGGGGGCAAGATATGTTTTCCCGTCCGAAACGCAGATGGAGGTAGTGGCGGGGATTATATCCGCGTCAAGGGAATAGCCCAAAGAGGTGAGGTCTGCGAGAACCCCTTCGTTTATGTATTCCATGACCCAGGAACCGTCGACCATGCAAAGGTCATAGGAACCGGTCTTGCGGGCGGAATCGTTGATGACATTATTGTGCAGATCATCCTCGGACAGTTCCAGAACCTCACAGGTGATGCTGTTTTGGGTCTCAAAATCGGCAAGGCAGCTCTTGATGACATCGGAATAAGTTCCCGCGCGCAGGGCAAGCACAAGCTTGTCTTTGCGATCCGAACCGCATCCTGTAAGAGGGATCAGCATACAAACGATCAGTGTGAGAGCAATGATCTTATTTTTCATAATCATTATCCTCCTGAAAAGCAACAGGATCATGGATCGATCCATGACCGGACATCATACATATTCTTATTCTAACATATTTTTTGGGTTTTTACAATGCGCACATAAAGCTTTGGAAAGCGACACATAAAGCTTTGGAAAGCGATCTGTTACCTGTCCCGGCTGTATCTGTCCCGAAAAAAACAGGTGAGTAAAAATGCCTGTACCTGAAACTAATAAGTGTAACGATAAAATTTTGCAGCAAATATTTGCAGCAAATTTTTGCTTGTGACGGAGCAAGTTTTAAGGAGATAAGGTTATGAAGGGCAAAAAATTCGAAAGAGGATTAAAGAGGGTTCTGTGCATGGCGATAGCAGCCGTTATGGTTTCCACACACGTGTGCATGGTCCTGGCAGAGGGGACGACCGGTGCCGCAGCGCTGAGCAGCGGACAGGCGATCCTGGAACTTGATAAAACGAAGCCTGCAGATTTCGATAAGTACAATACGAATGTGTACGGTACAAGTGCTGACGATAAGGATCCGTTCCTGCTGGCTGAGCAGAACGAGCTGCTTATCTACAGGGCAGATGAAAAAACTGCCAATGCCTGGATACTTGATAATTTCAGTACGCAGGTAGTAACTGTCGACAAAAAAGGCAGCTGGATGAAGAGTGCAAACCTGAAGAATACCTCGTATTCGGCATTAGATACGAGCGATCTTGGTAACGGTTCGGAATTCCGTTATGTTCAGGGCATCGGCTACGATCCCACGGGGTCGGGGCGCAAGGATCATGTGGCATTTATCGGCTATAGTCCGATCCGTAAGGCGTTCTTTGTTGAGGTTAAGGATTTAAAGAAAGGGACCTTTTATGTAACTGAACTTACAACGGCAGCATGGATAGAGTCCAATGGCAATCCCCATCCTTTTGAAGTCGAGAATTACCTGTCTATCACCGCAGGCGATTATGATGATGACAATAAGGATACCCTCATTGTCTATGCCGCAGGCGATAAAATCGCAAAGATATACGAGATTTCGATCTCCGGCTATGATCTGGTGGTGAAAGAAGCAATAGATCTTGATGATTACCTTGTTTATAAAGACTGGAAGAAGACTGATGATACGAAGAAGAAACCTGTCGTATCCCTTACTACCGGCGATTTCGACGGCGACGGTGTTGATGAGTTTGCATACTCCGCGGGCTTTTACAATGCGTCTGCAAGTGAGGAGGCCGGCTGGAACGGCCAGTTTGGCGATTCTATGAAGCATTTCGCATCTTATGTACAGATAGTGGAATACAAGGCGGTTTCGGGAACCGACGAAAACGGTCAGCCCAAGAAGCCTTGGGCTCCCGGCGATCCTATATGGATGTTTGACAGGAAGGATAAAGTCGGACAGCAGGATTCAAGGACAACTTATTTGTTTACAGTAATGCACGCCGCATCCGTTACGGCGGCTGATACAGAC
>JAEEGL016646231.1_pt1 | contig 12154 bp, 12 predicted proteins | sample 9134231 | NCBI WGS metagenome assembly JAEEGL01 (sample SAMN16246548, study PRJNA631951) | gut metagenome | biome: gut microbiome; feature: rumen; material: fiber-attached | host: Bos | place: Iran: Karaj | collected 2018-10
ACTACAAGTACAACCACTACAACAACTGCCGCAACCACAACAACTACTACAACGAGCACAACCGCTTCGACAACATCAACAACGACAAGCACTACCACAACAACTGCATCAACAACGACGACTACCACGACCAAGCCTTCAGCAAAGGTAAACATCAATAAGGTAGACGACATTGCAGGAAGTGAAGTTAAGGGCGCTAAGCTCACACTGACAGGTAAGACCGCCGATGGCAGGGCAATAACCTTCAAGGACGGTCAGCTCCAGATCGGTGCAGGCGGCGAGGCTCTCAACAGCGTCGGCAATGCACTCGTATGGATCTCGGGAACCGAGAAGACCATCGTTACAGTTGAGGACGGTACATATACTCTCGTTGAACTTCAGGCTCCTGCCGATTATGAAATGGCTGAGAGCGTTGAGTTCACAGTAGAAAACGGCAAGGTAGTAAAGGGCGGCAAGTCCGATGACAGTGTAGTAATGATAGACAAGCACATCGTGACAACTACAACTACTACGACAACTACAACTACAACGACCACCACCACAACAACAACAACTACTACCACCACAACTACATCCACAACTTCAACAACTACAAGCACTACAACAACGTCGACAACAACTACAACAACAGCTCCTGCAACAACATCTACTACATCTGCTGCTACGAGCACTACAACAACTACAACAACTACAACGACTACAACAACCACCACAACAACTACAACTACCACAACATCAACAACAACTACTACAACTACAACAACTACCACCACAACGACAGCAACAGATCAGAAGGGCGTTTCCGTTTCGGAAACAACAACGACCGTAACGGATTCGGGTCACAGTGTTTCGAGAACAACGACAGCTGCGACTACCACAACTGCTGCTCCAACTACAACTACCACAACAACCACTACAACGACAGCTGCAACAACTACTACTACAGCAGCTACCACGACAACAACAGCTCCTGCAACAACTACGACCACTACAGCCGCAGCAACATCTACAACTACAACAAAGGCTAAGACCGGCGGCACATCTGACTCGCCTGATACAGGTGTAAAGGGTGTGGGCGCAGCATTTGCGGTGCTCCTGCTTGCAGCAGCAGCTTCATTTGCAGTACGTTCAAGAAAGAACAACGAAGACTGATCTTAGCTTGGATTTGATCTGAGCTTTCAGCAGCCGGACATCAGTTCCGGCTGCTGATTTTTTTTGAAAAAATACTTGTAATCGGTACATAAAGTGTGATATAATAATACTGCATTATGAATCAGGAGGTGCATTATGAGTTCTGACCCTTATGGGAATTTGAATAGTATTCCACGCTTCGGCAGACGATAATGCTCTCGTCCTTTTGCCGAAGTGAATCTCGGTGAAAGGAGCAAGTCATTCCGCTCTGTGCGGAGGACGAATAACATGATAAACTTCTATAACTACGAAAAAGGCACGCTTACGCAGTGCGATGCTCCCGTTGCGGGCTGCTGGGTATCGGTGGTCGATCCCACGCCGCAGGAGGTAAAGGAGCTCATCGAGGACTACGGCCTCGACAGCGGCTTCGTAAAGTCCTCCATAGATGAGGAGGAGTCTTCACGTATCGAGCGTGAGGATGACCAGACCCTTGTTATCATAGATACGCCTGTTTCGGCTATCGACGATGACAAGACCAAAAACTTCTATACGCTGCCTATGGGTATAATAGTCACGGAAGAATATGTATTCACCATATCCATCCGCGAAACCCAGATAATTAACGAGGCAACAAGAGGCGGTATACGCAACCTGCGCCCCGATTTCAAGACACGTTTCGTGCTCCAGCTTCTGCTGAGGATATCCGCTCTGTTCCTTACATACCTGAAACAGATAGACAAGATATCATCGGCTGCCGAGCAGGAACTTCACGACGCCATGAAGAACGAGCTTCTCATGCAGCTCCTTGCGCTGGAGAAGTCCCTCGTATATTTTTCCACATCACTCAAAGCCAATGAGGCGACTATCGAGAAGATATTCCGCGGCAGAGTAATAAAGCTCTACGACGAGGATCAGGATCTTCTTGAGGACGTGCTCATAGAGATGAAGCAGGCGATAGAGATGTCAAGTATATACTCGGGAATCCTGTCCAGTATGATGGACGGCTTCTCATCTATAATCTCCAATAATCAGAATACTGTTATGTGGAGACTTACTATTGTCACTATCATACTTGAGATACCGAATATCATGTTTGCTTTTTACGGTATCAATACAAAGGATCTGCCAATGCCGTATACATGGTTTGCCATAACGCTTACAGCGTTCCTGACCAGCATAACAGCCTTTGCGCTGCTTAAATGGAAGAAGAAATAAACCTGACGGAGAGGGAAATGGCAGAAATAAAGCATAGTTTGATCGCCAATTTTGACTCTGAAGACAAAAAAGAGGGTTTCAGAGGACAATCATATATACAGAAAAAATGCCTGTGATGATGAAGTAGTAATAGGATCAAGGTAAATCTTGAGAGAGTTCAGGAGATGTCTGCAGAGAGAGTTCCTGATTTGCCTAAAAGCCGGATCAGAATACATTTGCAACGTGCTCTTGGTTTTTATATTGCAGTTTTCGGAGAGATACATGAATGCGGGAGCGCGAAATGCACAGCATCTGATAAAATTGTTTAGCTTAAAGATATTATAGAAGAAAAATACTCATAAATCTTTCCCTGCTTATATTGGCAGGGATTATTTTTTTATTTTTAGTGACAAGCGGCAATAAATGTGCTATAATAACTATGTATAGATTTTTCTGTAAAGGACGGACTTTGTTTATGTCAAAAAATTATGATGTTATTATAGCAGGCTGCGGAGCAGCAGGACTTTACGCGGCTATAAATCTCCCCAGTGAGCTCAATATACTCATTCTGTGCAAGCGCGACCTGCCGCTTTGCAATTCCTCCCTCGCACAGGGCGGCATCGCAGGAGTTTATAACTCACCTGGCGACAATATCCAGTACCATCAGAACGATACTCTCATTGCAGGCAGCTTCAAGAACAATGTGGAAGCTGTTCATACCCTCGTAAGCGAGGCTGCACAGGATATCGAGCATATAATCAAGCTGGGCGTGGAGTTTGACAAGAATCCCGACGGTACCTACCACCGCACTCTTGAGGGCGGTCACAGCCACCACCGTATCTTCCACCATGCAGACGCTACGGGCAAGGAGATAACCACTACTCTCCTTGAAAACGTTCAGAAGCTCAGCAACGTCACCATAATGGAGAATACCATAATGTGTGCTGTAAAGCAGACAAAAACGGGCTATTCCGCATTTCTCAAGCTTCCCGACGACAGTTATGAGATCTGCAACTGTCACTTCATGATACTTGCAACAGGCGGTATCGGACGTGTTTACCAGTTCACAACAAACTCCGCTATCGCTACGGGCGACGGAATAACCTTTGCATACGAAATGGGCGCAAAGATAAAGAACCTCAGCTATGTGCAGTTCCACCCCACAGCCTTCAACAACCGTGCCACACGCGAGTGTTTTCTTATTTCCGAGGCTGTCCGCGGCGAGGGAGCCTACCTCCTCAACTGCAAGAAGGAACGGTTCATGCAAAACTATGATGAGCGTCTCGAGCTTGCTCCGAGAGACGTTGTATCACATGCCATCGTCCTCGAATCACGCAAGCAGAACTCCACTGATTTCTACCTTGATATAAGCTACAAGGACAGCGAGTTCCTCAGGAACCGTTTCCCTATGATATACAAGAACCTGCTTGAGCAGGGCTATGACCTCACAAAGGAGCCTGTGCCCATATTCCCGTGCCAGCACTACCTCATGGGCGGAATCGATGTTGACAACAACTCCGAGACGAGCCTGCCGAACCTTTATGCATGCGGCGAATGCTCACATACGGGAGTTCACGGAAGCAACCGTCTCGCAAGCAATTCTCTTCTCGAAGCTCTCGTGTTCTCGCGCCATGCGGCGAACAATATAGCTTCAAAGCTTGCGGACGCTCCCAAGGACTTTGAGGAGGCTGAGTTCGACGCACATCTCGGAAGTCCAAGAATACCCAAGGGAGTACGTACCGAAACAAGAAAGATACTTCAGAACTGCTACTTCGTTATCCCCGACAAAAAGGCTGCGGCAGAGGGCTTCAAGCGCGTCAAGGAGATACGCGACGACCTTATAAACGGCGGCTATCTTGTAGACGCTGATTTTGTACTTGCAAAATCCATAGTTACAGTTGCATATATTATACTCGGAGAGGTAATGCAGTAAAAAAGTCTGACCTCTGCGGTCTGCTTCGTTATTATGATGTGGAAGGGGGATCATATATGGACATGATAAAAAAAGCATTGACGGCACTGACTGCTGCGGGAACTCTTTGCGCCTGTGTGACAGCAAACGGGGTCAGTGCGGCTTCCACTATGATAAAAGGCGACGTTGACCGCGACGACAGGGTATCGGTATGTGACATAGTGATACTGAAGAACTATATTCTCGGCAGATACGGTCTGAACGACGAGCAGCTCAACGCTGCGGACATGAACTGCGACGGGCTGGTTGATAACCTTGACCTTTCGTGCTTGCAGGAGGCGGTCCTCGAAAGCGGGAAAAAGCTTCCCGTAGGTACATGGATAGGAGACTGCGGCGGTGCAAAGAGGTATCTCAGCTTCGGAAACGGAGCTGTCACCATAACAACTCCCGACGGCAGCAGCGTGAGCTACAGGCTTGAGACAGTAAACGACCTTCTGATATTCCGCACCGCTTCAGGCGCTGAAATGTCCGCATTCATCACATGGACAGGGGACAGATCCTTTGTACTGAAATGGGAAAACGGCAGCGCTGAGACATACAGGTATCTGTACGGCGAAAAGCTTAACAGCTCGGAGCTGCTTTCTGGCAGATGGGTCACTTCTCAGGGACGGACATTTGAGATAAACGGCCTCAGCGGAAAGGTCACAGACAAAAGCGGCGGTACGAGCCGGTTCGAGTATGCTCCCGACGGTGGAGACATAGTTTTTCACTTCGGCAATACCGAAAATGCGGCATACGGAAAAAAGGTGCGCAATGATTCAATGCACTTCACGGTCACATGGAGCGACGGAACGGCTGAAAGATTCACCCGTCAGGAGATAGAGGAACGTGACGGTATCACTTATATTAACGGTATTCTCATCGCAAACAAGACCTATTCGCTGCCTGCCGGCTATAATCCGGCGGGGATACTTCCCGAGCCGCAGGCTGCTTTCAACACTATGCAGGCTGACGCAAAAAAGGCAGGATACAGCCTGAGTATCGCTTCGGGCTATCGTTCGTATGCTTATCAGGGGCAGCTGTACAATAATTACGTTGCCCGTGACGGTCAGGCTGCTGCGGACACTTATTCCGCAAGGGCAGGTCATTCCGAGCATCAGACGGGACTTGCGATGGATATAAACTATGCAGGCGACTGGTTCACAGGCACGCCTGAGGCGAAGTGGCTCGCTGCAAACTGCGTGAATTACGGTTTTATCATACGCTATCCTCTCGGCAAGGAGAGCATAACCGGCTATCAGTACGAGTCTTGGCATATACGTTATCTCGGAAAGGAGCTTGCAAAGGAGGTCGCCGATTCGGGGCTCACCCTGGAGGAGTTCCTCTGTATCGACTCTGAATACAGATCATAGATCGGTTGGGTGTCGCCTGCGGCGGTAAAATTCAAGCTGTGTGAGCGTGGCGGACCGATCAACTCTGCACTCTGAACTCTCAGCTTTCCATATTTTTGAATTTACAATGAAAGGACTTTATATATGAAGCTTTTACAATGCTATGTTGATAATATCATAACCACTGCCCTCATGGAGGACATAAACTACATCGACGCGGCTGCGGATAACCTTATCCCTCCCGAGCACAGGAGCTCAGCTTACTACGTTGCAAAGGACACGGGAGTTGTCTGCGGTATCGAGGTGGCTAAGCGCGTTTTCGACCTTGCAGGCGGCGATGTGGACTTTAAGATACTTCTGAACGACGGCACAAAGGTAAAGAAGGGCGACATTATCGCAGAGCTTGAAGGTAGCACCCTTACTCTCCTCAAGGGAGAGAGAACAGCCCTCAACCTGTTACAGCACATGTCTGGCATAGCAACTGCCACGAACAAGTGCGTGGAGCTTGTAAAGGGAACAAAGGCCGCCGTTACCGACACGAGAAAGACTCTCCCGGGACTTCGTGCTATACAGAAATATGCGGTAACTGTGGGCGGCGGAAAGAACCATCGTTTCAACCTCTCGGACGCAGCTATGCTCAAGGATAATCATATCGACGCATACGGCGGTATAACCGCTGCTGTGACAGCTCTCCGTGAGAAGATAGGTCATACCGTAAAGATAGAGGTGGAGGTGCGTACCCTTGACGAGCTCCGCGAGGCTCTTGACAACAGGGTGGAGATAATCATGCTGGACAATATGAGCTGTGACGAGATGAAGGAAGCTGTTGCTATAACCGACGGCAGAGCTATGCTGGAGGCTTCGGGCAACGTCACTGCCGAGAATATCCGTTCCGTTGCGGAAACAGGCGTGGATATAATCTCACTCGGTGCTCTTACACATTCCGTCAAGTGCTTCGATATCTCAATGAAGATCCGCAAGTGAGCAGTAATTAGTGAATAGTGATAAGTCGGGCGCATATTTTGCGCCCGCTTTTTCGTATACATGGAGCGTGTTCCACCGTCCGAAAAAAAGGCCCGGTTATTAAAGCACATTTAATAATGTCAGCAAGGAAGCCGCTTCTGTATGCTGACGGCTTGATTTGAATATTTATGCAGATCAAGCACATACTACCTCCGAGGTGAGATGTATGGAGAAAAGCGGACTTCTGCCCGGACTTGACGGCAGTATAGAAGAGATACGCCGCATTTCGGGGAACTCCTCCGATGTTCTGATAAACCGTTTCGTCACAGGCGGTATACACTGTGCTCTGCTTTGCTGCGAGGGCATGGTCTCCACCTCGGTCATTACCGAGCTTGTCTTTGAACCCGTCACAGATATTCCAAAGCAGTGCAGCGCGGAGGAACTCTTTCACTATATCTCGGAGGAACTCCTGCTTTCTACGGATCGTCCCGAGGCCGGCGACTATCCGACTCTGTTCAGGTTGCTGTATTCGGGATTTGCGGTGCTGCTTGCGGAGGGCATGACGAAGGCTCTTGCTTTCGGGGTGCAGGGATTTGCGGCAAGGGGCGTTGAGGAGCCCTCCGGTGAGGGAAATGTCATGGGAGCCCACGAGGGGTTTACGGAGACCGTCCGGGTGAATATGTCCCAGATACGCCGAAGGCTGAAAAGCCCCGAGCTTGTCATGGAGCTGTCCGCAAAGGGCAGTAAGAGCAATACCGATATATGCCTGTGCTATATGAAGGACCGAGTGCCCGTGGAGCTTATCGGGAGGATAAGGAGCTCCCTTGAAAAGGCAGAGCCCGAAGCCGTTCTCACTACAGGCTATCTGCGCCCTTTTATGGAGAACAGCAGCTTTGAGATATTCGACTCCACGGGCACTACCGAGCGTCCTGACGTGCTCTGCTCAAAGCTTATAGAGGGGAGAGCAGCTCTTCTGGTCGACGGCGTTCCCTATGCCATAGTTGTGCCACGCCTGTTCTGCGAGAGTTTTCAGACCCTGGACGATTACGCCTACAAGCCGTATTATTCCACGTTCATTCGGTGGCTGAAGTATATTGCTTTTATAGCGGCTGTGCTGCTGCCTTCGTTTTATGTTTCGATAGTAATGTACCACCCCGAGCTGCTCAACAGTACCCTGTTCATGCTTCTTGTTGAGGCGGAGAAAAAGGCTCCGCTTTCCATAGTGACAGAGGCGATGTTCGCACTTCTCATGTATGAAGTGGTGCGTGAGGCGGGAGTACGCCTGCCGAAGCCTGCAGGCGGAGCCGTCAGCATAATAAGCGGCCTGATAATAGGCGACGCGGCGGTAAATTCAGGGCTTATAAGCACTCCGCTGCTGACCATGACAGCTCTTGCTGTACTTGGCGGACTTGTTATACCCGAGCTGAACCCGCAGATAACAGTGCTGCGGTTCGTTTTTCTTCTTGCAGGCGGTATAATGGGTATCTTCGGCATAAGCCTCCTTGCCTGCGGAGTTCTTATGAATATCTGCGCCACTGAGGATTACGGCTTTCCGTATACGGCGCCGTTTTCGCCGTTCAGAGCTTCGGGAATGGGAGATACCGCCGTGCGGAGCGGCATGAGAAAAATGCAGAGCAGAGGCTTTACGGTGGAGGAATACCATGAATAGCATATCGGGATATCAGCTGGGGGCAATGCTTGTGATTGCCGATGTTTTCGGACTTTTCTGTACAGGCGGGAACATCTCGCTTATGACGCTGTACGGAGCATTGGCAGCAGCGGCGTTTCAGTTCCTTTTTGCATTGATATTTATAATTCACGGAGGCGGGAGCTCCCGGCTGAAAAAGCTGATTTTTGCTGTGTATACGTTGTTCAGCGGAGGTGTGGTGTTTTCATCCCTATGGCGCACCCATGAGGTAATATATATCCCCTATGAGGACGGCTCCGGCATATGGGGCAGGGTACTGACGGCGGGACTTATAGCGGCGGTGTGCATTTACGGCTCCTCGACCGGGATAAGGGCGGTTTCGCGGGCTGCCGTGATCATTGCGGCGGCGGGAGCCCTGTGTATCCTTATCGACTTTTCAAGTGCCGCATTCAACGCTGAATGGGAAAACATAAGCCGCCCGGAAATGAGCGGCTTTGTGTATGAATTCATGAGAGGGAACGCCCTCAGCGGAGGTATCGGCAGCTTCTTTGTGCTGCTTGACAAAACAAAGGGGGAACGTTTTCGTACAGCGGTAGTTTACTTCGGAGCAAGGGCTGTGCTGACCGCTGTCGTGCTGCTGACTGCTCTTTCCGTGGCGGGAGGCATAGTTACCGTAACGGACTTTCCCGTGATAACCGCCGCGCAGCTTTCGCAGCCATTCGAGGCGCAGAGGATAGATTCGCTTTTCCTTGTGGTATTCATTGCCTTTGCGGTATTTTCCGTGACCCTGCATATAATGACGGCAGCTCATATTCTGAAGGAGCTGTTTCCCGGCTTTCTCCGCTACAGGAGCAGCACGGCAGCGGCGGCTGTCATCGGAACGGCGCTGCTCATATCCGGGCGGGAGCTTATACTTTTGCGGGCGGCTGCGGCTATAGGAGTGCTGATAATCGCGGAAATAAAAAGATCCGCTGTGAATGTCAGCGGATAGGCAATTTTTATTTTCTTTGGCGCAGCTGCCTGAAAAACTCGGACAGTATACCTGCGCATTCCTGTTCCATGACTCCGCCTGTTACCTCAGGGCGGTAGTTGTAGGGGAGCTCAAACATTTTCTGCACCGATACTGCGGACCCGCTTTTTTCATCGTAGGCACCGAATATGACATTGTCTATGCGGGAGTTGATTATGGCTCCGCAGCACATGGGGCAGGGTTCAAGGGTAACATATATAGCGCAGTCGGGGAGCCGCCAGCCGCCGAGTCTTCGGCAGGCGCTGTCTATGGCCATTATCTCGGCGTGGGCAAGAGCGTTTCTTGCTCTCTCACGCATATTTCTTCCCTCACCGACGATCTCGCCGGTTGCCTTTTTCACTACGACTGCTCCGACAGGCACTTCGCCCTCGTTGAAAGCGATCTGCGCAAGTTCAAGTGCGCGGCGCATATATTTTTCCATTTTTGCTCCTAAAGAATGATCTGTATAGCTGCTGCAAGTATGCAGAAGCAAACCACTGCCGAAACAGGGAAGGCCTTGAATGCGACTATCATACGCTGTCTGAGTGTGAGCTCTGAGTTGTATTCAGCTATCCTGTGCAGCTCCTGATTTCTTCTGAACAGGTGCAGTATAAAGGCGCCTGTAGCTCCTACTATGAATACAAGGAGTATGAAGCTGTTCCTTCTGAGATGGAGTGAATCGTTTGAATCCGCGTCCGCGAGCACAAGTGCAAGGCGGTACATCTTGAATATGGTCTGTACGAATATTGCCGTGAATACGGAGCCGCTGCGAAGCATGCCGATGGAGGCGACTGCCGATATCATTATCGCTGCGGGCATTTCAAGGAAGTCCTGTACAAGAAGTCCCGACATAAGCGAGGTTATTATTATTGCAAAGGTGTCTCCGAACTGTCTCAGCGCTGCGAAAATGGCTCCTCTGAAAAAGAGCTCTGATATTACGGTCACCACAAGTATATCGAATATGGTGTAGATAACGAACTGCTCCTGATCCCATACGGAGGAATCGGCGTTTATGGACCTGAAGTAATCGAATACCTCGCGCATCCTGTTTGTGTAGATACTTGGGAGACTGGTTATAGCGCTTACCGAGAGAGCCATGAAAATGGCTCCGAACATATCGGGAGCGTGGTTAAGTGTGGTCATGAACTCGACACGTCTCGGCATTTTCAGTTTCTGGTGGACGTAGTGAGCGGGGAGCCATATTTTTATGACAGATATGAGGATGAGCGCGGTAACTATTTCCGTCTTGCCGCCGTAGTAGGCTTTGCTGATGAATGAGGTATGGATATTGAATCCAAAAAGATCGAATATTGCAACAGCCAGGCGGCTGATGATATTATCGGCAACTATCCAGATGAACATTGCGATTCCCGCAACGTTGAGTATCTTTCCGATACAGGTCTGCTCGGCGTCTGAAAATGACCTGGTCTCAAAGCCCTTGCCTTCGACGAATACGCTTTCCTTACGGTTCCTGCTGAAGTTAAAGGCGTAGGGATTGTCTATCTTTTTTCTCCATGAAATAAAGCTTTCATTATATGACTCGTTCTGTGTTGAGTAGTCGAATTGTTCAACAACATCAATGACAATGTTATCCGAGGTGTCAGAGAGTTTCATTGGCTCACCTCCTACAGTTTCTCAATTTATATAATAGCATATTTCGGGGGAAACAATGTAGATTTTTTAGCACATTTATATGAACAATCAGTAAACATGGTAAAATATTTTAAGGAGTGATCTGAGTGAAAAAAGTGTTCCTTGTATTGATGACTGCACTTATGTGGTCATTTGCAACCGGCTGTGCCCCGGGGAAGATACATGAGCGCAGCTATCTGCGGGCAGCTGCAATATCTGGCTCGCAGAAAAAGGAGGTGGCGCTCGTCTTCTTTGAGGAGGACGAAAGGTTGAACGCAGAGGGCGGCGATATGAAGTCGCTTATGAGCAATGCGGAGCTTATCCGCGGCAGAGATATTTTTACTGGCTATACCGAGCTCGTCATAGTTGACGGCATGGAATGCCGCGGGCTTCTTGCGCATATGCTTAACAAGTGGAGGATATCTCCGTCATGCATGGTGGTATGCTGTAAGGACGGAAAGAGCCTCCTTGAAGAATACGGTGCTGAGCGGCTCATTGGTATCTCGGAGCAGGCAGTAAAGCATGGGATAGCTCCAGAAAGCGATATCGTAACAGTGCTTGGACAGCTGTGCGAAAACGAAGTTGCGGCAGCAGCGGAGCTCCGTCCCGACGGTACTGTTGGAAGCTGCCTGATAACTTAATTCTGGTGGCGTACCACGCCGTATTCATCATCGAGACGGTAGTAGGGACAGGCGTAGTTTGTGCCCTGCAGGAAGCGGTACATCTCGTCCTCATCAAGGTTTACCATGCATGCGTAGCATTCATAGTCCTCGTCGTAGACATAGTTTGTGCAGGTCTCGCAGTTTGTTGCTTTTTTCTTGGTTTCCATTTGATTCTCCTTATGTAAATCATAATTTTGCTCCGCAGAATTATGATTTATTATACCACATTCCAAGAGAAATATCAATCATACAGTGCTATTGACAAAAATATAACAACGTTCCCTTTTTTATATATCACATTTACGGTTTACCGCATTTTTATAAAGGGATAATGTCCGAAACAGCAATAATTGCTATATCTTTAGGTAATATTGCTATTCCTAAAAAATACCGTAACTGGCTATTGACACATTGACAAAAAGAATATATAATAGTATTTGAGGAACGTTCGGTTTTTTACTGACTTTCTGTTTGCGGAGCTTTATTTCCGCATATTATCTGATAATTTTTTAGGAGGTATTATACAATGTCATTGACAAAAAATCCCAACGTATTAAAGTGGGTTGACGAGATGATCGCTCTCTGCCAGCCTGATAAGGTAGTATGGATCGA
>JAEEGL010289650.1_pt1 | contig 12153 bp, 9 predicted proteins | sample 9134231 | NCBI WGS metagenome assembly JAEEGL01 (sample SAMN16246548, study PRJNA631951) | gut metagenome | biome: gut microbiome; feature: rumen; material: fiber-attached | host: Bos | place: Iran: Karaj | collected 2018-10
AAAGAATCAAGAACTGCTCCGCAAGCGCCTCAACGCCAAAGAAGAAGAAAAAGAGCAGAAGATGGTCGTCAAACTGAGTGGGCTACTCTTCATTGCCGCCTTCATAGTGGCAGGCCTCAACTGGAGATTTAGCTGGTACATCCTTCCCAATTGGGCCGTGTGGATATCGGCAGTAATCTTCCTGGCTTTCTACCTGCTTTATGCCGAGGTACTACGAGAGAACACCTACCTGTCCCGCACCATCGAAGTGCAGGAGAATCAGAAGGTTATTGACACGGGTCTCTATGGTATCGTCAGACATCCGATGTATTCAGCCACGGCGCTACTATTCCTGGCCATGCCGCTGGTGCTGGCCTCGCCCATCTCTTTTGCCATCATACTTCTGTACATTCCCCTCATCGTTATCCGTATCAACAATGAGGAGAAAGTGCTGGAGGAAGGCCTGATGGGGTACAAAGAGTACAAAACCAGTGTGAAGTACAGGCTGATTCCGTTCATTTGGTGAATTCCAATTTATAGGTCTAATCAACGATCCAGTGCTCCTACCGTCCCTCCAAGTGGGACGGAAGTATCGAAAACGGGGCAAAAACGCGCCCTCCGGTCCATAAAATGGGACGGAGGCCACAGACGGCAGAATCGAACGATTGTGGAGCGAAGCGATTGAGCCGAAGCCGAAGGCGGCTTCTGCCGCCAGCCCCTCCGGTGTATGTACACGAAATCGGCCCCTGGCAGCGTTCCAGGTGTACATACACCCCGGGGAACAGGTCGTCCGAAATGAGGACGTGTGGCACAATGGGTGTTTTTGACAAACGCTTACCCCTTGGACCAGGCCCAGCGCCTATGCCCTGGAGGGGCCTGGAAGGCAGATTCCTTGGACCAGGTCCAGCACATCCGTGCGTTTTCCCTGTTTCGGCCGGCGCGTCGCGTATATCGCGCCGGCTCCCGTGTTGCCCCCACGCAAACATCCGTGTTGCAGGCTTGATAATGTTGTACATGCCGGCGCCGTGTTTTGGGCATATACGCTTTCTGTTGGCGCCGGCCTGTATGATAAAATCAAGCTTGCACCAGCCGTTATACAGACCTGCACCAGCCGTTATACAGACCTGCACCGCTCATGGTGCAGACCTGCGCCGGCAGCGAGCGTTTTTGTTAATTTGTTGATATAGAGTTATTTGTGATATTTCCTGTATGCATTGTTGCAGACAGGAAAATGCGTAAAACATTAATAGTTAATTAGTTGGCAAAAACGCCTTATTCGGAGCACTGAGAGACCTGCGCCAACCGAGGTGCAAACCTGCGCCATCGGGGGGAGGAGGCGAAGGCCGGGACAGGCGCTCCCGGGGGCTTGTCCACCCCCGGACAAGGGTAGGGGGAGGGGCCCGCTGGCTGGCCGTTCACGCAGTGGACGAGCCGGACAGTGGGAGGGGCCGGAGGGAGCGAAGCGACCGGAGTCCCCCGGGAGGCGCCAGCCCCTTCCCCGAAGGAAGGGGTTTGGAAATAGGGTAACGTGAGCCGACGGAGTCCCTTCGCCCAAGCACGCGAAAAGCCCGGCGTCACTGAATCGAAGAGTCTAATATGAGCGAAGTGAAAAAGCCCTCCCCCGAGGGGAGGGTTTGGGAGGGGGTAACGTGGGCGGACTTACGAAGCGTCGGCCCTGTGCGATAGTGTAAGTTCGTGCGGGCGAAGGGACTCGAACCCATACGCCGTAAGGCACCAGATCCTAAGTCTGGGTTGTCTACCAATTCCAACACGCCCGCAGCTAGGAGCTGCAAATATACGAAAAAACGTTTGTTTGATTCCAATTATTATCGTAAAATTGCAGAATCTAAACCACGTAAGATGCGAAAAACTTTCCTCGTCATACTGTTGATGCTGCCGCTGAGCCTGTGGGCCGGTAATCCGCCCAAGCACCATCTGCGGCTGGGCTGGGGCGACATGCTCTACGAAAGCCTGGTCTTTCCCAGCGCCTCCAAAGCCAGGGGTGGCAACGGCTATTCCGGCCACCTCTTTGCCGGATACCAGTACCAGCTGACCGAAGTGGTAAGCGTCGGAGGCCAGCTGGACTACGAGGCTATCCGCTGCCGCGATATGAACAACTACGACCTTGTGCTGATGCCCACCGTGCGTTTCACCTACCTGGACGGCGAATGGGCCGAACTGCATTCCGGCCTGGGTGCTGGCATCCTGGCCGCCTTCGACAACCAGGGCGGCTTAGAAATGGCTCCGGCCCTGGACCTGAACTTCGTGGGCGTGCAGCTGGGGCAGGGCCCCCTTCGCATAGGCCTGGACCTGGGCTGCATGATCTCCCTCATGAGCGCCCACAAGATTTACCTGATGGGGGCCCGCCTGCTGTCCGTCAGCCTTAACTACAGCTTCTGAACGCCATGAAAAAGATACTCCCTATCCTGCTTCTATGCGTCGCCTGCACCCACCCCGAAGTGCAGTGGGTAGACTTTGACACTTTCCAGGTGACCGGCGTCAAATCGGCCGACCTTTTCATGCCGGACGGCGAGCTGAACCCCGAGGTGCAGCTGATGGAAGACGGTGAACTTTCAGACGAAGACACCAAGGTGGCCCGCGTCGATGCAGCCACCATCGCCCGCAACATGCTGGAGGTGGTGAACTGCAACCGGCTCATCCATATCTCCGGTACCTACGAAGGACACGACGTGGACGGCATCACGCCCCTGCGGCAGAGCGGCAAGCTGGTCCTGCCGGCCGAGGGCCCCATCAAGAACCTCATCCTGGTGAGCCACTACACCATCGGCGCCAATTTCGAGGCCCCCTCCGAAACCTTCCCCATGGAAGCGATGTTCGCCGCCAAGGGCTACGCCGTGGCCATTGCCGACTACATCGGTTACGGCACCACCGTAGACCATATCCACCCTTACATGCACACCCGCAGCACCGCCCAGAGCGTAGTGGACATGGCCCTGGCCGTGAAACCCTACCTGGAGCATATCGGCAGGGCACCGGAGAACAGGGAAGTGATCCTGGCCGGTTACTCCCAGGGCGGCTCCACCACCCTGGCCGTCATGAAAATCCTGCAGGACCAGTATGCCGATGTCTTCCCCATCAAGAAAGTCTATGCCGGCGGCGGCCCCTATGACCTGGCTGCTACTTACGACATCTCCATGGAATGGGACAAGACCGGCATTCCCTGCGCCATCCCCATGATCGTGCAGGGGATCAGCGAAGGAGAAGGCCTGGGCCTGGAGATGGAAGACTTCTTCAAAGGGAATCTGCTGCACCATTACAAGGAGTGGATCAACTCCCGCCAGTATACGGTGGGCCAGATCAACAAGCTCATCGGCTCCCGCTACCTGCACGACATCATGACCGAAAAGGGCCGGGACAAGACCAGCGAAGAAACCGCCCGCCTGTACCGGGCGCTCCTGAAGAATTCCGTCCTGAACTTCTCCCCCAGGGCCCCCATCTACATGTTCCACAGCCGGGAAGACCAGACCGTCCCCTTCGTCAACGCCATCCAGGCCGAGAACTACTTTAAACTGAGCGACATCCACTATAATTTCGGAGACTACGGCAAGCACACCATGGGCTGTGTCCGTTTCATCGTCCTGGTTTACAACATGCTATGAGAAAGTTCCTTCCTATCCTTGCGGCCTTCCTGCTGGCCGCCTGCCAGTCCCTGGACAAAGTGGACGTCACCCCTGCCGTCCTTAATGTATATATAGACCAGGTAGGAGCTACGAAACTGAGTTTTTCGGTCGTCTCCAGCAGCCCGGACGCTACCTATATCCACCTGGGCGTGGGCGCCTGGGAAGACTACTGGTACCCCCTCACCGACCAGGAAATCGCCCAAGATTACCTGAAGCAGCTCATTGCGATGGATGATGATAAAACGCTAGCCACACACGAAGCCCTCTTCCAGGACCGCTTCTGTTTCAAGGGCAGCCGCAGCTTCCGCTCCGAATTCCTGGCCCCGGACATGGACTACCGCATGATTGTCTTCCAGGTAGACCCCGTTCAGAGGACCATTATCGGAAATGCCGTGAGCGCGCCGTTCCATACCGCCGCCCGGCCCGACTTCTCGCTCAGTTTCGACGTGCAGGTAGATGGCGACATCCTGAGCATCAAGCCCTCGGACGACAACGTCAGCTATTACTGGGATTACGAGTCGGCCGACTTTTTCTGGGGAGATACCGCCAGCAGCGTCTACTATTACATGTACGAAGTGACCGACATGTACGAGCAGTACGGTTTCATCGGCCAGATGCTTTCAAAGGGTCCCGATTCTTACGAATTCTCCAAGGAGGACGAAGGCATGGTGGAAGGGGATACCATCATCCTTTCCGCGATGGCTTATGCCGATCACGAGCTGGCCGGGGATCTGTGGATATGGGCGTTCGAGTATCACAAAGATCCAGGCAAGACCAATCTTCGGCTTGTATATGGGCCTGAAGCGTCAGACCCAGCTCCTGCGCGGCTTGCACGATGGCAGGAACATCGCTCCCGTAAAAACCGCTGAGCAGCATGTGCCCGCCGCGGCGCAGGGAGCGCCGGTAGGTGTGCAGGTCTTCCAGGATGATGTTGCGGTGAATGTTGGCCAGCAGCACGTCATAGGTACCCATCTGCAGCAGGGAAGCGTCCCCGCAGGCGGTTTCCACGCGCGTTCCCACCTTGTTCCATCGGCAGTTGCCCCAGGCCGAGCGGGCCGCCACCGCGTCAATGTCCACGGCAAACACCTTCTTCGCGCCCATCTTGGCAGCAAGGATGGCCAGGATGGCCGTACCGCAGCCCATATCCACCACGCTGCCACCGCGGATCACATCCTCGATGGCCAGCATACGCTGCATCATCATGTAAGTGGTATGGTGATAGCCGGTACCGAAGGCCATCTGCGGATCGATCCAGATGTTGAAACGGGTGCGGCGGACATCCTTGTTGAACGGTGCCTTGATGGTTACCTTACCGTCTACGACGATGGGCTCGAACGTCTCTTCCCACGCCCGGTTCCAGTTCTGCCCCTGCACGGGAACGGCCTCGAAACCGGCCACGAAGGGATAGCCGCTCAGCACGACCTTCACGTCGGATGCGCGGTACTGGTCGGTCTGGATATAGCACTTGAGGAAAGGCTCCTCCGTGACGAAAGAATCAAAGGGAAGGTCGGATAGTTCGGCCATGAGGATGTCGGCCCCTTCCTCGGTGAAGGGATCCAGACGGATGGCCACTTCCAGGTATTCGAAGCTGTTCATATCAGTGGGTTTGGGCCGCCTCTTCCTGCAGGCGGATCACCTCCTGCTTCAGGGCTGCAAGGCGGGCGGCAGTGGTCTCTTCGAGCTGGGCCTGGAACAACTGCATGCCTTCCAGGCTGGACTCCGTAAAGCTGGTATCGGCCCGGGCGCTGTCTGCGGCCTGGACCATGTCGCCGAAGTACTGTCCGGTACGGTTCTCCTCCATGGCCTTCTCCACGCCCAGTTCGAAGATGTTGTGGATGGCGGCCAGCAGGCTGTACTGGACCATGTCCAGCTGCTTGGTGTATACCGGCACGTTGGCGCTGCGGTAACGGGCCTTGCCCAGGCCGTAATGGATGTGGTCGAAGTCTTCTCCCCAGGCGTTGAGGCCGAACTTGAGGATGAGCGGGCTCTTGATCACGGAGACATGGTAGTCGAACTGCTGGTCCAGGTGCTGGGTGCCGGAAGCGGCCAGCAGGTATCGGTCTACTCCCAGGACGAAGGGGAAGATTTCCAGCACGTTCTGGTGCACCACGCCGGTGACGGACATGTTGTCGATGCGTGCCTCCTTCCGGTTCTTGAACATGAGCAGGCGGGAAATCTTGGCGAGCTCTTCACTTTCCTTGAGGGTGAGGTCCTTGCCGGAGATCTTCATGAGGCCCTCCACCGAAGGCAGCTTCACCTGCATGAGGGTGTCGATGTCCGTTGTGACCGCCAGCTCGCAGTCCAGGTCTCCCTGGAAGGTGGTCAGGAGCGGCATCAGCGTATCGATGGCCGGGAACAGGGTAATCACTTTCTCGGCGGTAATATCCACCAGGTTCAGGTCGAAGCCGGCCTTGATGTCTTCCTTGGAGCGTGTGCTGTAGAAGCCCTCGAAATAGATGTCGCCCATGTTGGAGGCGGCCAGGGCATTGGTAATCTGGAGCGTGCGCCGGCGCATGGCCACATCGGCCGATGCCCAGCTCACCAGCAGGCTGTCGTACTTGATGCCGGAGGCCTCCAGCGAAAAGTCTACCTCCAGGTTGGAGGGAATCACCAGCAGGCTCTGCCCGGCGACGGTGCTGTCCGGCAGCTGGACGTGGTCCACCGTCTCCTCCACCGTCTCGTCGGAGGCCTCGGAGAGGGATTCGGACGGCTTGTACTGGCTGTAGTAAGCGTAGCCGCGCATGAGCTCGTTGGCGTCGATGTAGTTGCTGGTCACGTTGGCGTTGAGCTTGAGGATTGAGCGGGTGCTGCCCAGCATGGCGCGCCGGAGTCCCGTGAGCCTGGCCTTGGCTGACAGGTCCGAAACCCCTGCCTCCAGGGTGATGTTCTTCAAATCCAGCGTATCGTTGTCGAAGGAACCCTTTACGTTCCGGACCATCGTCTGCAGCGGGAAGGCGGGCATGCGCACACGCGCACTTTCCAGGCCGATGTTACCCTTGAGGTCCCAGTCCCGCACGTAGGAGCGGATGGCGTCGGAGAGGCTGATCTTGACGTCGGATCCGGCGAAGGCATCCTGGCTGGCCCGGGCCAGGCGTTCCATCCGGGCCTTGTGGAAGAGGGAGTCGCGGGGTATGCCGGGATACACGCGCTGCAGGCTGTCCAGCAGGCGGCTCATGCGCTGGGGATTGGGCGTGCGGCGGATGTGCCGCGTAGCCGAAAGGTCGAAGGTGAAGTCACGGACGCCCATCATGTTGGCATCCATGCGGGCCCGCAGGCGGCTGCTCTTGGAGCGCAGCGTGAGCCGGGGAACGGGACGTTCCTTCGTGGCCGGCTCGATGCGGAAGGTTTCCGTGTTGTCCTTGAGGGTAAGGCCCATGCCTTCGCTGTCCCTCATACGGAGGTTGCCCAGTTTGAGGATACCCATCAGCGAGGAGAGTTCCTTGCTTCCCTTGAGGATTTCGGCCGAGTTCTGGGCCAGCAGCTGGATTTGGCCGCCGTGCGCGAACATATTGCCCAGACTGACGTCCAGCGTGTCTGCCTCTGCCTTCAGGGCCAGCACGCGGGCACCCTGCGCTATGTTTCTGTCTATCTTGTTACCCTTGGTCTCCAGCTGGAGGGCGAAGCGGGGGATGACGGCCGACAGGCTGTCTCCCAGGAGATCCAGGTTTTTCGCTTCCAGCTCGCAGTTGAGGCTGGCCTGGCCGATACGGGACATGTCCAGTTGCGAGAGCCGGGCCTTGGCGCTGAGCTTGCCGTCCAGCGTACCCGTACCCGAGATGCCCAAGTCCTTCGTGAATACCCGCGTGAGGGAATCCATGCGGGCCTTGAGGGTGGCGTTAAGGCCGATGGACGGATCCTTGCCCAGCGCATCCTTTACGCTGGCCGTTGCGCTGAGGCGGGAGCCCCACACATCGACCGTCAGTTTGTCCAGGCTGGCGTTCACCACCGGCTTCTCTCCCTTGCCGTACTTACCCTTGACGGAAGCGCTCAGGCTGGCCACGATGGCATGGGTGGGCAGTTCCTTGAGGGCGGGGATGTTCTCCTGGAATTCGCGGGCCATCTCTCCCAGCGGGCAGTCCTGGATGCCTGCCTCCAGGTCCAGGTCCCACACGCCGTCCTTCATCTTGTGGATGTTGCCCTTTCCCGAGAGCCGGAGGGCCGATACGCCCACGTTAAGGCTGTTGACGACAGCCATCAGTTCCCCTTCTCCGTGCGGAGGAAGGTCTGCGTCGGCATCCAGGTACATGGGAATGCGCATGCGGCCGTACGAGCCGGAGCGGAGGCTGGCTTCTGCCTGGGCCAGCAGGGAGATGTGGTGCTCTGCGATGTCCGAGCGCAGCTGGTACAGGCGGAGCGAGAGCGTATCTGCGGGCAGGCGGCCCGAGATGCGCAGCGTATCAATGGCAAGCTTCGCCTCCGACTTGAACAGCCGGGCCGATTCCATGCGTCCGTCCAGTGTGAGGCGCTGCATGGAGAACGTGCCGTGGAGGGTGTCCGCGGGGTTGGTGTAGATGATGAGCGGACGGTCCGTGAGGGCGATGTGGTCCAGGATGACGGGCGGCAGGGATTTGCCTTCCTTTTTTACCGTATCCTCGGAAGAGCCGATGGGAAGGATGTCCCAGTTGGCGGCCGTAGAATCGAAATAATGGGCGAAGATACGCGGACGGGACAGCTCCAGTCTGTGTACATGGACGGTCTTGCGGTTGAGCAGGGCCATGTAGTTGAGCGAGACGCCCAGCTGCCGGAAGGCCAGCAGGGTGTCGGTTCCCTCCTTGCCGGCTCCGGCCTTGAGCAGGCTGAAGCGGCGCCGGGTTTCGGCGGGGTACAGGGAATCGTAGCGGGCGTATCTTTCATGGGGATAGGTGATGGAAAAATCCCGGGCATCCACGGTGAGGTAGGGGAAGCTCTTGATCACATGGGCGCGCACTTCCTTGAAGTTGACGTCGCCTTCCACATATTCCGCCGCCAGGCGGTTCACGATGCCCGTGAGCACTTTGGGACGGAGCACAATCTGGAGCGTCACCACCACCAGCAGCAAAAGGCCGATGATGCCGAGGACGACATTCCGTATGACCTTTCCGGTTTTCTTCATTCCCTAGAGGACATAGTCTTTTACATCCTGCGCCGTGACAGGATTGCCGCCCAGGATGAGCAGGCGTTCCACCACGTTGCGCAGTTCGCGTATATTGCCCGGCCAGGAGCGCTCCTGGAGCAGCTGGACGGCCTCGTCGGAGAAGACGGGAACCATCTTGCCGCCTTCGCTGCAGATGCGCTCGGCGAAATAGCTTACCAGCTGAGGGATATCTTCCTTCCTTTCGTCCAGGGCCGGAACCTTGAGCACGATGACGCTGAGACGGTGATACAGGTCTTCGCGGAAGTTGCCTTTGGCAATCTCGTCCCACAGGTTCTTGTTGGTGGCGGCGATGATGCGCACGTCCACGGTGATTTCCTTGTCACCGCCCACGGGGGTGAGCTTGCGCTCCTGCAGCACGCGCAACACCTTGGCCTGGGCCGGAAGGGACATGTCGCCGATCTCGTCCAGGAAGATGGTGCCGCCGTCGGCCTGCTCGAACTTGCCCTTGTGGTCTCTGACGGCCGAGGTGAAGGAGCCCTTCTTATGGCCGAAGAGTTCGCTGTCGATGAGTTCCGAGGGAATTGCGGCGCAGTTTACCTCCACGAAAGGCATCATGGAGCGGTCGCTGAGCTGATAGATGCCCTGGGCCACCAGTTCCTTGCCCGATCCGTTGGGGCCGGTGATGAGAACGCTGGCCTGGGTGGGGGCCACTTTCTCGATCATTTCCTTCAGGTGGGCCACAGGGGTGGAGGCGCCCACCATTTCGTGGCCGTAGATCTTTTTCTTGAGGATTTTGGTTTCCTTGACCAGGTTGGCCTTGTCCGTCGCATTCTTGAGGGTGATGAGGATGCGGTTCAGGTCCAGCGGCTTTTCGATGAAGTCGAAGGCGCCTTTCTTGATGCAGTCTACGGCGGTGGAGATGTCTGCGTGGCCGGACACCATAATCACGGGGGATTCGATGCCTTCCTCGATGAGTTTCACCAGCATCTCGGTGCCGTCCATCTCGGGCATCTTGATATCGCAGAAGATGGCGTCGTACTTTTCCTTCCGGGCCTTCTCCAGGCCTTCCAGGCCGTTTTCGGCCAGTTCTACCTGATAATTCTCCATCTCCAGGATTTCCTTGAGGGAATAGCGGATGGCGCGCTCATCGTCTACAATCAGAACTTTCATGACATATACTTTATTACGCAAATATCGCAAAAAAATTCTATATTTGTACGCTTAACATAACCTTTCTATGAGCATCCCGGACATCATCATTGCCGTAGACGGCTATTCTTCTACCGGCAAGAGCACTTTTGCCAAGTTGGTGGCGGCAGAATTCGGTTTCCTGTATCTGGACAGCGGCGCCATGTACCGTGGCGTCACCCTGGCCGGCCTGGAAGCCGGCGCCATCGCGGACGGCAAGATCGACGAGGCCGCCCTGCTCCCGGTGATGGCTCCGCTGGAGCTGTACTTCCGCCGGGACGAAGGTACCACCAAACTCTTCCTCGGGGACCGCTGCATAGAGAAGGAAATCCGCGGCTGGGAAGTGTCCCAGTACGTGAGCCCCGTAAGCGCAATCCCGCAGGTGCGTAACTGGGTGGACGAAAAGCTCCACAAGTTCTCCGAAGGAGGCCGCGTCATCATGGACGGCCGCGATATCGGCACCACGGTATTCCCCAACGCAGAGCTCAAGATTTTCATGACGGCCGATGAAAAGGTCCGTGCGCAGCGCCGCTTCGAGGAGATGGCGCTCAAGGGAGAAAAGACTACCCTGGAAGAGGTACAGGCCAACCTGAAGGACCGCGATTACCGCGATTCCCATCGGCCCACTTCTCCGCTCCGGCAGGCGGCGGACGCCTACGTCCTGGACAACACCCACATGACCCTTCACGAGGAAGTGGTGTGGCTGCTGGGCCTGCTGCAGGGGAAATTCGGTCTGCTGGAACGCACCGGCCTGTCCTGCTAAGAGAAGAAATCGATCCCGGTTCCGGTTTTTGCGGCGGAGTGATCCGTGCCATTACGCGGGCAGAGGAATACCTCTCCCGTAACGGCAGGCTGTACTCGCTGGGCGCCATCGTGCACAACGAGGCCCAGCTGTCCCGCCTGCAGGAACAGGGCCTGGTGACGGTGCAGTCCCTGTCGGAAGTTCCGGAAGGGGAGACCGTCCTCATCCGTGCCCACGGAGAGCCGCCGTCCACTTATGAATCGGCCCGGGAACGCCGGCTCCAGCTCATCGACTGCTCCTGTCCGGTGGTGCTGCAGCTGCAGCGCAATATCCGGGAGGCCTATGTGCGCCTGCACGAGGGCGGCCGCAACGGAAGCATCATCATCTTCGGCCGTGTAGGCCATGCCGAGGTCCTGGGCCTGCTGGGCCAGGTGAGCGGCAACGCCCTGGTGGTAGAGAACGCCGCCATGCTGGAAGAGGCCCTCTCGGCCGGCAGGGTAGACCTGTCCCAGCCCATCGAAATCTTCTCCCAGACTACCAAGAGCCCGGCCGAATATGCCCAGATCTGTGAGCTGCTCCGCACCCGCGGCGCCCAGCTCACCGTACACGACACCATCTGCGCGCAGGTGGCCTCCCGCCACGAAAAGCTGGCAGCCTTTGCGTCTTCGCACGATGTCATCCTTTTCGTCTCCGGCAAGTCTTCCTCCAACGGGAAGGTGCTTTCCGACCTGTGCCGCAGCGTGAACGCCCGCACCTACCACATCGGCGGGGCAGGGGAGCTGGACCCGTCCTGGTTCACCGACGGGCAAAGCGTAGGCGTCTGCGGCGCTACCTCCACCCCCAAATGGCTGCTGGAAGAAGTGGCCGATGCTGTAAGAAATCTGGCCCTGGCCTGATCGCCTCCCGTCATTCCTGGCTTGACCACCTCTCGTCATTCCCGACCTTCCTCGTCATGCCCGGCCCCGACCGGGCATCTCCCTTATTTTAAGCGTTTTAGTTAAATACTTGATTCATAGCGTGTTGTAACATTTCCTGTCTGCGGTTCTGCAGACAGGAAATGCCGTATTTGTCTTATAATGAGCGATTTAAGAAAAACGGCTCGCGAGGGGAGATGCTCTTACGAAAAAGGCCACCCTGGCGTAAGGGTGGCTTATGAGATGGAGCCCGTTAAAGATTTGCAGAGGTCGGCGGGAATGCTTAACTTTATAAGATGAAAATCTAATCCGTTACAAGAATGGCAGAATTCAAAGACTATAATCACCTTTTGATACAGCTATAGTCTTTTCCGCTTAATACATACAGCCGCTTCTAAGTTTTAATGATTCCACCCAGATACTTCATTTAGAATACTAACTATTAGTCAGTCTTGCAGCGAGTGCTTGCCTTTCTGGGCTGCCCCGCCGTCCCAGAAGGGCAAGTACCGCTTTCCTTATCGGCCCTGGCAAAGCACCGCCGCCGGAACAGGGCACCATCGGCCCGGATCATCGGCATCGGCAAATGTCAATATTCGGGTGTCGCAGGCACCACTT
>JAEEGL010351228.1_pt1 | contig 12153 bp, 10 predicted proteins | sample 9134231 | NCBI WGS metagenome assembly JAEEGL01 (sample SAMN16246548, study PRJNA631951) | gut metagenome | biome: gut microbiome; feature: rumen; material: fiber-attached | host: Bos | place: Iran: Karaj | collected 2018-10
ATTTCGCCGCTGAACTGCTTGGCGCTTCCTGCATAGAGCATACCGATCAGGAGGTAAGGTTCTCCGTTGGTCGGGTCAACCTGAGCAGCCCTTCTGTAGATGTCGCGGGCACGCGACAGGCTTCCCATGTTCTCGTAGCACATGCCTAAGTTGCGGTAGGCACGGTATCTGCGGTCGTTGTTCTCCGTCTTGGTGGCCTGCTCAAAGAAGGTTGCGGCGTCGCTCCATTTCTTGTCCTTGAAGAACTTGATGCCCAAGCTGTAGGAAGCCTCGGGGCTGGGTTCCAGCTCGTTCAGCTTGACAGCAGCATCGAGGAAGAGCTTCGATTCGGTGCAGTCCTTCTTATCGAGGATGGTGGTGATACGCTTCAGCAGTACCACATCGTCAGGCGTTTCGGCCATCTTCGCACTGAACACCTTAATCAGGTCTTCGCACGAAGCGTAGGGCTGGAAGAGGTTGTCCAAGTTGCTCTTCGTACCCTTATTGTTGTTGATCGACTTTTCATTCTTTTCAATCTGCTTGTCGAAGCCCGTCACGGCCTCGGTATCGCCCGAAGTCTCGGCATCGGCCTTGGCTTCCTCAAGTTGCGTCACGCTCTCGGCCAGCACCTGAATGTTGTCGTCAAGCACCTCGGAAAGTTCCTGATACACATTGATGACGGTCATCTTCTCGGCCTTTTCGTTGTTCACCATGTCGATGGTGGCCTTGAAGTAGGCATCAAGATAAGCGCCTTGCAACTGCGAGGGGTCGAGGGCAACGGCATCCTTCAGCACATTGTAAGCCTCTTCATAACGGTTCTTGTTGTAGGTATAGATGAGCAAGCCCTTGCGGCCCATGATGTTGGCCACTTGCGAAGTACCAGTCTTGGGGTCGACGGAGAAATACTTGGCGCGCGCATCCATCAACATGCAAAGCGTGTCGATGTAGGCATCCTTATCCTTCGGGTTGGTGCGGATGAAGTATTCCATGATCTTCTCGCCGTTGGTGTAGACATACTGGCTGGCACGCGGGCAGTTCAGGAAAACCTCCCTCCATGCGTTGACCATCTCGATACTGAGGGACTCAGGGGCGTACTTGACGGCCTCCCACTGCTTGAAGTACTCACGATAGGTGGACAGGTTGGTGACGCAGGCCACGCTGTCGGCGCCATACTTCGACTCCTTTGCCTCTTGGGCTGAAACGCTCATTGCCATTCCAAACATGAGGGCAATCAGCACAAATCTTTTAGTTTTCATTTCGATCTTATTTTAATTGTTTGACTTGTTATTCCTTATTCAAATATCGTTCCAAAACAGACGGTTTTGCGAAATCATCTGTATTTCCGTTTCATGAACCAATGCTCGAACACCGAAACGCCCACATCGGCCCTGATGTAACGCTCCTGAATCAGGCCGGCCATGCGGGTGCCATATTGACCTAACTCTATAGCCAAATTGACCTTAGAGAGGGTCTTGGGCAAAGGCAACGACATGCCCGCCGTCACGCCTACCTTATTAATATTATATCCGTTCAGGTTGAGATAGCCTTGCTCATAGAAACCACCGAAACGATAGGTCACGCGGGTGAAATAGTTGGAAATGGACGAATGGCGCGGCACAAACTCACCTCCCACCGACACTTTCCACGAATTCTGCAAGGTTTCAGTGACACCTTCGCGAGCAAACTTCGACCATTGCGTCCAGTTGAAGTCGATGCCCACGCCCCAACGGTCGTCCTTCTGCAAGGCGATGCCTCCGCCAAAACCTTGCGGCATGGTGATTTTTGTCCTGTTCGTCGAATTGAAGACGGTATCGATAGTATATTCAATCTCAGTATCCGCATCCTCCTCGATGGAACGGACAAACAGCGTCTGCACACCGCTCAACTTGACACTCTGCGTATAGGTAAGACCTACGCTCAGGTGCAGGTCGTCATTAATCTCCGAGTCGTAAAGCAGGCCATAGTCGAACATGAAGGACTTCACCATCAAATCGACACTGCGACGCGAGCCAATCATATATAATGAATCTGGGAAATAAAGCGTGGTTTCGGTTTTAGTGTTGCCAAACACAAAATAACCATTGGCACCGATGGAGAAATGCTTGCCCAACTTGAAGGCAGTGCCCACAAAGGCTTGGTTCAGGCCCCCTGTACCCTTGAAACGGTTGGTGAAGTTGCCCACTTCGGGTTGGCTACCATTCACAAGCATGGTATAACCCGTGGCGCTATAAGGTTGCGCACCAAGTGCCAATTTCCACCAAGGCGTCAGGCCAAAGGCCATCGAAACATAGTCGAAAGAGGCATTGGCCGACCGTTCAGAAAGGTTGGAAGTGCTGAACATGGACGATTTGAAGTAGATACTGGCATCGAAAAGGAAAGCCAGCGAATCGATTTTGGCATAGGTTGCCGGATTCTCGACATTAATCATACCCAAACCAAACATGGCATTAGCCACGCCACCCATGCCTTTCAGCCTGACATTCATCGACTTGTCTCTCACCTGCCCCACTCCAAATAGGGAATAAGGCGAATCAACATCGGCTTGGGCGAATACATCTACACCCAATCCAACAAACAAAGTGACCACAAGTATGTTTCTCAACAATATCGTTCTCATAACCAATGTAATCTGAGTTACCCCATTGTCTCACTTTTGGAGCGAGAAAACGGTTTACAGCCTGCAAATATCCGATTTTTTAACTCCATGAGCAAGTTTTTATTGCTTTATTTGAAAGAGGAATTTCATATTTTATTGATTTTCAGCACAAAATATTTTCAAAGGCAAAAAAATCATACTTTTTTCATTTTTTTTCTTGCGGATTCAGAAAAATGTCGTACTTTTGCAGGCGCAAAAACGGAGGTACCGTAGCTCAGTTGGTAGAGCAGAGGACTGAAAATCCTCGTGTCACTGGTTCGATTCCCGTCGGTACCACCAAAACAAAGCAAGCCTGATGATGTTGGGCTTGCTTTTGTTTTTATCCCTACTTCCAAGTTTTGAACACCATTACACCGCAGTAGCCAGCCGATGTGATTAATAACGAAAAACTGCCCAAATAGGACAGCCCAACATCAATAATTATAAACAAAGAAACACCTCTTTGGGGAGGTGTTTCTTCAAAAGTTGTTATGAAACAAAATTATTCGTAAAGACTCCAATCAATACTTTGAATATCGAAGAAGTAATCCTTAATCTTACCATTTTGAGCAACGATATTGCGTTCAATTTTATCGTTCAAATTAGGATTGGCATAATCTGGGGTACCTACTTGATGTATGCACTCTACCTCTTGGCCATTGTCAAGTTCAGCATACAGGTGGAAACCTTTAGCCAAACCACCAGGACGCACGCCAAAAATACAAACCAAAGACGATTCTTCAGGAAGCGTGGGATAGCCTGTGTTGTCGAAGCACAATTCAAGAGTATTGCCACCACCAGTACCAACACAATATCCCAACTCGTTCATAACCCAACTATAATTGCTATGATTGGCGAAAGCTACACCATTCTCGATATAGGCTTCCATCATTGCCTTCAATTTGGCTTCACCATTATTGCCAAGTTCAAAAGGACGCAGCGAAACGGTTCCCCAAAGTTTGTACTGATTGTCTTCAATACGCAGTTTCACAATCTTGGCAAACTGATGTTCAGCATTGGCATCAGGATTCTGAACACCTTGGATATGAAGACGAGCCATACCGAAGAAATTTCTGAATGTAAATACTCCGTTTGCATTTTTCTTGGCAGCCTTGGGGAACATGCCATCGCAAATGGTATATCTACCATTGACCTTCTTGGCTTGGAAAACATTGTTAAACGTACCCTCATTCACATCATTATGGTTGCCAACTTTGAATTCCTGACGCAAATCTTCCACGTCGAACTGAGTTTCAGCAATTTCATAGGGGTAAAAAGCATACATGTTTTGAACGCTACCAATATAAGGACCTGTCATGGTAAAAGATGATCCATTCGTTGCAGTAACTGTAAACTTATCACTTTGATTGTTATCTGCATTGTAAACCTTAATGTAATCACCATTTTCCCACACAAACTTATTGTTCATGGGGTCATAATAATACCTCATATCGTCTTCTTCCATGGTAATCTCCTCGGAAAGGAACGATGAGGTGGTTTCTTCTTTCTTCTTGCACGAAGTGGCCACCAATGCTAAGAGACCCAACATGCAAACTCCATAAATGATTTTCTTTTTCATTTTCTTGTTTCTTGATTTAGTTTAGTTTGTTTTAATAACGCTTCTCTACCAAGACAAGTCACATCCAATTTAGCAACCATCAAAAAGTACTATATAGAATGTGTCTTGCCAATAGAATCTTTCTTAACCCATATCAGATCCCTCCTCACCTTGTTCGATCTGAGTAGGTTCTGTTGGTGTTTCACCTGACGACATCAGCACCATAGAGGCTTGCATTTCAATCATTTCTGCCACGGGGGCTTCATAGTTCATTTTCTTCATTTTTGTAAATTTTTAAGTTAGACTTTTGTTTATTAATTGTTAGTTGTTTTGTTCAATCCAATACTTCTTCTTGAAATTGACGCTGCAAAAATAATACTTTTTTCATTAATGCAACACAAAAAATGCAATTTTTACGTTTTTTTTCATGGGAAGCATTTTTATTCATGGCCTAAGTTCTTGGAGAATCCCCGCTTCAGCGAGGCTTGCAACTCGTGGAAAGCCGCGCCGGGGAACACTTTAGCAAGGTGGAAAAACTCAACGAAGATGCCGAGGAAGGCATGTAGTTTATGCCACAGGCGGCGTTTGGGCTTGCGGCGCAGAAAACCTCGGTCGCGGTTGAAGTTGCCTTCTTCCATGATGCGGCGATAAAGCCGCGTGGCGGTGGAGGCACTCGCCGCAGTATAGAATGGCATCTCATTCTCAGGTAGGCCAAGGCACTGCACCATCAGATAGCCGAAGGCCTGCCAAGGCTTCATAATGTGCATGTCTTTGAAGTAACGGCGGAGCGTGTCGTGGTCGAGTTGGTCGCGGTAGGCATGGAGCGTGATGGCCACATCTGCAATCTGCTTCCAGCCCACACCTGTACTCAGGAAATGGTGCCACGCATGGAAGAAGGTGAAGAACACCATGAATTCCTTTGAGGGAATGGTGAGCGGGAAGCCTTCATAGTCAATCTTTTGGGTATGTTCGTGCAAGCCATCACGCTCGATGGCGGCATACACCTCGCGCTCTTTGCGGTCGGTTATCTCCGCACTGACGCGATGCACTTCCAAGGCGTAGTTGCCAAACTCGAGATTGTAGTGCTTGTAGTCGTCACCTTCGTTGCCCCAATTGTAGGCCGAAGGCAAGCCCTTGCGCACGCCCTCGCAAGCACGGCGGAAGTTGTCGATGCCCACATACAGGTCGATGTCGCCAAACTGGCGCAGGTTAGGATTGGGATAGAGCAACGCCAAAGAGAAGCCCTTGAGCACTACTGGTTCCACATCGGAGTCGCGCAAGGCCTTCACCGACATTTGCAGGATTTGCTTCAGTTGGAGTTGCGACACCAGATTGGAGCGCATTTGCGTCTTCATCATGCCAAGCATTTCCTGCGAAGGCTTGTTGCTGCCCGTCATCAGCGAGGCCGTACCGCACACCAAAACATTGGTGGCATGGTATTGGGCCAGCCGCAGCACCGCCTTCCAGTCGATTTCCTCATCGATGGCAACGGGGGGTCCCCACAAGGCAGCCCGCATCAGGGCGAAATATTGTTTCTCTGTCGTTGACATTGCGTTTTTCCTACACCTTATTAATTAATAGTTACCTACATTCCCAAACAATGCGATCGACGCTTGGAAGCGTCGGCTACTCCTCGACAATATTTGCCTCTTTCCACGATTGCAACAGTTGATCCACATCCTTTTCGGCCACCTCGCGGGTGATGTCGTAATTGTCAATCAGGAGTTGCACAAGCATTTTGGCATCAAAGTCCTTGTCTTCCACCTGTTTCCAGAGGAAGGCGGCGGTGCCGTTCATTGAAATCATACGGTTGAAATTGACCGTTTCAATGCCTTCGGCGACGAGGATGTACTCCTGACCCAAAGTGCGCAATGTGTAGCCTTTCGAAATTCTCATAATTAATTGTCTTTCTATTTCTTCATTAATTTATTCCATTTCCTATACAGTTTCAGAAGATACCTCCTCATTGGCAGGCTATGCCGCCAAAGCCACGCCTTTCCCAACTTGCGGCATCGGCCATCGGGCTTGATCACCTCCAAGGCCTTTCCCAACACTTCCTCCCGTTTCACCCTTTCATTGCCTTTCAGGTTGCCATCGCCCATCAATACCAAAGTCGAACCTTCAACGGCATACACCCGATGCAATATCATGTGATTGCCATACTTCACCAACACCACATCACCTACTCCAACATGGTCTTCCTTGCGCAGCATCACCCTATCTTCACCACCTCTAATAAAAGGCAACATACTGATTCCCTGAGGAATGATCGGAACCCTATTGCCTTTGCTCAGGCGTTCTACCAACTTCTGGTCGAGGGCTTCCATTGCTTCGTTCACTGCGATACTGTTTTGTAGCAAAGCCATGCAGCCTCAGCGTTGGGCAGGCAATCGAGCGAATAGCACGGCACCGAAGTGACGATTTTCTCGTTGGTGGCATGGAAGCCATTCGCCATCGACTTGATGAAGCGATAGCCTGAGAACGAAACATAAATCGAGGCGTATGCCTCAACCATCGACTGCCGCCTGATGGCGTTCTTCTTGGCCTGATGGAGGTCAACGATGGCTCCGACGGGGACATCAAGGTTGCGGTAGCACGGTGTCTTGCCGCTCCACGGCGTACCGTAGACGCGCGTCACGCCATCCACCACACGAAGCGCGGGGTTGTCGTCGTTCAGCAAGGAGCAACCACCTATATTATTAATCCACAGTTGGCTGTGCGTACTCTTGCCTGTGCCACTCTTGCCGAGGAAGAGATAGCCCTTGCCGTCTTTCATTGTGACTGAGGCGTGCATGAGAAGCGTATCAAGGCAGGCTGTAGAAAGGGCGAACATCAGCATCAAGACCGTATTGACAGAGAACCTGCTGCTACCGAGGACGCGAAACTGCGCCTTGGAAAAAGCCTTGTCGGTGAGCAAATACACCCTTGCAGGCGCATCCATATCGGGAGCAGCTTCCATCAACCATTGCCCGTCCAACTCATACAACTCGATGCGAGGCTGATCCTTGGCTATGCAACTTGCCGTAACGAGTTGTTTCCCTGACATATCAGGCATCTTCTCCACCAACTCAGCAACAAAAACTATCGTGCCTGAATCCTCAGAAAGGAAAGGCTCGTAATGCGCCAACTCCGACCATTCCGCTGCGTTGTCGGGCATCTCAACAGCAAACTTAAAGCCCGCTACTTCATATACTTTTCTCATTGAATAAAAATTTGTGCAAAGATAGGACAAATAATCGTAACTTTGCCAAATTTTTGGAAATTCTTATGAAGAGCAAAGAAAAAAACTCACCTGCACTCTCATCCATGAGAGGGGTTCTATTGGCCGCTTTGAGTGGCGGCTTGCTTACCGCTGCATGGCCCACTTGGGGCATCGCTCCGTTGGTATTCATCGGGTTCGTCCCGCTTCTTTTGATTGAAGGTCGCATTGCCCAAGGCGAAAAGGGCAAACTGTTCTGGCTCTCGTTTCTCGCTTTCCTTGTCTGGAACGTGGCCACCACTTGGTGGGTTTGGAACGCCACGCCTGCCGCCATCGCCGCATGGGTGCTGAACGCGCTCTTTATGTCCATCGTTTTCAATGTGTTCCATCTCACAAAGAAAAAGGTGTGCAACAACCCGTGGGGCAATCTCTTCCTTATCCCCTATTGGCTCGCCTTCGAATACCTCACCTACCTTTGGGCAGCCAAATGGCCTTGGCTCAATTTGGGCAATGTCTTCTCCTTGCGAGTGGAATGGGTGCAGTGGTACGAATACACGGGCGTGGTCGGTGGAACGCTTTGGGTGCTATTGGTCAACATTTTGATTGTCAACATTATCCAATTCTTCAAAGCGAAAAAGACGAAACCGATATTCATCAGCATCGGCCTTGAGGCGGTGATTCTTCTACTGCCCATCCTCCTCAGTACATCGATGTACAAGCATTACGAAGAGCAAGGCACCGACACTGAAGTCATCGTCGTGCAGCAGAACTGCGACCCTTGGAACGAGCAATTCGACCATCAATTTGACGCCCAAGTCATACAAAACAACATTAATCTGTCGCTGCCCTTGGTGACACCCAAAACGCGCTTCATCGTCAGCAGCGAATCAGCCATTCAGGAAGGCATTTGGCTGCATGAGCTGGATCAATCCGATGCACTCACTACTTTGCATGACTATGTGAAACGCTTTCCACAACTGGCTTTCGTCATCGGCGGAACCACATACGAATGGGTGCCAAGAGGCATGGAAGACGATTTTCCAGCGCGGCAAATTGAAGGCACCAACCACTATTATTATTGCCATAACTCTGCACTGCTCATCGACACGACTAACCTGCAACTGCACAACAAGTCGCAACTCACACCCGGTGTGGAGGCCATTCCCGAGTGGATGGGTTTTTTGAAGAACTACAGCATCACCATGGGCATTGCTCGAGGCACACTCAAGACCGACCCTGAGTCTAAAACCCTAAACTTCAATGGCCACAAGATTGGCGTACCCATCTGCTATGAATCGGCTTTCGGCGAATATGTCAGCACTTTCTGCAAAAAAGGAGCCGACCTGCTTTTTGTCATCACCAACGATGGCTGGTGGGGCGACACGCCGGGCTATCGACAGCATTTCGAGTTCTCGAAACTGCGAGCCATCGAAAACCGTCGCTGTGTGGCCCGCTCGGCCAACACAGGTCGCTCCGGGTTCTTCAACCAGCGCGGCGACGTGCTTCAACAAACCCAATACTGGGTGCCTGATGCCATCAAGGCCACGCTGAAAGCCAACACGAAAATCACCTTCTATGCCAAACACGGCGACTACTTGAGCCGCATTGCGGTTTATCTTACTTTTGTGCTGCTCATCACCCTGATAGCCAAAATATTGTTGGGCCTTGGCAAAAGCAAGAAAACCTCTTCACGCAAGAAAAAGAAATGAGCGGCACTGATTGTCATCTTTCTTTAGGCCCTTTCCAAGGCATCACCGATGCGCCGTTTCGCAATGTTTTCAAGCGGCATTTCGGCGGCATCGACAAGTTTTATACGCCATTTTTCACAGGTATTCACAAAGAAGAACACGCGAAAAACCTGCAAGGCGAGGAAATCGACCCGAAATTCAATGATGTTGAAACTTTGACACCACAAATCCTCAGCACCGACGCGGAGGAGATTTTGCGCTTCGCCAAACAATGCAAACAACTGGGCTACAAGGAAATCAACCTTAACATGGGTTGCCCATTTCCACGAGTGGCCAACAAGAAACGCGGCTGCGGCCTGTTGCCCTATCCTGACATGGTGGAAGCGATGTTAGAGCGGATTTTTGAGGAAATTGACATCAGGTTTAGTGTGAAATGCCGCCTCGGTTATTTCAGCCCCGATGAGATTGAGGCCATTATCCCGATTTTCAACAAGTTTCCTCTTAGTGAATTGATTATCCATCCGCGCATTGGCAAGCAATTGTACAAGGGCGAGGCTGATGTGGAACGGTTCAAACGATTAATACCTTATATTAATGCGCCGCTGGTTTATAATGGGGATATTTTTTCTGTCGAAAGTTTTGAACACATTTGCGAGGCTTTGCAGCCTGTGAACCGTTTTATGTTGGGGCGAGGATTGCTGACTAATCCGTTTTTGGCGGAGGAGATTCGGGGGGGCGCATGGAATGCGCCTGAACGGACGGAACGGCTGCACGTTTACATCATTGACCTTTATGAGGACAGACTGCGCCATGCAGGGGGAAGCCCAAAGGTTTTGGGCAGGATGAAGGAACTTTGGTCTTATCTGATGTATTCTTTTGAAGAGCCGCAGAATGTTTGGCGGAAAATCAAGAAGATTAATGCTTTGAGAGAATACGAAGAAGCTGTTGAAGAAGTATTCAAGTCAATAGAATTGAATTTTTAGTTTTATATTTCAAATTTCAAAATTTACAAATCTCATATTTTTGATTTTTAATAATATACAAAATCAATATAATGAATAGAAACATTATTTTCATATATTTTTAGTATTTTAATATACTATAATTTGATACTATTTAGTATTTATAAAACTATAATTTTGATAATATTTAGTGAATAGAAACATTATTTTCATAGAAATAATGTAGATTCAAATATTATTCGTACCTTTGCGGCGAAAATCTAAAACGCCATGAAAGAATTAGAAGGCTTGGAGGAAATCATGCGAAGCCATCGCAACAGATTGGCCGCCGTGGGAACAAATTTCCACAGGAACCTCTATTACCACATCGACTGGGACGACCGCCTGATTGGCATCAAGGGGCCGCGCGGCTGCGGCAAGACCACCCTGCTGCTGCAACGCATCAAAGAAAACTTCGGCGACACGGGGCAAGCACTCTATATTTCGTTGGACAACCTTTGGTTCGCCTCAAACAGTCTGATTGACCTCGTGGACTACCACTACACGCACGGTGGAACGCACCTTTTCATCGACGAGGTACATCATCATCCCTATTGGCAAACCCTGCTGAAGAACATCTACGACGACTATCCACAAATGAACGTCGTCTATACAGGCTCGTCGATGCTGAGGATGGATCACAAGCAAGGTGACCTTTCGAGGCGACAGTTGGTGTATCACCTGCCTGGGCTGTCGTTTCGCGAATTCCTCGAATTTGAGGGACTTTACCACTGCGAACCGTTGGAATTGGAAGACATTTTGAAAAACCACGTCCGAATTGCCAACGACGTTTGTGCGAAAATCAAGGTGCTGCCCGCATTTGAGAAATATTTGAAGCAAGGCTATTATCCCTTCTACAAGGAAGTGAAAAAAGGCTATGACATGCGCTTGCAACAGGTTATCAATCAAGTGATTGAAAACGACTATCCGGCCATTGACGAGGTGTCGATGTCAACCATTCGAAAGACTAAGAAAATGCTGATGCTTTTGGCGGAAAAGGTTCCTCAAACGCCCGTGATGAGCGAACTTTACGCCGAGTTGGACACCGACCGCAACCAAGGCCTGAAAATGATGCATGCTTTGGAGCGCGGCGGCTTGCTCGGGCTGCTCTCAAGCGAGGCAAAAAGTTTCAAAGGGTTGGCGCGCCCCGACAAGATTTTCCTGAACAACCCCAACCTGATGTATGCACTGGTGTCAAAGCCAGAAATCGGGACGGTGAGGGAGACTTTCTTCTTCAACCAACTCAGTCAAACACAAACTGTTACCTTCCCGAAAAAAGGCGACTTCCTCGTGAACAAGACCTACCTCTTCGAGGTGGGGGGCAAAAACAAGAGTTTTGACCAAATCAAGGACATTGAAAATAGTTTTTTGGCGATGGACGGTATCGAGGTCGGGCATCACAACAGGATTCCGCTTTGGGTGTTTGGGATGATGTATTAATCGAAAAAAGCCTCCCTTACGAGAGGCTTTTTTTCATTCATCCGTCAAAATCATTCAAACGAAGCAATTGCCTTCTTAATGATTTCGATGGCTTCGCGAAGCTCGGCCTCGGTGATGACCAAGGGCGGAGCGAAGCGGATGATGTGCTGGTGGGTGGGCTTGGCCAGCAGGCCGAGGTCGCGCATCTTCATGCACACATCCCAGGCTTCCTTGCCGTCTTTAGGTTTGATGATCACGGCGTTGAGCAAACCCTTGCCGCGCACTTTCTCAATCATCGGACTGTCGATCTTGCTCATTTCGTCGCGGAAAATCTTACCAAGACGCTCGGTGTTCTCCATCAGGTTCTCGTCTTTGATGACTTGCAGGGCAGCCATCGACACGCGGGCTGCAATCGGGTTGCCGCCGAAGGTGGAGCCATGTTCGCCGGGCTTGATGTTCAGCATGATGTCGTCGTCGGCCAAGACGCAGGACACCGGCACCACACCGCCACCGAGGGCCTTGCCCAAGATGAGGATGTCGGGGCGCACGCCTTCGTGGTCGCAAGCTAACATCTTACCCGTGCGGGCGATACCGCACTGCACTTCGTCGGCCATGAAGAGCACGTTGTGCTTCTTGCAGATGTCGTAGCACTTCTTCAGGTAGCCTTCATCGGG
>JAEEGL011693240.1_pt1 | contig 12153 bp, 12 predicted proteins | sample 9134231 | NCBI WGS metagenome assembly JAEEGL01 (sample SAMN16246548, study PRJNA631951) | gut metagenome | biome: gut microbiome; feature: rumen; material: fiber-attached | host: Bos | place: Iran: Karaj | collected 2018-10
ATACAAGCACCGTGCCGAGGGCGACATGTCCGTGTCCATCGAGGACGCGAACCGCAACAGGCAGGTGGAGTACCCGAAGGACTTGGGAGAGAAGCTGGCAATCATCACGATGGGCGTTGACCAGCAGAAGTCCGAGCTTGCGGGGACGAAGTATTTCTGCAGTGTCGTCCGAGGCTGGGACGAGGCGGGGAATTCGTACCTGCTGAGCGCGGGGACGGACAACACCTTGGCTGACGTGGAGAAACGCCTGACAGCCGAGTATTACGGCAGGCGCGTGAGCCTCTGCATGGTGGACAACGGCGGTTTCGACAACTCTCAGGACGTAGACCCGTTCGTGGAATCCCACCCGCAGGTGGTGTACTACAAGGGCACGGACGCGAAGTATCTGGACGGGAAGGACTTCAAGCTGTCCGAGAATGTGAAGAAGCTTTTCCTCTGCAACGCCTTGGGCTACCAGTGCAAGTTGCTGGACTTGCTGTACTCGCCCCGACGCGCAAACGGCTACGGGTGGTATCTACCCACGCTCGTTGACGACGAGTATTTCAGGCAGTTGTGCAACGTCCAGCCGAATGTCCGCATGGGCAAGGATTCCAACGGCTACGAGTACGTCAACTGGCATGCGTTCGGGGGTGCTCGCCGCGACTTCTTCGATTCGGAGAAGCAGGCCTTGTGCGCGATGTACGTGGCCTGCTCCGTATTGCCTGCATCCGTGTTCATAAAGCACAGAATTCCGACATTCATCGTCAAGGAGCGTCTTGTGAGCATGGCGAGGGCGAAGAAGATACAGAAGGCGTAAAATCCGAAAACTCAAAACGTAGAATAGAGCGACGGAAGTATACAATCGGAAATGAATCAATAATCATGAAACTAAAAAATATTGACATGGATGACATACGCAAAAAAGCCATAAACACGCTGATGAAGCGCAGGAACATACTGTCACAACAGTACGACCAGTTGCTGTCCGAACCTGATAGCTACAGCATAGTCGGGAGCGTCAGTGTTACGAATAGAAAGCTGGAAACGCTCCGCAAAGAGATTTCCGCTCTGGATGAGAAGATTACGGCCTTGTGCGGCGGACGCGGAGGCTTGCAGGGAATCAGCATTAAGATTCCAGACTACCGTTGCCCGTACATCCATATCGAAGACGAGCTTGAGGGTAACTAATGGCTACTAAGAAACGCACGACAAAGGCCGAGCTTGAAAAGCGCAACGAGGCACTCGGCAAACTGATAAGCTACATATCCGCCAAGTCGCTTGTGGCGCGTTACGATTCCCTGCGCAGAGACCCGACGAGACGCATGCCTGAACTGCGCACGGACTTGTCGGAAACGGAACAGCAGTTCCGAGCCGACAGGCGAATCCTTGCGTATCTGCAGGCTGACAATTTGTACGACAACACGGCCTTGCAGGGCACGATTGACACGGCTGTCCGTCTGACCGTGGGACAGCGCGGCGGCACTCCAATATTCACGGGCGCGGACAAAGATTTTGCGACCAAGCTGTTCGACAAGTGGAAGCGCGACTGCGGCTACTGCGAGGGCGAGAGCTATTACGAATTGCTGGCTTTGATTATGCGTTGCGTAATCCTGCATGGCGATTGCCTTGTGTGGATTGACGACCAGCTCACATCTTCCAAAATCCGTATATTTGATGCCGACCAGATATGCTCGGTCGACATCGCGGATTTCACAAAATGGAAGACAGACCACGGACTGCCAGAGCACACAAGGCAGGTCGAGGGCTGTGTGATTGACGGCACAGGCAAAGTACATGGATATTTTGTCACGATGCTCAGGAACCGCTACTCCGTGCCTCTCAGCGACGCGATGTACCTGCCAATCGGAACCTGCCGCCGCGTGGCTCTGCACCGCAAGCATACGCAGTACAGGGGCGAGCCGCTGGTGCTGGGCAATCAGGAGATAAGCGAGGACACCAAGAGCCTGCTCCGCAGTGAGGTCGGGGCGGCGAAACTTGCGTCTGAACTTCCGCTTATCGTAGAACAGCCAGAGGGTTTCGACGCTTCCGCAATCGGAAGCCTGCTCGAAGGATATTCCGATTTGGGCGAGCTTACGGATGGCACAGGTCTCACCCCAGAGGATATTGCCAAGTTCGGCGAGGCAAGCAAGCTCGACGAGGCAAGCACGTTCAAGGCTTTCCAAGACAAGGCGAGTATCGCTATGGTTCAGGCTGGCACTAAGGTCACGAACCTGACCAACGCCCAGCGTCCTTCTGCGCCAATCCAGTCTTGGGTGGACGTGCTCAACGACGCCAACGGCAAGTCCATCGGCGTAATGAGTTGCCTTGCAAGAGGTCGTGCGGACAACAGTTATTCGTCTGGCATGATAGAACTGGAAATATCCTACAAGTCGTTCGAGGAATTTCAAAAACTTTTGGAACGCCAAGTCATCGATTACGCAATGTCTGTAATTCTTCCGAACTCCGAGTACGAAGTGTACTGGGAGAGAAGCGTCGTAATCGACCCTGAGAAGGACGCGAAAGTTGCTGTTATGGAGCTTACCTCTGGCAGGAAAACCTATCGTGACCTGTTGGGCGCGGATTGGAAGAACCAGATGGACGAACTGGCAGAGGAAAAGAAGTATCTTGAAGAAAAAGGTCTCACGAATCTCACTTTCTTCCAGACTGCTAATGGCAACGAACTGAGCGAGATACAGGCTGAAAAACAAAGCGAGGAGAATCCAAGCGATGAACAGTAATTTGCATATATGCGGCGTTGTGATGCCAGAAAACTTCTGGCTTGAGGACAATGTTGCCTGTCTTTCCGACTTCCAGCAGGAAATAGGCAGAATCACGGACTCAATCAACCTCTATATCGACAGCCCAGGCGGCGACGTGATGACTTCCAACTCCATGTCCGCCATGATTGCGGAATGGTGCTTGGCTCACCCGAACGCCAAGTGCAAATGCACAATCGGCGGACTGTGCGCGTCTGCGGCGGCTAACATTGTCAGCAAGCTTCCGCAGTGCTTCGAGATTTCAATCTACCCAGACAGCCTCGTGATGTTCCACTCGTGCAGAGGCTATATCGAGGGCGGCCCAGACGCTCTCAGGGACAACGCCGTGCTCATGGACTTGGTGAATTCCATCGTCATTAAGAATCTCTTGCAGAAGACCACGCTCGACGAGGAGCGCGTCCGCACTGCATTTAAAGAGGGGCGCGAGATGTGGCTCGACGGAGCCGAGGCCGTGGAGTGCGGTCTTTGCGACAATTTGCTCAGCGGCAACGCCGAGCATGTGACACTGAAAGTAGATAATAGCAAGCAGGGCACGGAGGCCATGAGATACGCCGCCTGTGTCTGCAAATTCATCAACGCAAAACTGGAGGCGCGTATCAACATGGAAAACGACGAAAACAAGGAAGTGACCGCTCAGGAGACCCCTGAACTCACGTCCGTCGCCGAGGTCAAGGCCGAGTGCGACGAAGAGAAGAAAGAAGCCTGCGACGAGCCGAAGGCCGAGGAGACCGCTGAGGTCACGGCTGAGGCAGAGGAAGACAAGCCAGAGGCCGAGGAAGACACGGAAACCGAGGAAGACAAGGAAGACAAGGAAGAAGCTCCAGAGGCTGAGGAAGATGAGGAAGTCAAGGCGTTGAAAGCCGAGAACGAAGCCCTCAAAGCCGAGGTCGAGAGCCTGAAGGCGATTGTCGCCAAGTACAACGTCGCCGCCAAGCCCGAACAGGTGGCTGAGCCTAAGAAGGATTTCAGACAGCTTATGAAGGAAATCCCGTCTGGCCTCTCCCAGCAGGAGTATGCGAAGCGTTTCTCGGCTCTCAAAGCCGAGCACAAGGCCGAGTACGATGAGTTTATGAACGCTCATCAGAAAAGAGAATATTAATCCGAACGTATCAGTCTGTAAATAAACAATTTAACTAAAGGAGTTACTATCATGGGTGAAATCATTCGCCGTCCTGACCTCGAAGCGCAAGTTGTTTCGGTCCCTGACTTCGTTTCTGACAAAATCATCCCGTTCTGGGGCAAGCCGCAGATTGCTGGTCGCTACTACTACCAGAAATACAAGGCCGACAAGACCGCGCAGTACGGTCGTAACCACGCCGCCCTCGCCGACATCACCAACAACGTGATTGCGGCTAACGACGACACGTTCTCCTGTGTCGAACTGAGGTCGAGAATTTCTATGGATTATGCCCAGCTTAAAGGCTTCAAGGACAAGGATTCCGCCGACCTCGCTATGGGTCGCCTTGCCAAACGCGCATGGTTCAACAAGGTCGAAAACCTCGTTGCCGACGCCATTCTGAACCCGACCGACGCCCCTGTCGACGGCACTGCCGACATCGTGAGCACTCTGGATACCGAAATCACCAAGATTCGCGACCTCGGCATTGGCACGGTCGCTCTGGTGCTGTCCAACCACAACAAGGTCGCTCTCAAGAACAACGCGACCATCGTGAACCGCATGAAGATGACGGGCGTTCCTACTGGAACGTTCACCGACATCCGCAACGTGCAGGACGCTCAGTTGGCGGCTTGCTTGGGCGTTGACGAAATCATCACGGGCAAGGACACCATCTGGTATGCTGGCCTCGCTGGTGCTGACAAGGACAACGTCGCAATCGTCGTGAAGCCGAATTTTGAAATCGACCCCAGCGAAGAGATTCAATTGGGCCGTCTTATCTACTTCATGTGGGAGGACAGTGAGGCGGACAAGTTCATCATGGAATCGTGGCATAACAACCTCGTTGATGCCGAAGTCGTTGATGCAAAGGGACTTGTTGACCTCAAAATCTTCAACAAGGAACTCATCACGGTCGTCCGTGCCTTCAACGAAAACTCGGATTCCGAATCTCTCTAATCACCAATGGCTAACTGGGAACACATATCCAAGCAAGTCGAGTCCCTGCTCATGAAACAGCAGGGGCTGACGGTGGATTTTGCTTTGAGAGGCAAAATCTACACTGGCACGAAAACCACCCTGCGCCGCGAGGACTACGCCACGGACGCGGGGCTGGTCGAAGGAGACTACCAGTTCAGCATCCTCTGCCCCACGGGGCAGTTCGATGGTGTGTTCCCCACGCCTAGGCAGGACAAAATCACGCTCAACGGAGCCGAATTCCGCATTCTGTCAATTGACGCGGATGCGGTCGGCTCCACAATCAAGCTCAATCTCGGCTCAGTCTTAGCATAACATGCTCATTTCCGCCTCAATCAACGCAGAAGGCCTCATGCAGGCACTCGCAAGCCTCAAGGACGTGCCGCTCTCCAAAGTAGTGCGCAACGCCTCGCGAGACTTTGCGCAGGAAGCCCTGAAAAACACGCCTACGGCGAAGGTGAGCAAGTCCGAATACTACTACTACCACGACAGAAACGGTCAAATCCACTTCCTCCACGAGAGCCAAGTACACGGCAAGAGGAAAAAGGGGTCGAAGCTCCATAAAGTCCGAGTACACAAGGGATGGTCTAAAGCCAGTTGGATAGGCGTATTCCGCGCCCTCGGCATGTCGATGCCGAACAGGAAATCCAGCTTGCCAGAAAAGGTGGAGCACATCTCCCACGCCATACAGAAAGTCGCCAGCGACACAAGCGCAAGCACCACCATCACGGACTACATACATTTTGACCGTTTCGGCAAGCAGACGGACACACGCACAAGCGAGATAGCGAGAAAGGGATTCGAGCTTGCCGCCAAGCGAATGGTCAAGGCGGTCAACGACACGCTCATGAAGCAATGGGGAGGCAGATGATAGCACCAGCCACACAGATAAAGAACGCGATTGTAGCGCATTTGAGGGGCGCAGTGAACTCATACACCCTCCCGATACCAGAGACGCAGATACGAGGCATTCTAGACCTCAGCGGCACGCCCAGGGACATTTACGGCATTACAGTCTCCACGGAAGACCTCGGAGACCATGCTGGAAACACGGGCAGGATACTGGTCGATGTGAAAGCCACCATAACGATTTTCAGTCACCTTGACGAGGACGTTGACGGGAGCCTGTGCGATTCGCTCACCTCAGACACTTTGCAGATAATGCAGAGTATTACATATAAGCTGGATGACTGGGTTGTCTACTGGAACGGGAACTGGCAAGTTACCGATACAGTTATGGACAACTCATTCAGACAGAATGTTTTGTCAACAACAATCCCAATAGGTAGATATTAACAATAAGGAGACCACAATGATTGATGCAGGTAAATATGTGTTTGGCGTTGCCGAACTCACTGGCGGACGTGCCGACTGGCTCGTCCAGAATGCGTCCAAGTCCACGAGCGCACAGGAAGCCCTCGCCCTCGACGAGAATGGTGAGCCTGTGGAGGCCGTTTACTATCAGAAGGTTATGGAAATGACTTTCGATGTCATCATCCCGAAGAGCGCAGAAACTGCACAGAATTCCGACAGCAACATCCCCGAAGTGGGCGACATCTTCTCCTACGACGGCAAGAAATGGTATGTCGCGAGTTCGCAGATTACCGAAACCAACACCGATTTCAAGCGTTACTCGCTCACATGCAAGCGTTTCACGGAAGCTGACCTTCCAGCCTAAGCAATTGACGCAATGAAATTTACGGCATAGCCGTGGAAGCCACTCAACGGCTCTCGTTGAGTGGCTTTTTTGTTAGCAACTGGTATAATGGTCTTATGGAAGAAAACAAAATCACAGTTTCAAAACTGCATACAGCGGAAATGCTGGACGACGAGCTTAAAGCCATGCTCGGAGCGTCGGACATAAAGCTCACGCTGGGAGGCCTCATGAGCCTAGTCATCATCAATTCCCCATACGTATATGGGGGCAAGGTGGACGAGAATTCCTTGGCTCAGGCATACGCATTGATTGAGCACGGCGACATGGACGCCATCAAGTTCCACGAGGCGTTGCAGAAGGCACTTGACACGGCGTTCCGCGTGTTCGAGATACTGGTTCCCGACGATGAGCCGACAACGAAGAAAGGGAAGACCAGCGAAATCACGAATTTTGCGCCAGAGTGGTTTTCCGACATTATGAGCCAAGCCTCCCAAAGTATGCCATCCCTGACATATCGGCAGTTGCTGTACGAGACACCTTTGGTGGCTGTTTTCCACCTTGCGATGAGCACGGCTAGGCGGAACGGGGCGATTACAGCCCGCCCGAACGACATGAAGTCAGCCATCGAGCAGTTCAAAGAGTTGCAAAAGAAGAAGAAAGAGGGCAGAAAATGAATCAGTCCACAAATGTGAAATTAACCGCAGAAATCAGCGCAACGAGCAAAGGGCTGGTAGATGCTCTCAATCAAGCGTCGAGCGCGGTAAATTCGACTTCCGAAAGCTGGAAATCCAAGTTCGACAAACTTAAGGATTCGACTGGGCTTATCTCCCAGTCAGTGCGTAATCTTGGCGATTTGGTCGGCAAGATGGGCGACATTGACATGAGCGTGGATGTCGAGGGCATGGACAAGGTGAATTCCGCCTTGTCGGAAGTCGCCGCCAATTTCACCAAGGTGCAGGGCGAAGTGAGCGCGTTCTCGGCACAGCTTGTGGCGATGAAGAACGCCGCGTCCGAGCTTAACATGCCTCTTGACGAGTACCAGAGGTTCACGGATGCGGTCAAGGCCGCAGGCCTGAGCGTGGACGAGGGCTACGCCGCAATCAGGAACATGCAACAGGGCATACGCGACTTGGCTAACGGAGTGCCGCAGGCTCAGGACATGTTCGGGAAGCTCGGTCTTACGCTTGAAACCCTGTCCAGCAATACCGCGTCGGCGAATTTTGATGCGATTGTGCAGGCTCTCCAATCGGTCGTACCGCCTACCGAGCAGGCCAAGGCGAGCATGGAATTGTTCAAAACGAGCATGGAGCACGCCGTAAATGTCTCGCAGGAGTACAACAAGCTCCTTGTCGAGCAGACCAACAACGCCTACGCCTCTGACAAGGATGTCCAGAATTCCATTTCCCTCGCCAACGCCGTGGAGAAGCTGGGCGTACAGCTTGGCGCGTACTCTGACAAGGCGAACGAGGCGGCTTCCGCGAACAATTCCGCGCAGTCCTCGTTCGAGCAACTGTTCGCGCAGTTGAAGAAAGAGAAATCCGTGCTGACCGACCTGTATGTGGAGTACGCCAACTACGTCGATGGCCTGAAACGCGCAGTGACAGCCACTCTGGACGGCTCCAAGGCGATTGACGTGTTCACCGCCAACGCCCTGAAAATGGGGGACTGGGGGCTTACGGATATCGGCGCGAACCTCGAACAGCTTATCTCGTTCGTGCGTCTTGCAAAGGAGAAAATCAGCGACGAGATGACCGCCGTGGTCGGAATCATGAACCAGCGAATCATGGCTGATGCTCCCATAGAGACAAAGGAGCTTGACACGGCTACCGAGCACGTGGAAATGCTCACCGAGGCCGTCCAGTCCCTCCAGAGCGCGTTGGACGAAAAGGAACTGGCTGGCGATATCGTCGATGAGCGGGACTTAGCCCTGCTTGCCGCAATGGCTACCCAGTTGGGAAACACCAAGTCGAAGTTCGAGGAGTTGAACGCACAGGCATTTTCCAAGAACATCGTCCTGACGCTGGATGAGTACACCCAGACGCTGAAGAGCTTCGAGGACGAGCTTGCAAACGCCCAGAAGGCGGTCAGGAAAGGCCTCGACATCAAGATTGACAAAAAAGGCGTCGAAGACCTCGACCGCAAACTGGAGGAACTGGGCATAAAGCTCAACAGTTTCAGGCAAAAGGGATACGACATTGGGGGCGGAGAACTTCTGACGAACCTCAACGAGCGTTTCGCCACGCTCAAGACTGGCATTGCGGATGTGGAGACCAAGATGACTGGCATGACCTACAAGGCTCGCCACGGACTGCGCGAAATGGTCGCCACCATGAAGGAGTTCGTCAGTTCGTCCAAGCAGGCCAACGGCGAGCTTAGCAAGACTGGCGACACCACCATGACGCAGGCCAAGCAGATAGCGGGTCAGCTTTTCGGCATGGGGTCGCAGGTGGCTGTCATCGTCAAGGGCTTCCGCTCCCTCGGCGAGATTATCAAGGTCAACGTCATAGAACCGCTGACGAAAGCCAACGAGGAACTGCGCAAGTTGCAGGAGTGGCTGACCAAGGGGCAACGCTCCACCGCTCAGGGCAACTACAAACGCTGGGAGCAGATGGAGGCCGACCTCATCAAGTATTACGAGACCCTGCAGAAAGTCAGCAAGGAAGGCAAGAACGCCGACAAGGTTGACCTGTTGAGACAGCAGAGGGATTTGAGCACGAACTACGGGATTGACATCAACCCGCGCAACGCCGACAGGGTGATGAGGGAGAACTTCGCCGCTTCCCGCAACCAGCGCAAGGACGCTCTCGAATCCGAAATCCGCGCCTTGCAGAAGCTCAACGAGGCTCTCGACAAGGAGTACGCCGAGCGTGATTCGTACTTGAAAAACGACTTGTTCAAGTCTCCCACCGAGAAGGCTCGCGGCAAGGAGAGGATGGTCGAAATCCGCAAGGAGCAAGGCGAGAACATCACCCAGATTGGCGAGTTGCAGGAAAGGCTGAGGAGGCTGGAAAAAGAGGACAACCTCGGAGACTTCTGGCGCAAGCAACGCGCAACCTCTCTCGACGAGAGGCAGGCCGAGCAGGACAAGGCTGACGAAAAGGCTCAGGAAGAGCGCAAGAAAGCCTTGGAAGACCAGCAGAAAGCCTTGGACGAGGCCACGCGGAAGCTTGAGGAATGGTCGCACTCCCTCACGGACACGGAGAGGCAGAAGGCACTCCGTGAAATCATGGGCAAGTACGAGGAAGCCGTCAAGGGCGGCGTGAGCGAGGAGACTGCGAGGAAAGTGGCTCTGCAGGCCATCAACGCCATGCTCCGCAAGGAGCGCGAGGACGAGCAGAAGAAGCACAACGAGCTAGTCGCGGCTATGAAGGAGCGCGTCAAGCAGTACAAGGATGCCTACAAGGCATACGCGGACGCTCAGAGAGCCGTCGTGGACGCGCAAAAGGACTACGCCCGTACACAGAGAGACCTCGCCAACGAAAATCGCTCAGAACGCATTGCAAAGCGTCGTGAGAGGCTTGCCAAGAGGCTGTCCAGTTTCGGGTTCACTCCTTTCGAGGGATTCAGCCTGAACGAATCTTCTTCCGAACGCCGCGAACGCCGCAGGAATGCACAGCTTGACGCTTCGATTGCCGACAAGATGGCTAAGGCTCAGGCTGGTAGCCGCGTGTCGTTCACGCACTCGGAAAAGGAGAGAATCGCCCAGTTCGAGAAGCTCCAGAAGCAGGACAAGCGGCTTGAAGCTTCGCAAAAGGCAATGGAAGCCGCCGACAAGCAGGCGAAAGCCGCCGAAAGGCTCCAAGAGGCCGCGAAGGCCATCAAGGACGCCACCAAGGGCGCAGGCGACGCGAACGTGGCGTTGGGCAGGAGTATCGGCGACATGCTCGCCAATTCGTTGCCGAGGCGCGTCAGGCGCGGGAGCAAGGGAAGCCCGAACCAGATTTTCGAGGACGCGAGGCGTTCCATGACTGCGCGTGGCGTGGCTGGGGCGTACACGACCAAGAGCATCGACTACTCCGCGCAGATTGGGCAACTGCACACCGACCTACAGAACATCCAGAAGAATGTATTTTTGGTGCGCTAACAAATTGGAGGATAGAAACTAATGTCAACACCACTTGCCAACATACCGTTTGCGACCACATGGGTGCTCGTAGAGGACAACACCGAGTGCGAGTACCGCAACAACATAAGCTGGTCTCCCGCAGGGCTTTTCAAAAATCCGAAGCGCAGAATCGTGCGTAGCAAGACCTACGAGGCGAGCTTTGTGGACGACGAGAACGACCCCGTGGTAGTCCCGACCTACATCAACGACATACTGACGGGAAGTATCACGGACGCAGGCGGATACCAGATTTTGAACTACCCGAATCCAGAGAACATTCCGTCCGCGAGCATCGGCGTGAACAAGAACCAGTGGCACATCGATGACAAGAGCTACACCAAGGAAATATCCACGCCGATGACTAGAAGAATCAGAATCACGTGGGTCATGCAGGGCGACTGGACGGACTACAACGAGTAAGGGGGACTGCCAATGCCACTCAACCACAATCTCAAACCCTTGCAGGACAACGAGATAGCAGGGCCGATTACCACCAACCCGATTATCAAGCACCTGCAAGGCATGAATTCGCTGTCGGAGTTTCTGGCAATCGAACCCAACGGTCAAGGCTCCGTCAACTTCGACTTCGACGCATACTCCCTCGCCAAGGTCATCCTCGGCATGGTCGAGAACGGCGAAACGCTGTCCTTCGATTTTAAATGCACGTTGGACGAAGACCATCTGGCAGTCGCGGCTGGCAAGGTATATCTCCCAGAAACGGTGGTTTCCGTGTCGGGCATGAGCGAGACGCTTGGGAACTCCGATTCTGGCAAGATGGTGTACGTAAGATTGAGCAAGTCAGGCTCCACGATACAGGGGGAGCTTGTGTTCGACGACCCGATTACCCATACGCTCATGACTGGCAACAACAACTACCGCGTCTGCCTGCCCGTGGCGATTGTCACTGGGTCTGGGGACAATTGGAAAGTGAGATACAGGCATCTGGGAAGCTTCGCCCTCACGCAGGTTCCCTACTTCTGGATTGATGCGTATGACAAGAGCAAAGCCCAGTTCCTCTCGCACGGCGCGAACGCCGACGGCGAGACTTGGATTGATGCTACGGAGTGTGAATAATGGCTATTTGGCTCAAAGACGGAAAACTTATCACGGACGCTAACGGCAAGCCGATTGTGTGCGCCGAGTGCCCATGCGGGAGCGTGGAGTGCTCGGAGGCGGTCGATGCTGAAATCCAAGCGTATCTGGCGGAGATTGACCCCGACACGCAACAGCACATCTGGACGCTGTATGGTGCTTACGAAGCCACCTATACATGCGCGGAATGGTCGTATGACACGGAGTTGCAGGAGTGGACGCTCGTGCATCCAGCGGACGGCTATCTGCTGATTGCATTGAGAAAGGGTCAGATTGTGACCGACACGACCGATTGCCTTGCGGAAAAGCTCACCTATGCGAAGACGATTTACAACATCGCGACTGGCGAATACAAGACCATCGGTTGCCAATGCCGCGTCTCAGACCACGAATGCAAGCATTACAAGGTGGTCAGGGACGATTATCTCATCGCGGGGGAGTTGCACGTCAA
>JAEEGL012026643.1_pt1 | contig 12153 bp, 7 predicted proteins | sample 9134231 | NCBI WGS metagenome assembly JAEEGL01 (sample SAMN16246548, study PRJNA631951) | gut metagenome | biome: gut microbiome; feature: rumen; material: fiber-attached | host: Bos | place: Iran: Karaj | collected 2018-10
ATCAAAAATATCTTCAACAACACAATTTATTTCATATCGTCTTTTATCAGAAATAATAACAAAATCAACAATTCCAAAAACAATAATAGAAGAAGAAAATACAGAATTATATTATGAAACATTAACAGGAGTCGGTGAAATATTATTTAAAAATAATATATCATATAAAGGTGGATTATTAAATGGTCTCCTTGATTCAACAAATGAGAATTCATCAAAAATTTTTTTTCCAGATGGAACATCATATATAGGAGAAGTAAAAGAAAGTGAAATTTCTGGTAAAGGAAAATTTTATTTTCCAACTGGTTCAATTTATGAAGGAGAAGTTAAAAATGGATTAAGAAATGGTTTTGGAAAATATATTTTTGAAAAGGAAAATATTTCATATGAAGGAAATTGGGAAAATGGATTAAAAAATGGTTTTGGAATAATGAAAAGTAAAAATATGATTTATGAAGGAAATTGGAAAAAAGGAAAAATAAATGGAGAAGGAAAAATAATTTGGGATAATGGTAATTTATATAAAGGTAATTTTAAAAATAATTATATTGATGGTTATGGATATATGATTTGGTTTGATTTAATGGAAAAATATTTTGGTTTATGGGAAAAAAATGAACAAAATGGAAATGGAATTCATATTTGGTTTGAAAATAAAGGAGAAATTAAATTATTGAGAAATAGATATGTTGGTGAATGGAAAAAAGGAATTAGAAATGGTTTTGGTATTTTTTTTTATGCTAATGGAAGTTATTATATTGGAGAATGGAAAAATAATTTTAAAAATGGTTTTGGAAAAATGGTTTTTGAAAATGGAAAATCTTATATTGGATTATTTGAAAATGATATTATGATTGAAAAAAATAAATTGAGTTTTATTGAAAATTCAAATTATCGTTTTGAATTTGATGATAGTTTTTTTGATGATAAAAAAATTAATAAAAATTTTATTTTGGAGAAAAAAGAAAATAATAATAATAATGATATTAATAATAATATTAATAATAATATTAATAATAATAATAATAATAATATTAATATTAATAAAAAAAATGCAAGTTTAAAAATGAAAAGAATGAGTTATAATGATATTTTTAGAAATCCTATTGGAAGTAAAAAATATAATTTTTTAAAAAAATCAATTGGTAGTTTTAATATTTCTGATAATGATTTTAATAATTTTCAATTTAATAAACATCAAAGTAATAATTCTTCTAAAGAAAAATTTACTTATCCTGTTAAAATTAAAAGTAAAAGTAATGATAAAGAAAATGAAAGAATAAAAGAAGAGGAAAATGAAATTAATAAAGATAGTTTTGATATTGAAAAAGAAAAAATAATTAATAATGAAAATGAAAAAATTGAAAAAGAGTTTGGAAAATTTAATTTAAATAAATTTGAACCTTATTTAGATTTAAGAGATTTAATTCTTCTTGATATAAATGTTAAACATAATTTATTAGAAATTGAAAATTTTTTATTAAGAAATTTATCAACAATAAGAAAAGTATATTCACTTTATTTAAAATATTCATTAGATGAAAATAAAGATTGTGATGAACTTATTTATTCAAAAATTAATATTGAAAATCCTTTTTCAATTAAGAATAATATAAAATTAAATTATCAAAATCCAAATAATAATCAAGTAATAATTCCTGAACAAATAAAAACAAATGAAGTATCATTTTGTATTAATTTAAAAGATATTTGGTTTCATTTTAGAAATAATGGAATAATTAATGAAAATTTCACAATAAAACTATTTGATGAAATATTTTATAATGGAAAAAATAATAATTATAATTTATATTTAATTCCAGATTATATAACAGAATCAAAAGATATATATAATTATGTTGATACTATGATATATGAAGCAAAACTAAATTTTATGTATCAATTTAATAATTATTTAAAATATTATTATAAAGAAGAAAATCTTCAAAAACATTTTAAAATATTTGAAAAAAAGAAATCTATAATAGAAAATTCAATTCATTATAAAAATAATATAATACTTCCTAGATTATTTCATGAATGTTTAATTAGATGTGCGTTTATTAAATATTATCAATCTAATGAAAAAATAACTGATAAATTGAAAAAAATTATAAATTTAATTGTTCAACCAAAAGTTAAAAAAAATCGTTCAAGTTTTTCTAGATTAGAACAATCATTTAATAGTCAAACTTTTGCAACTGAAACAAAATTAAAATTACATGAAAGAACTTTAATTAATGATTTTATTAGTCATTTTTATGTTGAAATTCAAAATATTTTTAAGAAATTATATTATATTTATTCTTCAAATCCTTCAAAAAATAATCAAAGTATTTCATATAGATTTATTTATAATTTTATTATTAAAAAATCTACCTTTTTAATTTCCTTAATTCCATCAAAATTATTTTTTTGTGAATTAATTACTTATTTTTATAAAGAAAAAGCCAATTTAAATATTGAGGAAATGAAAAAGTCTCCTCAAAAACTTTTATTATATATTGAAAATTTATTTGATAATGAAATAATTGAATATGAATTTTTTGAATTTGTTTATTTAGTTTGTAAAAAGTATTTTTCTGCTTATAATTTACAAGGAACTAAAAAAGAATATAAACATATTATTAAGATATTAAATATAATAATTGATAATTCTAAGAAAACTTCAACTAAAAAATTATATTTTTTTCCATTATTACAAAATCATACAAAAAAGGAAAAATTAATTATTAAAATTAAACAATTAGAAGAAGAAGAAAAAAGAAAAAAAATAGAATTTGAGAGATTTAATAAAGAAAGGAAAAATATGAGTGATGAAGATTTAAATATGTACAATGAAAATGAAGAAGATGATGAAGATTATGAAAGTGATGATGATTAAAAAAATAATAATATTTTTTGTATTTTTAATAATATATATAATTAATAATTAATTCTATTTTTTATTTTATCTTTATAAGTAAATATGTGTGGTATTTGTTTTATTACAAAATTAATTTTATCACAAAAAGATTATGATATAATTAAAGAAATTGAAGAATATATTAAAAGCTTTGATGATATTGAACATAATAATTCATCAAATAATAATAACAATGAAGAAAATGAAATAAATACAAATATAGAATTAAATTTTAATATAGATTCAATAAATAATTGTGATTTTTTGCAAATTATTGAACAAATAAAAAATAGAGGACCTGATTTTATTAATATTATAGAAATATTAAAAGACAAAAAAATAAATGAGTTAAATGATTTAGAAAAATTAAAAACATATAAAGATGTTTTTAATTTAATTTCAAATAATGAATCATCAATTTTAATTGATTCAGTATTAAATTTAAGAGGAATAAATTCAATTACAAAACAACCAATAATAAATGAAAATACTAATAATATTCTTCAATATAATGGAGAAATTTTTGATATTAAAGAAGAATCATTTTTATTTGAGAAAAATTTATCAAAAGATAATGATGGAATAATATTATCAGAAATATTAAATAAATTTTCACAAGATAATAAAGATTCAAATATTAATACATATTCAAATAATTTTTTTCAAATTATAAATAAAATTGAATCTGATCATGCTTTTATTTTTCATGATAATTTAAATAATAAAATATTAATTAATAGAGATTTATTTGGAAAAAGAAGTTTAATTTTATCTTATATAAAACAATTAAATATAATAATAATTTCTTCATTTCTCCCTTTTGCTTTATATAAAAATAGAAATTTTAAAAATGAAATTTTAACTATTGAAATACCAAATAATCATCTTTTAATAATTGAAAAAGAAAATGAAAATAAATTTTTTTTAATTAAAAATCCTTATATTAAATTTCCTTCAGATTTAAGATTTAATGAATTAATTCCTGAAATATCTTCATATAATAATTTAGAAGAAAAATGTTCTGAATTTTTAAAAAATGCAGTAAATAAAAGAATAAATAATATTCCATCTATTTCATTAAATAAAGAAGATTCAATTGGAATAATGTTTTCAGGAGGAATTGATTCTTTATTATTATCATATTATACAATTTTAAATACTCCACAAAATTTTATAATTGATTTATTTAATTTATCTTTTGAAAAAGAAAATGCACCTGATAGAAATTCTGGAATAATTGGTTATAAAGAATTAATAACTTTATTTCCAAATAGAAAAATAAATTTAATATTAATTGATAAAAATTACTCAAATGATATAAATGATAATTTCCAAAATTACGTATTAAATTTAATATATCCAAGAGAAACTCATATGGATTTTAATATATCAACAGCATTAAAATTTGCAACAATGAAAAAAGGATTTTTAGTAAATAAAGAAGAAATGATAAATTATTTTAAAAACAAAGACAATTTTCAAATAAATGAATTAAATAAAATAAATAAGAATAATTACAATAATAATATATTAAGTAAACAAATAGAAAAAATAAATTATGAAAAATTTACAAATTTAACAGAAACTTATATTTCAAAAGCAAAAATAATTTTAAGTGGTTTAGGAGCAGATGAATTATTTGGTGGTTATAGTAGATATAAAAATGGTGATATTAAAAATCAAATGTCTAAAGATTTAAATAGAATTTGGAATAGAAATTTTGGAAGAGATGATCGTGTTTGTAGTGATAATGGAATTGAATTAAGATTTCCTTTCTTTGATTTTGAATTAATTAATTTTTTATCTTCTATTAAAGACATTAATTATGTTACTAATTTTAATTTAAAAAGAGGAATTGGAGAAAAATTTTTATTAAGAAATGTTGGTAAATTAATTGGATTTAATTTAAGTTATATGTTTGAAAAAAGAGCTATTCAATTTGGAACTAAATTAGCTCATGAGACTAATTTAAAGAAATATGGTTCTAATAGAAAAGCTAATGGAAAAGCACAATTTAAATAAATTATTATTTTTTATATTAAATGTATTTTATTTTTTTTTTATTATTTTTTTTTAAAAATATACTATTTATATTTATTATATAAGTTCAATTTTTCAAAAATTACTTAAATAAATGTCCACTAAAATTTTTATTAATGATGAGGATAATTCACATTTTGATATTTTTGGAAGAATAAACTTAAATAAAAAAGTAGGAAATGATAAATTAAAACATATTTTAAATAAAACAGAATTTAATAAGAATGAAAAATTAATACAAAAATACAATGCATTTTCAACAGACAAAGTAAATGGAGTCAAAAAATTAATTCAAAAAAACCCTTTTATAATAGAAAAAAACAATATAAACAACAAAACAAATCAAGAAAATATAAAAATAATAGAAAATAAAACAAAAACTAACAAAAATAAAATTTTAATTAAAAAAGAAAAAAATAATATTCATAACATTTCATCAAAAAAAGAGAATAATGATAAAAATAAAATATTAAATCAAAAAAGAAATAGAATAGAAAAAGAAAATAACTTTTATGAAATAAACAAAACAAAAAATTCAGAAAGTGAAAATGAATATTCATCTTCTTCTTCTTTTTCTTCTTCATCAGAAAGTGAAAATTCATCATATTCTTTAATATCATCAGAAAGTGAAAAACAAAATAATAAAAAAAAAACAAATAGAAATAAAAATTATAATATTCAAAAACCAAAAACAAAATCAATGTTAGTATATGAATTACTTAAAAGATGGTGGTATGCACTTCCAAAATGGATACCTGATAATTATGATTGTTCAGATAAATTAAAAGAAAATAAATTAAGATTAGTAAATATAATTGATTGGAAAAAAGAACCAACATATGATAAAAATAATTATGAAAAATGTATTGAATTACCAGGATTTAAATATGTTTTTTGTAATTCAAATGGAGATATTTTTGATTTTAGACCTAAAGAAATTAAACCTTCTTTTAATTCTCTTATGAAATTATCTGAAAATAAATTATATGAATATATAATTAATGCTTTAAAAGATCAAATTAAAAATTTAAAAAAAGAAAATGGTTTTTATAATAAAAAATTAATTGAAGAATTAAATGATGAATTAAAAAAAAATGAAATAATTTATAATCTAACAAAAAATCAATAAATATATTATTTGATAATATTTTTCTTTGAAATAAAATATATAATTCCATTAAATTAAATAAAAAAAAATAAAAAATATAAAATTGTAAAAATTTTAAATATTAAAAAAAAAATAATTTATAATCTAAAAAACAAATAAAAAAAAAATGGAATTTAAATTCAAAAAAGAATTTCCAGATTTTGAAAAAAGGAAAGAAGAAAGTTCAAAATTAAGATTACAATGTCCAGATAAAGTCCCAGTAATATGTGAAAAAGATCCAAAATGTAAAATTCAAGAAATAGATAAAACAAAATATTTAGTTCCAGATGATTTAACAATATCTCAATTTTGTAATATGTTAAAAAGTAGAATTACACTTGATGAAAAACAATCTTTTTTCTTATTATTTAATGGAGCTCATCAAGTAGGATTAGATAATTTAATGCAAGAAGCTTATGAAAAATATAAAGATGAAGATGGATTTCTTTATGTAGTTTATTCTGCTGAATTAGTTTGGGGATAAAATTATTTTTTATTAAATTAAGTTAAATATTTAGTTTAAAATTAAAATTTTTAGTTTTAAAAAACTTTATTATATGTAATGTAATAAATTGAAAAAAACTTTAATTATAATGAAAAAATTTATTTTAATAGAATTATTATTTTTTTCAAAAATATAAAATCTAGAAAAAATATTAATTACCCATAATAAAATATTTAAAAGTAAAAAATTTAAAATTTTAAGAATGAAAAAAAATATTATAAACTTATAAAATATCTAATAAAAAAAATATTATGTAAAATATTATTATTATAATTAATATTTCTTAGGAATTAACCAAGGATATCTAAATTCTTGAGTTTTTTTCCATTCATCAAAATCATTACTAAATATTTCAATATTATTTTTATAAGTAGTTTTCAACATTCTACTTTCATTTTCAACATCATTTGCCATATTATCAATTTTATCATGTAATCTATGAAGTGTTGTTCTAAAATCAACATAAGTATTATATCTTTCTTTTTCATCAATTGTATTATATGCTTTTAAAGTTTCTTTACTTTTATTCAAAAAATTATTTCTTGTATTATAATTAAATATTTTTCCAGTATATAAAATTTTATTTGGATTTAATTCTGCAGTTAATTCTTTTCTTTTTTTCCAATCTGGAATAATTAATTTTCCTCTTTTTTCAAATCTTTCTAAAGAAATTAAAAAATTTTTTCTATTTTCTTTTCCTTTTTTAATAATTAAATTTTTAATATCAGATTTTGCTTGATGAGGTAATTTTTGTAATTCTCTATATTTTTTTATTTCAGAACCAATTTCTTCTCTCATTACTTCAGCATCAGTTAAAGATTTAATTTTATCTTCTCTATAATCTGCTAATAGTGTATTTATATCATGATAATTAACATTCCTTTTATTCATTCTATTATATTTATTCATTATTTTTTGAAAATAAGGTGTTCTTTGAGATAAAGGAAAATATTGTTTTGGATTTTCAGTTCTTAACATTCTCAAACGTAATTTTCTTCTATCTTTTGTTACAAATCTATCCCAAAATGGATTCATTTTATTTTTATTTATAATATAATAATAATAATTTTTTTTATTTAGTTTATTTTCTATTAATGTTAAATTTTCATTTTTTCCTTCAGTTAGTTTATAAATATTTTTATTTTCAATAAAAAAAATGGGTTGTTCTTGTAATTCAAATCAAGAAGAAAAAAAACCAATATTAACTGAAGAAGAACATATGATACCAGAAGTTTATCATTATGATATTAGAAAAAAATATTCTTTTATGAGAATAGTCAATCATGGAGCATTTGGTCAAGTTAAATTATATCAAGATAAAATATATAAACAAGCTTTATTTGCAATTAAAACAATTCCAAAAGAAAATCTAACACCAAAAATGTTAACAAATTTAAAAAATGAAATTGAGATTTTATCTCAATTAGATCATCCAAATATAGTAAATTATTATTGTACAATTGAAACTTATTCAAATTTTAATATTTTAATGGAATATGTATCAGAAAAATCATTACATTATCTTTTATTAAAAGAAAGAGAGAAAGTTACAATAGAAGAATATCGTTTAATTATATATCAAATTCTTTCTGCATTATGTTACATACATAATAAAGGAATTGTACATAGAGATATTAAACCAGAAAATATTTTATTATATGAAAATTTTGGATTAAAAATAATTGATTTTGGATTAGGAGTTTTTAAAAATAAATCAAATGATGTTGTTTTAGCAGGAACTCCAAGTTATATGTCACCAGAAGCATTTGAAGGAACAATTCAAAGAAGAATTGATATTTGGTCGGTTGGTATAATATATTATTTATATTGTTTTGGTAGATATCCTTTTCAAACTGATAGTGAAAAAGAATTATATTATAAAATAAAAAATGAAGAAATTGATTATGAAACAGGAAGATTAAATAATGTTACAGATGATGATATTGATTTAATGAAAAAAATGTTAGAAGTAAATTATGATAAAAGAATTACTGCAAATTCTGCTATAAGACATGATGTTTTTGGTTCAATTAATCATCATTTTTTTGGTAATGATTCTATTGATAGATATGTTGATGAATTTTTTAGTATAAAAACTGTTAAATTAATGGAAAAATATGTTAAAAGTTCAATAATAAAAAAATTATTTGTTTATATGTATATTTGGTTAAGTTCTTTTAAAAAAAGATCTTATTATAAAAAAATGTTTGTTGCTATAGATAATTATTATAATTATTCTGGTTATTTAAAATCAAGAGAAGTTTTTGAAGAATTTAAAGGAAGAGGTATAGTAAATGAAGAAAATGGAAAAGTTTTTTCATTTTTAGATTTAAATCATTCAAATAAAGCTAAAGATTTATATAAAAAAGAAGATTATATGATAGAAAAAAGTACAAATGGAGAAGGAATGAAAGGATTACATAGAAGTGCATCTTCAAAAAGTTTAAAATATAAAGATTGGGGAATTATTTCTTATTCAACTTTTTTATCTATTTTTTATATTGATGAAATATATGAATTAAAAGATAATGATGAAATATTTAAATATTTATTTAGTTATTTTTGTGATAGACCTTTATGTGATAATCCAAAAAATGAAATTATTGATATTAAAGGAAATATTAAACCTGGTCCTAAATTAGTTTATGATTTTCCTGATAGTATGACTAAAGCTACTTTTATGAGATTTTGTTATAAACATAATTTACCTATTAAAGATACTGAAGATGATATTAATAAATTTTTTGATATTCATCCTCATCCTATTTTTTATGATGAGTTTAAAAATTTAATTTTAAATGATGATGAGAATAATAATTATTATGATATTAATAATGAAATTATTAATAATATTATTAATCTTAATAATGATAATGGAAATGATAATCAAATTGAAAATGAAGATGGATTTGAAAGTGAAATTGAAATAATTAATTATGAATAAATATAAAAATTAAGTATTTTCAAACTATTTAATAAAATTTTATATAAGGGAATCAATATTAATAAATTAATATTTATGAATAGAGTGGTAATAATTAATTTTTTAATATTGCGTTAAATAATAATTAATATATAAAATAAATTGTAAAATAAAAAATAACAATTTTATTTTTTTCTTAAAAAAAATAAAATAGTTCTTTATTTTAAATTAAAAATATTATTTTGTTATTTTATTGAGATTCCCAATATTCAACAAATTCTCTATAATTAACATTTGGTTGATCATCTAATCCAGCTTCTTTGAAAATTTCATTTACTTCTTCTTCACTCATAGGAGTTCCTAATTTTGTTAAAATAACTCTTAATTCATCTTTATTAATTGTTCCTCTTCCATCTCTATCAAAATATTCAAAAGCTTCTATTATTTCTTCTTTACTTGATTCTTCTGGTTCATTAACTACTTCTTCTTGAACAACAGTTTTTTTTTGAACTCTTCTTGACATTTTTTTTAATATGATTATTATATTTTTTTATGTTTTTTATATTTTTTTCTATTATAATTGTTTTTTTAAAGATTAAATAATTTTTTTTTAAAAAAAATGACAATAAAAAAAATTTAAAGCAAAAAAAAATATATAAACACTCATTATATAATATAGAAAAATAAATTTATGGTATTTACAATATATTTAATTTTCACTTTTGATTTTAATTGGAAAGATTTTTACTTAAATCACTTAATTTATCATTTGAAATTTCATTTATTTTTTTCTTTATTAAATTAGCTTCTGTTTTTTCTCTTATTTTTTGTAAAAAATTATTTCTATTAACCTTAATAGTTTGTTGTTTATTAGAAAATTTAGGATTTATTTTTGGAGTAGTTTTCTTTAGATGAGAAGTAGTATTAAAATTATTTTGAAATTTTATAATTGGTTTTTTTTCTGAATTATTTGATTTTTCTCTTTCTGTAATATTTGCAAAAAAATTTTTATCACTTGTTTTAGTTGATTCATTATCTTTATAACCAACATATTTAAATGAATGAGAATATTTTAAATTTGAATCATATGAATTTATATTATTAAATAACTTTTTATTTGTTATATTATTATTTTTTTTAACTTTATAATTGACAAATTGTTTATTATTTTTAAAACTATTTAAACTTGAAATTGAATTAAAAAGTTCATTTGGTTTAGTTTTATATTTTTTTTTTAATAATTTTTCATTTATTAATTGTTCTTGTGGTTTTATATTATTCATATTTAATTTTCCACTTAAATTTTTTCTGTGTTTTGGAATAGAATAATTTTCAGTTTTACATATTAAAATATTATCTTTTTCAATTGTAATTAAACCATTTTCTAATGTATTTTTTTCAATTAATAATTTTGTTTCAGTATTAATTAAACTTTTTTTCTTTAAATTCCTTTCTGATAAAGTATTAAAAGTATTTATTCTTGAAAATTGAGTTATTTTTTTATTTTTTAATGATTCATTTTCTAAAGTTAATATTTTTTTATTTTTATTATTATTACAATTTCTTTCTATTTCTTTTATAATTTCATTATTTTTAAAATCAAGTTTATTAAAATTATTTACTTTTATTTTTCCTTGTCCATTAATTGTTTTTGGTGTTTTAAAAGTTTGATTAAATGATGCTTTACTCATATTTGTAATTTTACTTGTATCATTTAAAATTAAAGATGTTCTATTTTTCATTCTTTGTATTTTAGGAACAACATTTTTTTTAAAATTAGTAAAAACATTAAATCCATTTGATTTATTTATCATTTTTTTTACATCTTTAGATTTAGGACTATTATATTTTATCATATTTTTATTTTTTTTCTGTGTAAATATATTATTATTATTATTTTTTTTTGTTATATTTTTCCTTAATTTACTCTTTGATTTAGAATCAACAATATAATTTTTTCTTAAATCAGATACATTTATTTTAGTATCATTTAATATACTTAAAATATTTTCAATAGATTGTCTTGTTTCATTTTCATAATCATATTTTGAATTATCTTTAGAATATGAATTATTTCCTTTTTTAAGATTTTTTTTCTTAGAAAGATTTGATAAAGTTGAAAAAAAGGAGTCATCTCTATCATTATTTTTCATTTCATAATTTTGAATATCATTTATTACATCTTTAGTAAATAATTGATTAGTTTTTATTATTAATTTCCCTTTTCCATTTTCTTTATGAAATTTTATTTGTTCAAATTCTTCTTTTTCAAATTCATTTTGATGATCTAAAAAATATTGTTTCTTTTTTATATTTCTATATAAATATTTATTTTCTGGTATTGAAATATAATTAGGAAAAATTTTCATATTATCAGAATAAAAACTTATAATTGCTTTTAATCTTTTTTTTGTTTCACCATGTTTATAAAATCTTCTTAAAAATTCATGAGCATCATTTGATACTAAAAATTCTTTATATTTACAAACTAAAATTGATTTATCATGTTCTAAAATATTATTTATTACTAAATAACCAAAAGAATATTCATGTGAAGTATATTTTTCTATAAACAATTTATATATTCTTTTTATTTTTTCTTTATAGGAATTCTGCAACATTTTTTAAAAATA
>JAEEGL013117642.1_pt1 | contig 12153 bp, 10 predicted proteins | sample 9134231 | NCBI WGS metagenome assembly JAEEGL01 (sample SAMN16246548, study PRJNA631951) | gut metagenome | biome: gut microbiome; feature: rumen; material: fiber-attached | host: Bos | place: Iran: Karaj | collected 2018-10
AAACCCGGAGGAACCATAGTAGAGGCCACAGCCGGAAATACCGGAATAGGTATTGCAATCGCGGCACTTAATAAAGGATACAGAGTAATATTTACCGTACCTGAAAAATTCTCCATAGAAAAACAGAAAGTCATGAAGGCTCTCGGAGCAGAAATCGTTCATACAAGCAGGGAAGAAGGAATGCTGGGAGCTGAGAGAAAAGCTGAGGAGATAAAGAAAGATATACCCGGGGCCATATCACTGGGACAGTTCCACAATATGGCAAATCCCCTGGCTCATTACGAGACGACGGGACCTGAGATATACAGACAACTTGATGGTAATATCGATTACCTGGTAGCGGGCGCAGGAAGCGGCGGAACATTTTCGGGAGCCGTTAAGTACTTAAAAGAGCAGAACAGCAATATTAAAGGAGTCCTGGCTGACCCTGTAGGCTCCATCATCGGTGGAGGCGAACATGCCGACTATGATATCGAAGGAATCGGAAATGATTTCATCGCAGATACCATGGATATCACACTGATGGACAAAGCAATAAAGATAACGGATGACGAGGCATTTAATGCATCAAAACTCCTGGCATCAAAAGAGGGAATCCTCGCAGGATCATCATCCGGAGCAGCACTTGCGGCAGCATTAAAGCTGGCAGACGAGATTGAGTCGGGAAATATAGTTGTGATATTCCCTGACAGAGGCGACAGATATTTAAGTAAAGGATTATTTGATTAATTAAAGGTTACGGATATGGCAAATGTTTTTACACTTGATAATGTATCCAAAATTTATAAAAACGACGGAAAAGAATTTCTTGCACTTAAGGACGTGAGTCTTGAGATAGAGGAGGGCGAGATATTCGGAATCATCGGAATGAGCGGTGCCGGAAAATCCACACTGGTCAGAACCCTTAACAGGCTTGAGGATATATCTTCCGGTTCGGTCAGCTTTTATGATACAGATCTGGCAACGTGCTGCCCTTCAAAGATAAGGAAGGTAAGACGGGAGATAGCAATGATCTTTCAGAGCTTTAATCTCCTGAATCAGCGAAGCGTCTTAAGCAATGTAATGCAGCCCCTCCGAATTGCAGGGGTACCTGCAGGACAGAGAAAGGAAAAAGCTCTTGAGATGCTTAAGGTCGTTGGACTTGAGGATAAGAAACATCAGTTTCCATCAAGACTGTCAGGAGGACAGAGGCAGAGAGTGGCGATAGCCAGAGCTCTTGCTGGAGATCCCAAAGTACTCCTCTGCGACGAAGCGACGAGTGCTCTCGATCCCAAGATGACAGGTGAGATACTTGATCTGATCAGGGAGATAAACAGGACAAGAGGACTTACAACAGTCATCATCACCCATGAAATGTCCATAGTTGAGAAGATATGCGACAGAGTGGCAATCATCGATAACGGACATCTGGCAGAAGTCGGTGAAGTAAAGGAGATATTCAGAGCACCAAAGTCATCAGCAGCAAGAAAACTGGTATTTCCCAGCAATCCGTTTGATCCCTCAAGCAAGGACAGCAGACTGGTACGTATCGCATTTGACGGACTTGAAGCAAGCAGACCGTTTATCGCGGAGCTTGTGGAGCAGACCGGCAGAAAGGTAAATATCCTAAGTGCCAATACAAAGAGTGTAGGCGGCGTGGGATACGGACAGATGGTCGTGGAACTGCCAAAGGATAAAGAAGATCAGGAGATAGTACTTAATTTCTTTATTAAAAACGGACTGAGTGTTTCGGAGGTGGAGAGAGTATGAGTGAATACATAATTGAAACTATAAGAAACGGTTTTTTTGAAACAATCCATATGACCGTATTTGCATCAGTCTTTGCATATATCGTCGGACTGCCTCTCGGAATCATACTCTATGCTACGGCAAAGGGCAGGATACTTGAAAACAAGCCGGTCAACTTTATCATCGGACTATCGTAAACATAGGAAGATCACTTCCTTTCCTGATACTGCTGGTATTGCTGATCCCGGTCACAAGATTCATAACAGGATCTTCAATCGGTACAACGGCATCGATAGTACCTCTTACCATAGGCGCGATTCCAATCGTAGCGAGAATGGTTGAGTCATCACTTTGTGAAGTCCAGCCGGGCATCATAGAAGCAGCAACGAGTATGGGAGCTTCACCTGTGTATGTAATAGTACATTTTGTTTTACCTGAAGCGACCCCGTCATTGCTCCTTGGAGCAGCGATCAATATAGCAACCATCCTCGGATACTCGGCGATGGCAGGAGTAATAGGAGGCGACGGACTCGGAGCTATAGCACTCCAGTACGGATATTACAGATACCAGAAAGATGTGCTCTGGGTAACGGTAGCCAGTTTGGTAGTGATGGTGATGATCATCCAGGAAGCAGGTATCTGGATATCAAAGAGAGTCAGAAAATAAAAATCATGTTGAGATTAAGATCCGGAGCTTTATATATCCGGAATGTAGAGCAAAGGATTTTATCTGTATAAATCAAAAAAGATTAATGAAAAATAAAGGAGAGAAATATTATGAAAAATTCATTTTTTAAGAAAGTAGCACTTTCAGCACTTGCATTAACACTTACATTTTCTCTTGCTGCATGCGGTAATACCCAGAACGGAGATACTCAGCAGTCAGGAACAGATAGCACAGCAAATACTTCTGCAGAGGGAACAACAATTACAGTAGGCGCCAGCATTACACCTCATTCAGAGATACTTGAGCAGGCCAAGACAATCCTTGCAGAGGAAGGCATCACTCTTGAGATCGTTCCTATCGAGGATTCGGTTACACCCAACACAGGTGTGATCGAGGGAAGCCTTGATGCAAACTACTTCCAGCACGTACCTTACCTTGAGCAGTTTAACCTTGAGAACGGTTCAGACCTTGTATCAATCGGCGCTATTCACTATGAGCCCTTTGGAATCTACGCAGGCAAGACAACAAATCTTGCAGATCTCCCTGACGGAGCCCTCGTAGCAGTACCCAACAACGTAACAAATGAGGCAAGAGCACTCCTCCTGCTCGCACAGGAAGGCCTCCTCACTCTTAATGAAGATGCAGGCATCAATGCGACTGTAGAAGATATCATTGATAACCCTAAGAACATCGAGTTCAAGGAGCTTGCACCTGAGCAGCTCGTAGCAGCACTCCCTGATGTAGACATCGCAGTTATCAACGGTAACTACGCAATCGAAGGCGGACTCCACGTGAGCGAAGCACTTGCAGTAGAGGCTAATGACGGACTTGCAGCTGTTACATACGGAAACATCGTTGCAACATCACCTGATAAGGCAGATGATCCTGCACTTAAGAGACTTGTTGAGGTACTTCAGAGCGAAGCAATCAGCACATATATCAATGAAACATATGACGGAGCAGTTGTTCCGCTTAACTAATCCTGATTATTGATCTTATAAAGATTAAAGGAGAAAAAGATATGATAGCATTTGAGTATTACAATCCGGCAAAAATAGTATTCGGAGAAGACAGCGAAAAGAATATCGCAAAGCTTCTTAAAGATTATAATGTTAAATCCCTTTTACTTGTATACAGCGGTGATTTTATCAAGACTCTCGGAATATATGACGTAATTACCGATGCGGTAAAGGAGCTTGGAATTAAATTTTCGGAAAACGGAAACGTGGTTCCCAATCCCGGAGTGGATCTTGTAAGACAGCTCACGGAGCAGGGCAAGAAAGATGAGGTAGATTTTGTCCTGGCTGTAGGAGGCGGAAGCTCAATTGATACGGCAAAGGCTGTAGCCCTGGGTATCCCCTACGACGGAGATGTATGGGACTTCTTTGAGAAGGGCGTGACTCCCGAAAAGGTTTTGAATGTCGGAGTAATAGCGACAACTGCATCAAGCGGATCGGAGACATCAAACTGCGCTATCATATCAAACGGAGAATGGAAACTCGGATTTGAGGATGACCGGATCATCCCCAAGTTCGCAATAATGAATCCTAAATTTACGGCAGGTCTGCCGTCGTATCAGACTTTCGTCGGAGTTGCCGATGTACTGTCTCATTTGCTGGAAAGGTATTTTTCCGACGAAAGAAATTCTGATACAACAGACTATCTGATAGAAGGAGCAATAAGAGCCCTGCTCCTTAATGCGGACAGGCTGCTTGAAAACCCGGGCAATGTAAATGCAAGGGGCGAGGTACAGTGGCTTGCAAGTGTGGCTCACAACAATTTCCTCGATGCGGGAAGAAGGGCTGACTGGGGATCTCACAGAATCGAACACGAACTGTCTGCCCAGTACAACATCACTCACGGTGAGGGAATGGCGATCGTATTTGTCGCATGGACCAAATACATGGCAGAGGTAAAGCCCTGGAGACTGGCTCTCCTCGCCACAAGGGTATTTGGAGCAGATTCGTATGACTACTCAGAGAAAGAGAGAGCATACATACTCTCGGAAAAACTCGAGCAGTTCTTTAAAAAGATCGGTGTAAAGACAAAACTGTCTGAACTGAACATTGACGATAAGGATTTTGACACTATGGCAAAACGTGCCACAAGAAACGGAACGGTGGGTCACTACGTACCCCTTGATGCAAAGGCATTTACCGATATCCTGAAACTGGCACTTTAAGAGCGTTAATAATTTTAAATTAATATAAATAACTGTTTTAAACAGAAAGGAGATTTTAATTATGGCAAGAGTAAATTTAAAGACACCTGAGGAACTTACAGGAGATGCAAAGAAGGCTTATGATGAGCTTAATGCAAAGGGCAAGATCACAAACATGAAACTGGCTATGCTCCAGGACTACGGTACATATCTTGCATTCATGGGATGGTATGATTCATGGGCAAGCCTTGTAAATGTAGTGGGACAGAGAGCAGCAACAATCTATGCTCACTCAGTTTCTACCACAAATGGATGCCTCCTCTGCTCTCTCTTCTTTATAAGCGATCTTAAGGAACTTGGCCTTGATCCCAAGAACCTCGAGCTTTCAGAGAATGAAAAGCTCCTTGCCCAGCTTGGTCAGCAGATCGTTAAGGATCCTACAAAGGTTTCAGATGAGCTTCTTGACGGACTTCGTAAATTCTACTCAGATACAGAGATTATCGTAATCGTAGGATTCGGAGCCCAGATGCAGGCAACAAACAACTTTAACTCAGTACTCGGGGTAGATGTTGACAAGAGACTCCTCCCTCTTAAAGAAGAGTTTAAGGCTCCCACATGGAGAGAAAATATTAAATAATCAAAAGCAATAATCTTACTCTCAAAAATAATTATGACAAACGGGTTTTACGTCGGCTCCGGTAAATGGCGTAAAGCCCGTTTTGTTGTTTATATACGCACACTGACCGGTTATATATGGTATAATTTCCTATGTATGAACGAGAAAGCATTAAAAACACTTGAATATTATAAAATCACAGATAAACTCGCCGGATATGCCGTGAGCGAGCCTGCCAAGATAATGTGCAGTAAGCTCCGTCCCTCAGGCAACAGGGAGTGGGTGGATGATGCCCTCCTTGAGACGGACGGCGCCGTGGCGCGACTCCTTAGGGATGATGCCATATCTTTTAGTGACAACAAGGATATCAGAGGCCTGGTCAAGTCAGCCTCGATAGGCCATACGCTGACAGCAGGGGAGCTTTTATCGGTTGCAAAGCTCCTGACACTGACTTCTTCACTCTCCGAATACGGTGAGCCTGAGGAAGGGGATGAAGGTGACGCCCTCACAAAGTATTTTGAGAGACTGATGCCCCTGCCGCTTCTTGAAAAAGAAATCACCAGATGTATCACCCCTGAGGAAGAGGTCGCCGATAATGCATCAGATACTCTTGCATCCATAAGGAGAGACAGAAAGATAATAAGCGGGCGTATTCACTCTCATATGACCTCCATGCTAAATGGGTTGCGAACATATCTGCAGGATGGTGTCATCACCATGCGTGACAACAGATACTGCCTGCCGGTAAAGGCGGAATATAAAAGTCAGGTACCGGGCATTATCCATGATCAGTCATCGACAGGCTCTACATATTTCATTGAGCCCCAGGCGATTGTTACCATGAATAATGAGCTAAAGACACTGGAACTTAAAGAGCGGGATGAGATAGAGATCATCCTGTCCGGACTGACGGCAAGAGTCGCTGCCCAGGGAGATGTGCTGACAGAGAATCAGAAAACCATCACACTTCTTGATTTTATATATGCAAAAGCAAAATTTGCAGTTAAGACAGGAGCAACGAAACCCATTTTTAATAATGACCATCGTATAAATTTACGTCAGGCGAGACATCCGCTCCTCGATCCCAAAACCGCCGTGCCGATTACGATAGGCCTCGGGGATAAATATGATCTGCTGATAGTCACCGGACCCAATACAGGTGGTAAAACCGTATCGCTTAAGACAGTGGGACTCTTAACCCTTATGGGTCAGAGTGGCCTTTTTATACCCGCACTTGATCGGTCGGAACTGGGATTTTTTACGGAAGTATATGCAGATATAGGCGATGAGCAGAGCATTGAGCAGAGTCTTTCGACATTTTCATCCCACATGACTTCCATTGTCAGCATACTGAAAAATGCCGATGCGGATTCACTCTGCCTGTTTGATGAGCTGTGTGCCGGCACCGATCCAAATGAAGGAGCAGCACTGGCTATATCGATACTGTCGAGCCTCCATGATAAAGGCGTACATACGATGGCTACGACCCATTACAGCGAGCTCAAGATATTTGCGCTCTCAACAGACCATGTAGAGAATGCCAGCTGTGAGTTTGATGTGGAGACACTCAGACCTACATACAGGATACTCACCGGTATCCCGGGAAAGAGTAATGCATTTGCGATATCCAGAAAGCTGGGGCTTGGAGAAGATATCATCGAAAAGGCAAAAGAGACCATATCAAATGAGCAGGAGAGCTTTGAGAACGTCATCTCCGATCTCGAGGAGAAACGTATAAACATCGAGAAAGACAAAGAAAATATAGAGAACTATAAAGCAGAGATAGAATCCCTGAAAAAAGAGCTGGATGAGAAAAAACAAAAGCTCACTGACCAGCGTGAAAAGATAATAAATGAGGCAAAGGAAGAAGCCAGAGAAATCCTGAAGGAAGCAAAAGATGTGGCGGATGAAACCATCAGGGCTTTCCAGAAACAGGGTACTGTCATGAAGATACAGACAATGGAACAGAAACGGTCCATGCTGCGTGACAAGATCTCAAAAAATGAAGTCAGAGAGAAAAAGAAAAAAGCCGAACCTGTTACGGGAAGAAAGCTTGATGAAAAGACTGCTGCAGTCGGAATGAATGTACATATCATATCGCTGAATCTTGACGGAACCATAAAGACAAGACCGGACAGCAAAGGCAATATCATAATCCAGTGCGGAGCGATATCATCTAAAGTAAAACTGACTGATGTATATGAAATCGACAAACCGGCAGAGGACAGTACGCCTAAAAAACCGGGAGGCGGCAAGCTTAATATATCAAAATCATCCAATATACCTACTGAAATAAATGTGATCGGAATGACCGTAGATGAAGCGCTGCCAAAGGTTGACAAATACCTTGATGACGCATATCTGTGTCACATGACTAAGGTCAGGATCGTCCACGGTAAAGGCACCGGGGCACTTAAAAACGGAATACACAATTACCTGCGGAGCCACCCGTATGTATCATCCTTTGAGCTGGCGGCTCATGGCGAGGGTGATGCGGGAGTCACGGTAGTAACTTTTTAATAAAAATTAATTTGGAGAACTAAAATGTCGGAAAAACAGAAAATACTCATAGTTGATGATGACAATAATATTGCAGAGCTCATCAGTCTCTACATGACAAAGGAATGTTTTGATACCCGTATATGCAACGACGGTGAATCGGCAGTGGAGACTTTTAAGGAGTATAAACCCAATATAGTACTCCTGGATCTCATGCTCCCCGGCATAGACGGATATCAGGTGTGCCGTGCCATAAGGAGCGAGAGTGATACTCCGGTCATCATGCTCTCAGCCAAGGGCGAAGTATTTGATAAGGTACTGGGACTGGAGCTCGGCGCCGACGACTATATGGAAAAACCTTTTGATTCAAAGGAACTGGTCGCAAGGGTAAAAGCAGTCCTGCGCAGATACAAGCCTGCGGCAGCTGCGCCTGTGGCAAATACAAAGGATGCAGATGAGGTGTCATATCCCGGTCTTACGGTTAATAAAACAAATTATTCCGTTGTATATAAGGATGCCCGTATAGAGATGCCGCCAAAGGAACTGGAGCTCCTCTATTTCCTCGCATCATCTCCCAATCATGTATTTACGAGAGAACAGCTCCTTAATCAGATATGGGGATATGAATATGCCGGTGATACACGAACAGTCGATGTGCATATCAAACGAATCCGCGAGAAGATCAATGATACACCGGAGTGGCGTATCTCAACTATCTGGGGTATAGGATATAAATTTGAACTCCTTTAATCATCCGGCAAAGATCAGAATATGAAGAAAACACTTTATCTGAAATTCCTAATTGCATACGGGATATTTGCGGTATTCGGGTTTGTCATCATCTCAACTTTTATGCAGCAGCTAACGAGAGACGAGATAACAGATGACAAGGCTCACTTTTTCTATACCACGGTGACTACCATAGCAGATACATACGGAGCCAGCCTATACAATAATGAGATATCGTTAACAGCCATAAAGGATGAACTCGACAATGTGAGTATCATAACCGATGCGGCTATCTGGATCGTCAACCCGTCAGGACTCATCGTGGTAGATTCCGCGTCGCCTCTTGATGTGGAAAATCCGGTGACCATAGAAGGCTTTGATCCTGCGGCAAATGCAGGCTCATATTACAGTGTCGGTAACTATTACGGATATTTCAGTGAGAAGTACCTTAATGTATCAGCCACGATCACATCAGGCTTTAATGTGGTAGGTTACGTTGTGGCTCATTATGATTATTCAAAGATTCAGAGCGAGGTAAACAAGTATCTGAATATCGACTATATTCTGCTGGCAGTACTTTTCCTTCTGTCGTTAATCATCCTGATTTTCTTTACAGAGATTGTATATATACCGCTAAAGAAGATCACAAAGGCAACGGAGCAGTATGCAGGAGGCAATCTCCGATACAACCTCCAGGTGGAGAGTGATGATGAGATAGGCTACCTGGCGGCCTCCCTTGCATATATGGCAGGTGAGCTGGCCAAGGGAGAGGACAATCAGAAACAGCTGGTGGCAAATGTATCCCATGATTTCAGATCTCCTCTGACATCCATAAAAGGCTATCTTGAAGCCATGAATGACGGAACCATTCCGGAAGAGATGCATGAAAAATACATCAATATAGTCCTTAATGAAACAGACAGACTGATTAAACTGACAAATAATCTTTTGACACTGAATAACCTTAATACGGAGGGCATGGTTCTTGAACTGACAGATTTTGATATCAACTCTGTAACCCGTCAGACCATATCGACATTTGAAGGCAGATGCGTGGCTAAAAAGATTGCCGTAGAACTCACCCTGACAGGGGAGGAGATGTATGTCCATGCTGACAAGACGAGGATCCAGCAGGTGATATACAACCTCATAGATAATGCGATTAAATTCAGCAATAACAATTCGGTAATAAAAATAGAAACAACAGAAAAGCATGACAAACTTTTTGTATCGGTAAAGGACAGTGGTATAGGAATCCCGAAAGAAAGCGTCGCCCTGGTTTTTGACAGGTTCTACAAAACAGATCTCTCAAGAGGAAAAGACAAGAGGGGCACGGGACTGGGACTCTCCATTACAAAAGAGATAATCCGTGCTCACGGGGAAAATATAAACGTGATCAGTACCGAGGGAGTCGGAACGGAGTTTATATTCTCCCTCCCGATTTCTAAAGATATGAAGGAAGATTAATACAGTTTAAAGAGAGTGTTTTAATATTTAAAGTCATGAATAATCCATCAGAAAACATTGAAAACAATACAGAATCTAAAGGCGGAAGCAAACTCTCGGAAGAGAAGATAATGGAGCTGCGAAAAAGCAACATCCCGGGCGGTGCACCTGAAGAGATAAGTGACTATCTCTTTATACAGGAAAAGATAAAGGGAAGACCTGTCGATAAGAGAAAACTCCTGAAAAAGATGGTCCAGACGGCCGGAGTGGCGATGATATTCGGTATGATTGCATGCATCACATTCATCCTGATAGAGCCGGTGCTGGGAAAGATGCTCAGAAGGGAATCAGACAATCAGCAGGCACTTACGGAGATAGTGCTGCCGGAACCCAATGAGATACCGGATGAACTGCCTGATGTTGATATCGATACAAGCTCCGGAGAGAAGCTGAATCTGGTGGAGACTCCGATAGAGGACATGATCGTCGATGAAGGAAGCGATACGTCAGTATCCGTTGATATTGTTGAAGTCCCGGTTGTCCAGGAGTATGAGATAGAATTAAGCGATTACCGTCTGATATACAGAAAATTGTATGCACTTTCTAAAGAGATACAAAAGAGTATGGTGACACTGACTGATATCAACGCGGAAACGCAGCTGATCAATACAGGCTTGGTAGAGAAAATGTCGGGACTGATCATCGGTGACAACGGTGTAGAACTGCTGATACTTGTCTGCGACGACAAGCAGATCTGTCAGGAAACCATGGTCGTCACATTCAGTAACAGTGAAGTACTCCAGGCAGAGCTCTGGGCAAAAGACAATGATACAGGTATAACCATATATGCGATTGATTTAAGTGAGATACCGGACTATACGATGGAGACTGTTGAATATGCTACTATGGGCAGCTCTTATGAGGCGGTGCTCCTGGGAATGCCGGTCATAGCGGTAGGTCAGCCCATGGGTAATGTTAATTCACTCTGTCAGGGAGTGGTGACAAGCGTGGCAGGCACAGTCAGCATGACTGACTCCTCATATCAGATTCTGACAACGGATATCCTCTCTACAGGTGGAGGCTCGGGATTTCTCGCCAATACAAACGGTCAGATAGTAGGTGTGCTCACATCATATGATACGGGATGCGGGGCTGACGGAACTCTGGTCGCATACGGTTTTTCAGGCATAAAGAAACTGATAGAAAATCTTTCGGTAAAGAAACAGCGGGTATATGCGGGACTCCATGTAACAGATGTGACTGCAGAGGTATACACATATGCCGGAGTACCAAAGGGTGCTTATGTCACAAAGGTCGACAGTGATTCACCGTCAATGAATGTGGGTATAACCGCGGGAGATGTGATCATACAGATAGGAGACAAGACGATCAGCAGTGTAGCCGATTACATGACTGCATTAAACAGCATTACACCTGATACGGAAGTGAGCGTGATATACGCAAGACAGAGCGGCGGAGGCTATATCGAGACAGAAGTGGAAATAACATTTACCGAATTATAAATATGGAGGATTTATCGTGAGATATATAAAAGATTACGAAGAAGGCAACAAAATACAGGGAGTTTACTATTGTAAGCAGAAAAACTCCACAGAGACAAAGACAGGAAAGCCTTATGACAGCGTGCTGCTTCAGGACAAGACAGGAGTCCTCGACGCAAAAGTATGGGACCCGTACAGCCAGGGTATAGGCGAGTATGAAGCCGGAGATTACATCGATGTAATCGGAGACATAAAGATATTTAACAATCAGAAGCAGGCAAGCCTCGTCCGCATCAGAAAAGCAGATGAGGGAGAGTATGATACCAAAGACTACTTCCCGATGACAGAGAAGAATGTCGATGAGATGTTTGCAAAAATAATTGAATATATCGATTCGATAAAGAACCCGTATTATAAAAAACTCCTTGAGAGCTTTTTCAAGGACAATAACGTTTTTGTCACAGCATTTAAATCATCATCGGCAGCAAAGACTGTTCATCACGGTTTTATAGGCGGACTCCTTGAGCATACCCTGGGTGTAACAAATATGTGCAATTACCTTGCGTCAGCATATCCGCTCTTAAACAGGGACCTGCTTATCACCGCTGCTATCTGCCATGATATCGGAAAGACAAAAGAGATATCACCGTTTCCTGCAAATGAATATACCGATGAGGGTCAGCTCCTCGGTCATATAGTGATGGGATGCGAGATGGTAGGAAACGCCGCAGATAAGATAGAAGGATTTCCTCCAAGGTACAAGCATGAACTCCAACACTGCATACTGGCTCATCATGGGGAGTAC
>JAEEGL013326202.1_pt1 | contig 12153 bp, 5 predicted proteins | sample 9134231 | NCBI WGS metagenome assembly JAEEGL01 (sample SAMN16246548, study PRJNA631951) | gut metagenome | biome: gut microbiome; feature: rumen; material: fiber-attached | host: Bos | place: Iran: Karaj | collected 2018-10
TTCTATAGTTTTTAATGAATCCTCAATATTAGAAATAATTTCATCTAAAAAGGATTCTTTATTATTCTTAATTAAAACTTCAGATAATGATAATATATCATTATAAAATTTAAATTTTTTTGGGGCAGGACTATTTTTCTTGTAAATTCCCTTATTTAAACTTTGTCTTTCAATAATATATTTTTTTATTATATCAGGTATCAATTCTTTTTTTTCGATTAATTCATTTGAAGTAAATGGAAAATACATTGAATTAAAATAAAACCATAATGAATTACCTCTTAAATTTTCTATTATTGAGTTTTTTGAATATATTTCTTCATTCCAATTAAATGAATTTAAAAGATAATATAAATTACTAATTTTTTCATATTCATTTTTATAATCAATATGAGGAGAAATTATTCTTCTTATTAAATAATTTCTTTGTAATAAATCTATGTTTCTTTTTTTATTAAGAATAGGTTTTAAAGAATTTTTAGGCGAATGAGATAAATTTTGTAAGGAAGAATTAGATGGTGAAAAAGACATTTGCTAATTTAATACAATTTTTAAAAATTGTTTATTTTTTGATATGATAAGCGGGTATAAAATGATAGAATCAATAATTATTTAATAAAAAAAATTTTTTTTTCTTTTTTGTTTTTAAATATGTATTTTTACCTTAATTTTTAATAATATAAAATTATATTTCACTTATAAATTTATAATTAATTTATATTATTAATTAAGTCATCCATCTCCTTTTCATCTAAGTTAAATGGAGTGGACCAAAAAATATTATCATTATATTTTTCAATAACATTATTTTCTTTAATTTCTTTTTTTTCTTTATTTTGACTTTTTCTTATATTTTCTATTTCTTTTTGTGTTGATCTAATAATTTCTCCAATTGAATCATCTAAATCATTAATTTCATCATCTGAAAGATTTAATTCATTAATATTTAAATTACCGATATTTAAATTATCATTTTCACTATCATCATTTATATCTAAATCTATTTCTTCTCCAATTGATTCATTACTTTGAACTAATTTATTTTTAAATAATTCTTTATTATAATCACTTAATCCTCTTAATACTATTTCTTTAAGAGAAATAATATTAATATAATTTTCAGGTGTTGAAACAATATTTAATTTTTTATCTATATCACTATCACTATTATTTAATTTTTTTTCTTCTTCATATAATAATTTTTGATTGAATATATTTATAATTGGTTTAACTATAAAATCACAAAGTAAACGAAAGTCTTTTGGTAATTTATCATTAATTATATTTGATTGATATATTATATCCATTATTTTTATTACATGACCTAAAAATGATGGTGAATTTTGATATTCAGATATTAAATAATCTTGAAATATGAAAAGAAATTTTTCATTTAGAAGTATTTTACTATTTATTCTTGATATACTTTGAATAAAATTAACAAATGAATTATGATATAGTGTATATAAAGGATTTGAAAAAATATATTGTGTCATATTTAATAAAATATTTTCTTGTATAATTGAATTAATATTATTAATATATACATTATTATTTTCAACAAATGATATACAATTAATATATGAAGCTAATATATCTATGGTATTTAACATTAAATATTTTAATATTTTATTATCTATTTTATCTTTTATTGTATCTTCAATATTTGATAATATTGATTCACAAATATCATTTAAATAATTAAGATATATTTCATAATGTTCTAATACATAATTATCTAATTCTATTCTTCTTTTACCATCTATTAATAATGTATTCTCTTTTGTTTTACTAAAACAATCTGTTATTGTTTGGGTTAAATAATTTAAAAATTCAAAAATATATTTATTAATACCTTTAATCTTTATATTATCCTTGATAATATCAAAATTTTTTAATAATAAAGAAATAAAAATTTCATTTATATCATCATAAAGCAAACAATTTAATATCCCACTACATATATTATCTGAGTATTCAATATTATATATTTTTCCAAACAACTTCTTTAAAATTATAGTTTTTTTATTTATTATTTCTTCATCTTCATTTTCCATTATCAAAATATTTTTAACACAATCACAAATTGATAAATTAGTACATAAATCAATCATTTGTGAAATATAATCTTCATCAAATAAAATATTTAAAATAAGATTACCTTTTTTTTCTAAAAGTGAAATTAATATTTTTGAAAAATATCCACATAATAACTCATTAGAATTGTTATTAGTATTATCTAAAAATTCCAAAAAATGAATTAAAATTTTATATTTTTTAGTCATTGAAATACTTAAATTTATATTATCAAAATTATCTAAATTATCTTCAAAGAATTTATTATAAATATATTCAGCATCACTTTTCAATAATTCACAAGAATTAAAAGGAAATTTATGAGTAAGAATTTCATCATCATCTATATAAGGCATATGAGTACTAAAATCAATTAATTTTATAATATTATTTGAAGTAAAATAAAAAGAATGTTGTGGTGAATGCATATATGTTATTTCAGTAATTAAAGAATCATTTAATAAAAGTTCTTCAATGGAAGGATTTAAATTTGAATTTTTATCATTAGAAGTTTTTTTAGTATTTAAATCATTTGTTTTTATTTCATTAGAAGTTTCAATAGTATTTATCTCATTTATCTTTATTTCATTAGTAGCTTCATTAGTATTTATCTCATTTGTTTTTATTACATCAGAAGTTTCATTAGAATTTATCTCATTTATCTTTATTTCATTAGAATTTTCATTAGAATTTATCTCATTTAAATTTATGTTTTTTGTTTTTATTTCATTAAAATCTTTTTCATTTATATTTATTTCATTTTTTTTTATTCCATTTGAATTTTTTATATTATTTAAATCATTTATTTTTACCTCATCTCTTTTGATTTCTTTTAAATTATTCTCATTTATTTTTATTTCAATAGAATTTATCTCTTTCGATTTTACGTCATTAGTTTTTATTTCATTATAATTTATTTCATCGCCATTAATTTTATTAGAATTTATCTCATTTAAATTCTTCTCATTAACATTTATCTCATTTGGATTTGTTTCATTAGAATTTAATTCATTTGTTTTTATCTCATTTATTACATTTGTATTTATTTCATTAGAATTTATTTCATTTGTTTTTATTTCATTTACATTTTTTGTCTTTTTATGTATGATATTTTCTTTTATTTCATTAAAATTGATTTCATTTGTTTTGAATAAATTAGATTTTACTTGATCCATAATTAATTCATTGTTTTTTAATAAATTAGAATTTAAATGATTTATTTTTAATTTATTTGTTTTTAATGTATTTGAATTCATATCATTTGTCTTTGTTCTATCTGAATTTAATTCTTTTGGTATTAATGAAATTAATTTTAAAGAATTTGATATCTGTTGATTATTATTTATTATTTTTTCATTTTCAATTATTTCATCTAATTTTATATTATTCGATTTGTTGTTTGTTTGAAGTTTTATTTTAGAAGATAGCATTATTTTTTTTTTCTTTGGTTGTTTTATTATTGGAAGAGTGTTATGATCTGTTTTATTTTGTGAATTTTCTGACACAGGTTCTTCTTTTTTTTTATCTATTTTAATTTCATTTTTTAATAGGATTTTTATTTTGTCATTCATATTTTTTTTATTTCTCAAATCATTTCAAAAATTATAAATTTTGATTTAATCTTTTTTTTTGAAGATTTTAAATTTATTTTTTTTAATTTTATTTAAATATAATTAATGTAAATAGAATAAATGCAAAAAATTCTGATTAAGAATAATAAATAATATTTTAAATAATGAGATAATTGTTGATTAAAAATTTATTCTAAAAATCATGTCTATACAAACGGAAAATAATATTTCAAATAATAAAACTTTTAACATTGATTTATCTTATTTAGAAAATTGTGTATCTCAATTATATAATCCTAATCCCAATAATCAAATAAAAGAATATGTAGAAAAAGTAAAAAATTATTATTCAATTAATTTAAACTTAATACCAAATCTTTTTGAATTTTTTACTAAAAGTACTATTCCACAGTTTCAATTTTGGGATTTAGATTTATTAATTAATTTAACTAATAATTTTTATCCCCATATTCCAAATGAAACAAAACAATTAATTCGTCAGTTAATAATTTCACTTATTCAAAATGAATTAGTAAAATTATATAAAATACCTTATATTTCAAGTAAATTTTGTTTATTTGTTATTACTTGGCTTAAATATGATTATCCTCAAAATTTTTCAACTTTTTTCAATGATTTAATAAAACAATTAATAAATGTAAAAGACAATGAATTAAAAATGAAATATATAATATTTTTTATTGATTTACTTTTAATTTTTGATGATGAATTAATAAAATTTAGACATACTTATACTGAATTTGAATCAAAAAAATCAACAGAAATAAAAGATTTTATAAGATTAAATTGTATAAATGATATAATTTCTTTGATAAATGAATTATTATCAAATGAACAATATATTGATGATAAAATAATAAATAAATCTATCCAGGTAATAAGTCAGTTAGTAGATTGGAATTTATTAAATGTTTTTCAAAATGTTATTCCTTTAATTTTAACTAATTTAATAATAAAACAAAAATATATGATTTCATCATTAGAAGTTGTTAATGCTTTAATAAAAAAAGGAATGGAAGTTTCAATTAAAATAGAAATTGTAAATCAATTTAAAATTAAAGAAGTTTTAAATTCAATTTTAAATACTAATAATATAGGAGCATTAGATGTAATTGGAGAAATTTTAAATAATCTAGGTTTAGTTTCATTAATTGGATTAGGTTTTGATACTCAAAATAAAACTGATAAAAATAATAATATTTCTAATATTAATTTTGCTCAAAATAATAATGTTCAAGTCTTTAATCCTTCTTGTAATTTACTAGGTTTTGTATTATCAACTTGTCAAATTATTATTAAGAAGAAACAATATAAAACATGTTTAAGTTTTATTGAATTTTTACAAGGTTTATTAAGTTATTTTAAATTATGTATTAATATTAATAATAATATTTTAACAATGAAAGAATTTTCTACTTTTATTATTGGGTTTATTAATGAAATTATGAAAACTTTTATTATTCCACAAAATTTATATAATTTAAATGAAATTTCTGATATTGAAGAATTGAAAGATGATGATTATTTTTCTTATAGAAAAGAATATATTGTAATATTTGAAAATTTTTATTCTTTGAATTTATTGAAAATACCAATTTTAGATTATGTCATTTTATTATGTGAAAATAAATTAACTTCTTTATATTCAATTGAACAAGAATTATTTGTTTTAAATAATCTTCAACATGGAATAAAAAATTCAAATTCATTAAATGAAAATTCAATAATTGAAAGAGTAAATAAAATATTTAGTATTGTTTTCAGTGAAAAATATACACAATATAATAATAATCATATAATATTATTATATTATGATACTTTAATAAAGTATATGAGTTTAAATTTAGAAAATAAGCAAATTATAAGTAAAATATTAGAATTATTCTTTAGTGAAAAAGGAATAGTGAATCCTAATTTAAAAACAGGAAGTAAAATTGCAAATTTATTTGATAAATTTTTAGATAAAATAAAAGGTAAAATTGAAAATAATACTTATATTTCAATATATAATAAACTTAAAGAATATATTACTTTAATAATTCAATCAAATAATTTTCCTTTAATATCTCAATATGATTCTTTATATCATTCAATATCAACAGTAATTACTTTTATAAGTCCTGAACTTATATATAATAATTATGAAGAAATATTAAAATTAATAATTACAATATTTGAAAATTATGGAGTTGATGAATTTAAATTTTGTGATGTTACAAAATGTTTAACTCAATTTTTATCATCAATAAATCATGAAATTAAAAATGATAATATAAAACAATTATTTCAAAAATTTTTTGAAGCTTATATAAATAAATATTTTAATCAAGTACAAAATAATTATAAATCAATTTTATCTTTAATAACACTTTTACAAAGAGTTATAATTATTTTAGGAAATAATTCAATATCCTTTATTGATTTTTTTTTCCAATTAAAAATAAAAAATATGACTATTGATTTATATGAAGAATTATCTGGATTATTAATAAATTTATTAAATCTAAAAATAAATGGTAATACTTTAGTTGAAAAATATTATGAATATTTCTTTATTTTTGTAGGAGAAAAAATTTCAATACCAAAACAAAATATATCTGATAATGATAAAAAAATATTTTTAGTCTATACAAGTTTTTTAAAATTAACAAGTATTATTTTTTCAAGTAAAAATTTTTCTGTGTTTTATAAACAAAATACTAAAATTACAATAGAACATATTATACAATTTATTTTATATTTAATGTTAAAAATAAATGAAGGAAATTCAAGAAAAATTTCCTTAAAAATTATCCAAAATATTCTTTTAAATCTTGAAAATGATGTGAATACTCAAAGAGTGAAAAATTTATTTAAAGCTATTTTAAATAATTTATTTGAAACTTATAAAATATTAGATTTAAAAAATTCAAATGATAATTCTTGCTTTATTGAAATTTTAAGAATTCATTCAATTATTTCTAATATAAATGGAGGAAGAGATTATTATGATTATTTAAAAAGTATTGGAATCAATGATGAAAATGCTGTTACAATGATGAAAGGTTTTAATATCAAAAAAAGTAAAGTTGAAGAAAAAGTTTCTCAAGGTTTTAATGTAAGAATTTTATATAATTTTTTTAGTTTATGTTATCTAATTATTTAAAGTCAAATTCAGTTTGATTGAATTATATAAACATTACAAAATGTTATTTTTTTATAAATTACTTTTATAAATGATTAATATTATAATTATTGAATTAAATGATATAATTAATTTAAATAAAATTAAATTTTAATCATTTTAAAATTATTATATATACTTATAAAAACAAAAAATTAAGTACTATTGTCTTTTTTTTTAATCATTGTTCTAATATGAAAATCTTTTGCTATTATTTTTCTTTGATTAGGACTTAAATATCTTATTTTTTTATAATTAATTATATCTTTGCCAGGGATTAATTTATTATTTTTATAGCTATGAAATTTTTTCATTACAAGAGAAAATAATTGAGAATCTTTTTTATGAATATTCATTAAATTTTTATTTTTTAAATTTCTATTTTCAAATAAATTATCAAAAAAATTATTATTTTTTAAATGATTTCTATCACTTAAAGGAATTTTCTTTTTAAATTCATTTTTTTTATTAATAACATTTCTAAAATCATAAATATTCATATTCACTTTATGAATATTTTCATCACATTTTTTTAAATTTCTCATTGGTGAGTTATTTGCAGTTTTTGAATTAAAACTATTAATTTTTAAAATTAAAATTGAATTTTGTAAAATTTTTTTTTTCAAATCTTTTTCATTTAAAATATTTAATTGACTTTGACTATTTTGTAAATTAAAATTTGAAGTTTCTTTTGGTTTTAATGATGATTTATTCTTTAATTCATTATTATTTTTAAATGTGATTTTTTTTGCTGAAATATGCTTTAAATTATCAATTTTATTTAAAATTATTTTATTTTTTAATGAATCTATATTATTTATATTTAAACAAACTTTTTCTCTATTATTAATAGAATTATTAACAGAATAATTATTTGGATTAAAATTATTTCTTTTTGATAATATTATTTTTTCAGATGAAGAAAGAAAAACTGATTTATCCATTTTAATATTAAAGTTATTTAAGAAAGTTTTAGTATTAACTAATTTATTTTCATTTTCAATACCTAAATTATTTTTTAAAATTTTTAATAAAGCATTATTCTTTTCAAACAATTTTGATTTTGCAGTAGGAGATAATAAAGCAGAATTCATATATTTTTGACGAGAATTATTTTTTATAACTTGAGAATTTTCTTTTTTTTTTATTTCCATTTCTACTTTTTTTGTATTATTTTCTTTTAATTCTTCATAATATTTTATATTATTTATTAAATTATTTACCTCTTCATCTTCTTTAGTATTTGTTAATTTATTTGATATTGTTAAAGTATTTTCATTAATTGAATTTAAAGCTTGAGTTGTTATTATTGTTGAATAGGATTTTAAACATTTATCATCTCTATTTTCTTGTAATTGATATATTATTTTTTGTTTTCTTTTTATATTTCTATATATATATTTACTTTCTGCTAATGGAATATAATTTGGATAAATTTTACAATATTCTTTATAAAAATTTAATATCTTTGGCATTGTTTTTTTTATTTCACTTTTGTTAAAAAATTGCTTCAAAAATTCAGTATAATCTTCATATATTAAATATTCTTTAAAAGCTCCAACATATTTACATTGTTTATTTTGTAAAATTTCATTAATTTTTTTTGTATTAAAGAATGATATTGAACAATTATATTTTTTGAATATATTTGATTGGCATATGTTTTTTATTTCTTTAATAAATGTATCTGAAAAGTTTATATTTTGTTTCTTTTGTTTTGAATTTTTCATTTAATTTTTTAAAGTATTTTTAATTAAATTTAAAATATATATTTAAATTAATTTATTAAATATATTTGATATTATATATATAAATGAAGAAAATTTTTATTTTCTTTAATTTTTTCATATTGTTTATAATTATTTCAAATATTAATGGTCAAGCACATGTAAACCAAAATCAAAATATAAATAATAATAATAATCCAAATATGAATACACAACAAAATAATGCTCAAAATCAACAATATAATCAGCAAAATATTAATAATCAACAACAACAACAATATAATCAACAAAACCAACAACAATATAATCAACAACAAAACCAACAATATAATCAACAACAAAACCAACAATATAATCAACAACAAAACCAACAACAATATAACCAACAACAAAACCAACAACAATATAACCAACAACAAAACCAACAACAATATAACCAACAAAATCAACAATATAACCAACAAAATCAACAATATAATCAACAGCAATATAATCAACAAAATCAACAATATAATCAACAACAGCAAAATTATAATCAACAAAATCAACAATATAATCAACAACAGCAAAATTATAATCAACAAAATCAACAATATAATCAACAACAACAATATAATCAGCAACAACAACATAACCAAAATCAACAACAAAATATGAATTATAATCAAAATCAACAACAACAAAACTATAATCAAAATCAACAACAACAATATCAACAAAATCAACAATATAATCAACAACAACAACAATATAATCAACAAAATCAACAAAATATAAATTATAATCAACAACAACAAGGAAATATAAATCAACAACAAAATATAAATCAACAAAGACAACAACAAAATATAAATCAACAAAATATTAATCAACAACAACAAAATATAAATCAACAACAAAATATTAATCAACAACAACAAAATATTAATCAACAAAATATTAATCAACAACAAAATATTAATCAACAACAAAATATTAATCAACAACAACAAAATATAAATCAACAAAATACTCAACAACAACAAAATACTCAACAAAGACAAAATATTAATCAACAACAACAAAATATTAATCAACAACAAACTCATCAACAACAAAATATTAATCAACAACAAACTCAACAAAGACAAAATATTAATCAACAACAAACTCAACAAAGACAACAACAACAAAATATAAATCAACAAAATCAACAAAGACAACAACAAACAACAAATCAACAACAAACTCAACAAAGACAACAACAACAAAATATAAATCAACAACAAACTCAACAAAGACAACAACAACAAACTCAACAAAAACAAAAAACAAATCAACAACAAACTCAACAAAAAAAACAAAATACAAATTATAAAACAACAAAACAAAATCAACAACCAAAAAAACCATCAACATTAATGAATGAAACAAATGATGATAATTTTAATTTAACATTTGAATTAGAAAAATTTTTAACTAATATACTTTCAAATACAAATTCAACATTTGAAGAAGAACAAAAAGAAAAAGAAAAAATAGAAAAAGAAAAAAAAGAAAAATATCAAAATGTAGAAAAAGTAAATATGGAAGAGAAAAAAAAACAAAAAGCAGAAAGAGAGAAAAGAGAAGCAGAAAGAATTCAAAGAGAAAAAGAAAAAGAAGAATTTGATAGACAAATAGCAAATTTTACTTTTCGAGATTTAATAAGTTTTACATTAAGTCCTGGAAATGGAGAAATGTTATATGAATATATAGAAAAACCTTGTAAGATTAGAATTGCTTTTATTTTATATCATCCTGATCAATTAATTTATTTTACTTTTTCTGGTCCTGAAAAAAATGGAAATAAAAAACAAATTGTTAGTGCTAAAGATAAAAATTTTTTTTATTATGATTTTGAAGTTATTGAACCTGGTTTATATACTTTCTTTTTAAATAATTTTAAAAATAAACAAGAAAATACTGTTACTTTTGGTATTAGTTATGGAGTCGATGAAGATAAAAGTTTAGAAAGTAAATCTATGGATAAACTTTCTATTAAATTAAATACTATTGATAATAAAATTAATGAAATGAGAATTAAAGAAAATTTAATTGTTAAAAAAACTGAAAGTCATAATATTAGTGTTAGGATGCATAATAGAAATATTACTCTTTTCTCTATTATTGAAATGATTACTATGATTCTTATTTTTGGAATTCAAATTTGTTATATTAAAAATTTGGTTGATAGATTTTAGAATGTTTTAATAAATTATTTTTAAAATTAAATCATTAAAAATATTATTTAATTAATTTAAATATTATTTTTCTTTTTATTTATTAATTTATATGATATCAATAATAAATGAAATAGGGTTAAATGATTTTGAAACAATAATAACATTACGTTTATATTTTTCATTCATTAGTTTTATATTTTGTTCGATTATTATAATAATATTTATTTTTACTTTCATAAAAACTTGTATATGTAATAAAAATACAAAAAATATTTTAAATACTGTAATAATTGAAGAATATGATAAAGATATTAATAAAGAAACAAATGATATTAATACAATATTACTTGAAGAAAAAGATTTAATAGCAAAAACTTTACAAAAAAATTCAAATTTTTATGAAAATTCAATACTTGGAAGTAAAGAAATTTTATTATTAATAATAAGTAATTGTTTATCATCAATAAATACAATATATATTTCAATAAAATATCCTTTAGGTTTTAACTATTATTTTGATAAATACTCAACTTATTGTATTTATTTAGGTTTTTTTGATAATTTATTTGAAGTATCATCAATTTGTTGGACATCAGTAATAAGTAATATATTTTTAACATCTTTAAACATAAGATTATCTTCAAGTGATGATAAAGTAAAGTTATTTAAAGGAATTAGTTATTCTATAATTTTACCTTTGTTATTGACTTTATTTCCATTTTATAGTAATTCTTATGGCCCTGCACAAACTCATTGTTCTTTTGATTATGTTAATTATGATTTAAAAACTCAATTTTTTCAAATTATATTTATAATTTTTATTTTAGGAAATGTTATTTATAATATTTATGTTTTTTCTAAAGTTATTTCTTTTTCTAAAAAAACTTTAAAAATAATTTCAATCCCTAACCCTTCTGTATATAATGAACTTATTAAACATATAAAACTTTATTGTTTATTTCCCATTAATTTAGTAATTAGTAAACTTTTACAAGGTATAAGTAGAATACTTTTAAATTTTGGATATACAAAAATTTATATAATTTATATTAATTCTATTATTATTTGTCTAAATGGATTTTTTAATTCAATTCCAAGTTTCTTTGTATTGACTGGGATTTTAAAAACAAAAATTATAGAAAAAAATCCAAAAATTAATGAATCAAATATGAATTTATCATTGAGTTTTATTTAATAAAATAATTAAATTCTTATTAGCATTTAATATATAAATATTTAATTTAAATATTAATACTTATTTATTTTAAATCAATGTCATCTTTCCTTATTTATAAAGATGAACCAAATGAAAATATAAAAGAAATTATAAATAAAACAATAGAAAAAATAGGTAAAGATCAAATAGGAGAATATAAAGAAAATTATTCAAA
>JAEEGL013391708.1_pt1 | contig 12153 bp, 11 predicted proteins | sample 9134231 | NCBI WGS metagenome assembly JAEEGL01 (sample SAMN16246548, study PRJNA631951) | gut metagenome | biome: gut microbiome; feature: rumen; material: fiber-attached | host: Bos | place: Iran: Karaj | collected 2018-10
AGATACCCGTTGGTCTCGTCCTTGACCACGGGCCGCAGCCGCTCCTGCACCTGCAGCAGCGCCTTCGCCAGATTAACGATGCTCGGTGAACTGAATCCTGTCATGGATGACCTCCTCGCTGTTTTGTCATTCATACTCTTATAACAGCGGGGAAGGACGGTTTTTGGAATGCCATGGGAAAGGGATAACCCCGTGATGCAATGGCGCAGCCATGGACACCATGCTGTCGAAGGCGGAAATGGAGATCACCAACCTGAAGGTCCTTTAAGATCATCTCAGGGGAGTGAAGCTCCCGGAACAACCGCTTACGGAAACACTTGTCCGCCGTTTCCATGCCATCATAGCCAGCGGACTCGCTTTTGAAGACAATATTCCTGGTCAATACCGCTTTTCTTTCGTGCAGGTAGGCGACGCCGCCCACGGCGGTGTATACACACCCCCTAAAGAACGGGCTGACATCATGCAGATGATGGAGGCTTTCTTCGCATGGTTCCATGACGATGAGACGCTTAGGATGGACCCGCTGTTGCGAGCGGCTTGCGCGCATTGCTACCTGGTGCATATCCATCCCTTCCGCGATGGCAACGGGCGGACGTCACGGTTCGCCGCGGCGTATGTGCTGGCGACTTCTGGGTTGCAACTGGCGGCGCCCATGCTCTCCAATTACTATTACCGATTCAAGGACGACTATCTCCGCGTCATTTCCGAGACGGCGAAAAGCGGTGACATGACGCCGTTCTTCCGTTTCTTCCTGACTGCGTTCTATGAAGAGCTGAAGATCATCCGGGACGAGATCATCCCCTTCATCAACACGCTCCTTATGAAGGATGTCATAGCCTTCTTTATGGAAAGCAAGAAGATCAAACAGCGCCAGATGGCTCTTTTTAGCGTGATGCCCGACTATGGTTTTGGAAATCGAATCCGATGATCTGTATAATGATCCGGCCCTGACCGGTTACTACCTTATGAACGTTTCGAAAAGCACGGCCAGGCGCGACCTGAAAAAGCTGACGGACCTAGGGCTGCTGGAGGCGGATGGGAAGAAGAACCGCGTCAGTCTGGCATGCCTGAGGATATGGGTTTGTTCGCTCAGGTTTTCTGACAGCCGTTTTGTATGAATGGTCCTTTCCTCCCGGGCATAGTGCTCCAGGCAGCCCGGACCGGCGTCGATCTTCCTCTCGCTGCCACCATGCCGGAAAAGGCGTCAGCGGGACAGGCTTGCGACGCTGCGGGCGAAAAGGGAACGCAGGGCTTTCGCCCCTGCGTCATTGCTTTGTCCTGGGAGACTGGCGGGAGGAATGGGGCGCTGCCGTGCCTACGTTGCCATGGCACGCAGTGCTTCCTTCGCCGGACATTTCCCTGAGCATGGCAAGCGCCTGCGCAACCAGTCCGCCGGAATCCATTGCCTGCGCGTCAGGGCCAGCCTGCCGGAGAGCCGGCTCTGCCGTTTCAGCGGAGGGAATGGCCCCCTTTGCAGGAAGGGCAAGGTCGAGGAAGCGTTCTGAAAGTTTGCGCACGGCTCCGTTTGCGAAGCGGACGAGCGCAATGCCCCCGTCGGCGTGGAGCACTTCCCCATCTCCCCATTCCGGCTTTGCGCGGTTGGTTATGCGGTCTCCTGAGCTGAAGCCCATGGTCATCCCTTTTTGGCCGTCGCGGCCAGTGCGTGGTTTGTTTTTTTCGTCGGCATGGCCTGGAGAGGATCTTCCGGCCATGGGTGCTTAGGGTATCGTCCGCGCATTTCTGCCCGCACGGCGGCGTATCCTTCCTGCCAGAAGTGCGCTAGGTCCCGGGTGATCTGCAGGGGCCTGCCTGCAGGGGAGAGCAGATGCACCGCAAGGGGCACACGTCCCCCGCAGATGGTCGGCGTCGCCTTTTGTCCGAACATTTCCTGGAGCTTGACGGTCAGCGCCGGACCGCCCTCCTGCGTATAGTCGATGCGTGCTAGGGAGCCCGAGGGCACTGCCATGTGCGTCGGCGCTTCCTGCTCCAGCCGCTGCCGCAGGCTCCACGGCAGCATGGAGTGCAGCGCTCCGCCCAGGTCGATGCCGGCGAACTGGCTGCGCCTTGTGATGCCGTTCAGCCAGGGCGCGAGCCAGCAGCCTCCGGGATCCGCATCATCACGCGCGGCGCGAGCCAGCGCGGCACGCAGCGCTTCGTCGCTGGCGTCGGGCCATGCCGTGCCTTCAAGGCTGCGCAGCAGGGCCACCCTGGCCTGCCACTGGCGCAGCGCGTCGGTCCATGGCAGGCAGGAAAGGCCTAGTCCGGTGATGCCTGCAAGCAAAGCCCGCAAGATATCGCCCGGAGGGCACTGCGTCGCAGAGAGGGGATGGTCCTCGAGCACGATGCTTCCCAGCATGCGCCGCTGGCGCGCCTCCACGGCCTGATCGCGGTCGTTCCAGCCTATGTCGTGCCGTACGCGGACGGACGCGCCGTGCAGCCGCAGCACGGCCTCCAGATCCATCGGGGAAGCCAACCAGATAGAAGATTCGGCGCTTGCGCCGCCGTCGAGGGCGGCAACGGCCAGCCATGCTTCCCCGGCCATGGGATCTTCCTCAGGAAGCGCCGCAAGCCTGCCGGAGGCCAGGAGGAACTTGCCCCGGGCTTTCTTCCTCGCCAGGCGTTCCGGCCAGGCGAGGCTGACGAGTCCGCCCAGGGCGCTTTCTTCTGCGGCGGCTGTTTCCGGGGAAAATGCCCCCGTGCCCCCTGCCAGGGCGTAGAGCCGCGACGCCGTGCGCCGGACAGGGGGATGGCGCAGCTCCTGGGTGAGGCAGGCGCGGACGTCGCGCAGGGGGGACCGCGGGCGTTCCTCGATCAGGGCGGCCAGCGCCGCGGCCAGGTGTACCTGCTCTCCGGCGCTGAGCAGCATATGGGCAAGCCGCGGATGCAGGGGGAAACGCGCCAGGGCACGTCCGTGGGCGGTCAGGCGCAGCCGTCCCTGCATACGTTCCACGGCGCCAAGCATGGCGAGGGCCTGTTCTGCCTCGGCCAGCGCTGCCTGGGGCGGCGCGTCGATAAATGCGAGATCTTTCGGCTCGGCGCCCCACAGGAGCGTCTGCAGCAGGAACGGGGCAAGATCGGCATCCAGCATTTCCGGCCGGCGGCGGGGCAGCAGAGGGTCGCCTTCCCTCCAGAGCCGGATGCAGACGCCCGGCCCCGTGCGTCCTGCGCGGCCCGCGCGCTGATCCGCGGCGTCCTGGGTCACGCGCTCCGTAAGGAGCGCGCCCATGCCGAGGGCAGGAGAATATTTGTAGGAGCGGGCAAGCCCGGCATCGATGACGACGCGGACGCCCTCGATGGTCAGGCTGGTCTCGGCGATGGACGTGGCGAGCACGACCTTCCGCCTGCCAGGAGGAGCAGGGGCGATGGCTTCATCCTGCTGCGCCGCGGAAAGTTCGCCGTACAGCGGGCACAGGGCAATCCCGGAAGGCAGGGGGGCGAGCATCTCCGCGACACGGCGGATCTCGCCCTGGCCGGGAAGGAAGACGAGGATGGATCCCTGCTCATGGGCCAGGGCGTTGCGCACGGCCAGGGCCGTGTGGGCGAGAAGGTCCGCGGATGCGCGTCCGGATGCGGCGAACGCCGGTCCCGGGCAGGGTGCGTAGCGGGTCTCCACGGGCCACAGCCGTCCTTCCGCGCGGATCACGGGGCATCCGCCGAGCAGGCGGGAAACAGGTGCCGTTTCCATGGTGGCGGACATGGCCAGCAGCTTCAAGTCCGGGTGCAGTGCCTGCCGCGTTTCAAGGCAGAAGGCGAGGGCTGTGTCGGACTGCAGGGAGCGCTCATGGAATTCATCGAAGACGACGCAGGCGACTCCGGCAAGTTCCGGATCGTCCAGAAGACGGCGCGTGAGCACCCCTTCCGTAAGCACTTCCACCCGCGTCCGCCTGCTTGCCCTGCTGTCGAAGCGTGTCCGGTAGCCGACGCGTTCGCCGGCGCTTTCCCCGATGCTTGCCGCCATGAAGCGCGCGGCTGCCCTGGCTGCCACCCGGCGCGGCTCCAGGACGAGGATGGAGCCTTCCAGCGCATCCATCAGCAGGAGCGGTATGCGGGTCGTCTTGCCGGATCCGGGCGGCGCCGTGAGGACGGCGCAGCCATGGCTGTCCAGCGCACTGCAAAGGGCGGGGAAGGAAGATTCGGCGGGCATCGGCATGGGCGGCAGTATAGCGCAGGCGCTAGCGCAGGAAAAGGGGGGCGCATGCTGCCTCACGCGCAAAAAAGAGGGCGATCCCCTCGCGGGGAGCGCCCTCCAAGCGTTAGATGGGTTTGAGATTACGCTTCCTTGGCAGCGTCAGGAGCCTTCTTGTTGCCGAAAAGCACAGGCCAGGCTTCCATGACCAGGACGATGGCGAGCAGGAACAGGATGGTCGCGAGCGCAGCCTGGATGTAGATGGCCGTGGTGGCGTTGCCAGCGCTGATGGCGGTGATCTTCTGGAAGAAGGTGAGCGCCAGGGAGCTGAGCGTTACCAGCAGCATGAAGCACATGGGGAAGACGAACATCTTGTGGTTGCGGCCCGTGCCCTTGAGCCACGCGGCCACGGACAGCAGGGCCAGTCCGGCAAGGAGCTGGTTGGCGGCGCCGAACAGCGGCCACACAGCGGCCCAGCCGCCCATGCCGAAGCCGATGCCGAGCACCACGGCGATGGCGGTGCCGAGGAACTTGTTGACCAGCGGCTTGCGCCAGTCATTGACCTGGGCAGGAGTCTCGCCGGGCTTCAGCCAGAATTCCACGAACAGGTAGCGGGCAAGGCGGGTACCGGTGTCGAGGGAGGTCAGGCAGAACGCGGAAACGGCAAGGATGAGCAGGCCGTAGGCGGTCTTCTGGGCTTCGGGGCTGTCAAAGCCGACAGCGGCGAGCATCTGGGAGATGCCGGAAGCGAACACGGCGGTGGGGGGCATCTTGAAGGCGCCGGCGCCGATCATCTTTCCGTCCGCTCCCGTGGAGGAGAAGATGTAGCCGACGGCGATCAGGGAGACGATGGCCAGGGCGCATTCAACAAGCATTCCGCCGTAGCCGATGACGCGGGCGTCACGCTCCATGTTGAGCTGCTTGGAGGTGGTGCCGGAGGCGATCAGGGAGTGGAATCCCGAGATGGCGCCGCAGGCGATGGTCACGAAGAGCACCGGGAACAGGAACTGCCCGTTCACTTCGAAGCCCACGAAGGCCGGCATCTGGATGGTCGGGTTGGCGGCAAAGATGCCGACGATGGCCGCGATCATCATGCCGTACAGCAGGAAGGAGCTGAGGTAGTCGCGCGGCTGGAGCAGGATCCATACGGGCGTGACAGAGGCGACGAAGATGTAGGCCGCGATGATGTACATCCAGGTGTGGCCGGGCAGGAAGATGGGGTACTTCAGGCCGAGCACGATGCAGCCCACGAGGACGGCGATGCCCACCACGGTGCAGATGGAGAGGGGCAGGTTCTTGCGGTAGACGCAGAAGCCGAAGACCACGGCCATCACGATGAAGGCGATGGAGATGGTGGCGGTGGAGCCGTTGGCGGCGATCATCGAGCCGTCCTTGGCAAAGCCGTTGAACGTGCCGGCCACGATGGAGGCGAAGGCGGCGATAACGAGCAGCAGGGTAAGGTAGGCGTAGATGATGAACAGCTTCTTGGCGCGCACGCTGATATTCTTGGCAATGACTTCGCCGATGGATTCGCCCTTGTGGCGGATGGAGGCGAAGAGGGCGCCGTAGTCGTGCATGGCACCGAAGAAGATGCCGCCGATGAGGATCCACAGCAGGCAGGGCAGCCAGCCGAAGAAGGCGGCCTGGATGGGGCCGTTGATCGGGCCGGCGCCGGCGATGGATGAGAAATGGTGTCCGAACAGGACAGGGGTCTTGGCGGGGACATAGTCCACGCCGTCAGGCATGGTGTGGGCCGGGGTGGGCTTGTTGTTGTCCACGCCCCACTGCTTGGTCAGCCATGCGCCATAGGTCAGGTAGCCGATCACAAGGCAGATGATGCCTACTGAAAGGATGACAAGAGCACTCAATGCGATTCCTCCTCAATTGAGTAACATTTTTCCAAGTTTCCGCGCAGGAATCCCTTGAGCTCGCCGGCGGCGCGGTTGACGCTCACCGTGCCGCTGGAAAGGTCGACAGCCGCGGCGCGGAAATCCATCCAGCCCTTCAGCGACAGCATGAAGTCCTTGTGGATGCGCGTATCAGCCACTTCCCTGGCTGCGTCTTTCGTGACGTGATCGCACACAAAAACCGCTGTGATGAAGGACGACCTGTGGTCGAAATGCGGACGGATATGCTTCATGCCGCAGGCATAGGCCCGGTCACGGCAGGCCGCGAAGGCGGCCGGGGTGAGCTCGGGCATGGAGAACACATACACGTACTCGTTGGTTTCAGCACTCCACAACGTGACTTTTTTGGAAAGCATGTAGCACTCGTTGGTGCAGTAGAAAACATAGCATGCAGCAAGGCCGGGAACGTCTTCCGGTAGATCCGCCTCATCGAAATACACGGTGTAGGCGTCCTTGAGCTTGGCGAGCATCTGCTCTCTGCTGGGGGTGGGCATGCCGTCTCCAAAAAAACGGAATGTTGGGACTTCAACGAATAGAAGTCCGGGCACGATAACACGGCCCCTTATCCGTAAACAAGGGGAAAATGACTTGTGAAAAAAAGAATTTGACGTTTTTGTGTCAAAAAGGAAAAAAAACGTTTTGGCGGGGCGGAGCGCCCTGAAGGCGTCCGCCCCGGCGGGATCAGGACTGGGCCATGCCGGCAAGGAAGGCCTGCGCCTCCTCGCGCATCGCCTCGAAGTGGGCTTCGCCCTTGAATCCTTCCATGTACAGCTTGTAGATGGGCTCAGTGCCTGAGGGACGCACAGCGAACCAGCCGCCATCCGTGACCACCTTGAGCCCGCCGAAGGAGGCGTTGTTGCCTGGAGCCTTGGTGAGCACCGCCCTGACAGGATCGCCCGCGAGCTCCTTCATGGAGACGCTTTCGGGCGAAACGGACTTGAATGCCGCCTTCATTTCCGGAGTCATCGGCGAATCGATGCGCCGGTAGACGGCTGCGCCGAAACGCTCCTCGAGCCCGCGGTAGAGTTCGGCGGGATTCTTGCCGGTCTTGGCGGTGATCTCCGCGGCCAGCAGGCAGAGGATCGGGCCGTCCTTGTCCGTGCTCCAGGGCAGGCCGTCGGCGCGCAGGAAGGAGGCGCCGGCGCTTTCCTCGCAGCCCATGAAGCAGTCGCCGGAATGCAGCCCCGGCACGAACCATTTGAAACCGACGGGCACTTCCAGCACGCTGCGGCCGCGGGCTTCGGCCACGCGGTTGATCATCGAGCTCGTGACCACCGTCTTGCCGACGGCCGCATCCTTCTTCCATGCCCTGCGGAAACCGGATTCGCTGTCCTGGATCAGGAAGTCCGCGACGACGGAGAGGTAGTGGTTGGGATTCATCAGCCCTTCAGGCGTGACGATGCCGTGGCGGTCGGAATCCGGGTCGCAGGCGAAGGCCAGGTCGAAACGGTCCTTCATGCGCAGCAGCTCTGCCATGGCGTAGGGGGATGAGCAGTCCATGCGGATCTTGCCGTCATGGTCCAGCGGCATGAAGCGGAAGGCAGGGTCGTACTGGTCGTTGGTGTTTTCGATGTTCAGCCCGTAGCGCTCTGCGATGGGCTTCCAGTAGGCCAGGCTGGCGCCTCCAAGCGGATCGACGCCCAGCTTGAGGCCCGCGGCGGCGATGGCCGGGAAGTCGATGACGTTCGAAAGGTCTTCCACATAGGCGGCCACGTAGTCGTGTTCCTTGACGAAGCCGGAGCGCAGCGCCTTGTACAGCGAGATGCGACGCACGCCGGCGTTGCCGCCGCGCAGCAGTTCGTTGGCGCGCTCCTGGATGCGGGCGGTGAGCGTGGTGTCCGCGGGGCCGCCATGCGGCGGGTTGTATTTGAAGCCGCCGTCCTGCGGGGGATTGTGCGAGGGGGTGACGACGATCCCGTCAGCCTGCGCCCCGCTCCTGCGGTTCCAGCAGAGGATGGCGTGCGAGATGGCCGGCGTGGGCGTGTAGCCGCCGCCGGACTGCACCATGACGGTGACGCCGTTGGCGGCCAGCACCTCCAGGGCCGTGCGCCAGGCGGGCTCGGAAAGCGCATGCGGGTCTTTGCCCAGGAACAGGGGGCCCTCTATGCCATTGGCCTTGCGCACCTCGCAGACCGCCTGGGTGACGGCCAGGATATGCGCTTCATTAAAGGTCCTGCGCAGGGATGAGCCGCGGTGCCCGGACGTGCCGAAGCTTACGGCCTGCTCCGGGGATTCTGCAGAAGGTGCGTCGGTGTAGTAGGCTGAAATGAGCGCCGGGATGTCGGCAAGCTGGTCGGGGCGGGGAAGTTTGCCCGCCTGAGGGTCAAGAGCCATAGGATCCTCCGCTGAAAAATGTTTCTCCGGCAAGTATACCCCAACTGGACGGCGTTGTGAAGATTGCAATGGCGGAGAATCCGGGCATGCTCGGGGAGGGAGGACATCGGCTGCGTACCCTGGCCTCTTAGTCCCGCGGGTGCTCCTGGCACCATTCCCGTATCGCGCGCCTGAGCTCCCTGTCGCCCGGCGAAAGTCGTTCCAGGAGCGCATGGAAGGCCTTGCCGTGGTTCATTTCGCGCAGATGGCAGAGTTCATGGCAGATGACGTGCTCGATGAGCGGGACGGGAAGCTCGACGAGGTCCGCGGCAAGGGTGATGGCACCGCTCTGCCTGCAGGATCCCCAGCGTCCCCTGAGAGAGCGCACGGTGAGCGCGGAGGGCAGCATCCTGTCGCCGAGGACGGCGCGTGCGCGTTCGCCTAGGAATGTGAGCTTGTCCGCCAGGTATTCCTCCGCAAAGCGCTGCCGCCAGTCCAGGTAGGCCTGCCTGATGTCCGTTTCGGAAGGCTCCCCGCCGGCTGCGGGCGTGCGGCACGGCAGATCCAGGAACTCCTCACTGAGCGCGGGAGGGGATGCCGGGGGAAGGACGCGGAGGGCCCGTGCTTTGCCCAGGACGCAGACCATGGCTCCGTCGCGGAACGGGCAGTGCGGTCTCGCCTGCATCGCAAGGGCGCGCTTTTTTTCGATCCATGCGGCCTGGGAGCGCACGAAGTCGTATATGGATGCGAGCGCAGCGGTGACGGGGGCTTTGACGAGCACCTGCCCTCCCGGATTCACGCTGAGGCGGAGCGTTTTAAACCTGTCGCGCACGAGCGTGAACGCCATGGCAGAGCCCGGCAGCTGCAGGACTTCGGGCGGGCTCTGGCGGTGAGGGCGCTTCTGCCGCAGCCTGGGGGAAGCCCCGGAAACCGCGTTCCTGATCCATTCTAGGTTCCTGCGCAGGGCGTCGTAGATGGCTTCCATGGCAGCGGCCACCGGCGCTTTGACAAGCAGCAAGCCGCCCGGCATGAGGGAGAGCCGCACGCTCTTATGCCTGTCCCTGGCAAGGAGGAAGTCAATGTCCGTCCCGGGAAGGCGCAGGGTCTGCACCCGCGGCGCGGCTGCCAGGGCGCGCGTCTCCGCGATCCATCCCAGGTGCTTCCTCACGATGGCATGGATGTCTTCCAGGGGCATGGTTGCCGGCGCTCTGACGAGGAGCGCTCCGTCCGCCCCGACGGAAAGCCGCACGTTCTTATGCCTGCATCTGACAAGGAGGAATTCCTCATCCGTCCCGGGAAGGCGCAGATGCTGCTCCCTGGGCGAAGCTGCCAGGGCGCGCGTCGCGGCGATCCAGTCCAGCTTCTTGCGCAGCATGGCGAAGACGTCATCCAGCGCCGCGTCTGCCGGCGCGCTGACAAGGACCGAACCGTCTTTGTCAACAGAAAGCGTTATCCTAGAGCAGCTGCAGCGCCTGAGCGTGAACGTTAATGCCGTTCCGGGCAACTGCAGCACTGGAGACGCCTTGTCCGCCGGCCTGGCGGCGTCCTCCAGCCCGGGCAAAAGCATGCGTCGTGCGGTCAAGAAAGCTTCCTCCATGCGGATCGGCGGAAGAGGGAAAGGCAGCTTGCCAGCAGGGGCAGCAGGGGCAGGGCGGTGAGCGCTAGCGCCATGGGACTGCTCCAATCGGCAGTCATCGCGCACAGCGCGGTCAGACAGGAGCAGAAAGCGATCCAGGCAAGAGCGGATCCGCGGTCGCCGACGGCAGTGCCCCTGCGCAGCGCCAGGGCGATCCAGACGCCGCCGAACAGCAGCGGCCGCCCTGGCAGCGGCGGGGACACTTGCAGAGAGACCAGCCATACTGCGGCGAGCAAGGCGATCCCGGCCAGGGAAAGGATCTGGAAGGGGCGCATCGCGGCAGGCATGTCTTCTTCCTGCGCCGGCAGCGGCAGCAACCTTTCAGCCACGATCCAGGATGCCAGGAAAAGCGGGCAGGTCAGCGCGCCTGCGAGCTTTTCGGCAATGACGGGGGCCATGAGCATGGGAAAACCCAGGAACTGCAGGGCAGGCTTGAAAAGCAGCAGCAGCCCGGCGATGAACATGGCGAAGGAAAAAAGCGCGCACCGCAGGCCTTCCCGCAGGGATGCGCGCCAGTCCAGCCGGGGCGGCCAGGCGCGTATCACGGCCGGCGCCGCGCACGCCAGGGCGGCAAGCGCGCAGAAGGGCATCCAATGCCGGTTCCCCCATGCGGCGTCGTGAAAGCCCAGCATGGCGAGGGCGCTCATGGTGAGCCACATCATGGCGGGGGCGCACAGCGCGGCGGCCAGCAGGGCGCAGACAAAGCGGCAAAGCGCCATCATTCTTCAGCGGCAAGCCTCTTGATGAGGTCTTCCATGCCGACGACGCCGACGATTCTGCCGTCCTTCACCACGGGGAGCGTATAGAAGCGCTCCCGGATCATGAGCGTGGCGATCTCGTCTACCGTGGTCTCCGGGGTGATGAAGTGCGGATCCGGAGTCATGATCTCGCCCACGGTCCGCGCGGCCATGCGCTGCAGCTCCTTGGAGAATTTGCCCGGCATCTGCATGGGGATGGCGCCGCCAAGGAGCAGGAAATACCCGGGCGTTTCGAGCTTTTTGTCAAGGGAGATGAGGTCAGACTGGGTGAGCATGCCGATAAGCTTCCCGTCCTCCACGACGGGAAGGCCGTTAAAATGCCCGTTGAGCAGCAGGCGCGCGGCCTGGCTCAATGTTGTATCGCGCGTGACGGTGACAGGGTTGGTCGTCATGATATCTGCTGCGGTGTTCATTGTTTCTCCATCTGATTAAGAGGGTCAGTCATCGTGCCTTTATTAAATGAGGACGGGAGGAGCCTGTCAAGGGTATGCCGGCCGCGGCAGGGGAGGATGCCATGGCAGAAGGAAAAAGTTTTGCATTAATGGCGCAATATAATTTGGTTTTTGAAAAAAAAGCAAAGAAAATTAAAAAAAAAGCCCTTTACCCCTTCCCAAAAGGAAAAGCAGGATTATCTATAGCACGTTGCCGCTGGGATCGCCAGCGCAGCCCATCCGGCCCTCCTCGGTGCGAGACGGATGAAATGAAAATCAAAACATTTTGTGGAGGATATGGGTCATGAAACCCCTGAATGATCGTGTGCTCGTAAAGCGCCTTGAAAGTGAAGAAAAAACCGCCGGTGGTCTGTATATTCCCGATGCAGCCAAGGAAAAGCCTTCCAAGGGCGAAGTCATCGCCTGCGGTCCCGGCAAGCTCAACGATAAGGGCGAACGCGCCGCTATGACTGTCAAGCCCGGCGACGTCGTGCTTTTCGCCAAGTATGCCGGAACCGAGATCAAGGTGAACGGCGCTGACCACATCATCATGCGCGAAGATGACATCCTCGCCATCCTCGACTAATCACCATATTCGCATCTAAACAAATCAGGAGATTTTTCCATGTCTGCCAAAGAGATTCTTTTTGACGCCAAGGCCCGTGAACGCCTGGCCGACGGCGTGAACAAGCTTGCCGACGCCGTTAAAGTCACCCTCGGCCCCAAGGGCCGCAACGTGCTCATTGAAAAGGCCTATGGCGCCCCCGTCATCACCAAGGACGGCGTGACCGTCGCCAAGGAGATCGAGCTTGAGGACAAGTTCGAGAACATGGGCGCCCAGCTCGTGCGCGAAGTCGCTTCCAAGACCAACGACGCAGCCGGCGACGGCACCACCACCGCCACCCTGCTCGCCCAGGCCATCTACCGCGAAGGCGTCAAGCTCGTGGCTGCCGGCCACAACCCCATGCCCATCAAGCGCGGC
>JAEEGL016068679.1_pt1 | contig 12153 bp, 10 predicted proteins | sample 9134231 | NCBI WGS metagenome assembly JAEEGL01 (sample SAMN16246548, study PRJNA631951) | gut metagenome | biome: gut microbiome; feature: rumen; material: fiber-attached | host: Bos | place: Iran: Karaj | collected 2018-10
ACGGTCTTATTTTCTCGCTCTTGGCACATGTTGCAACTTCAAAACTGTCTTTGTGGAAGTTGCCTTCTCTGCCCTCTGGATTGGTCGCCTTCTACATGTTAACTTTCAGTGGAACTGCTCTTAATAGCACCAGTTCCAAGACGGTTGTCAATCCTCGAGGCAAAGTCGGTCTCTTCCTCGTTCATGCGGCAATAAGTGTCGTGGTCCCAGAGCTCTATGAAATTGCCTGTCGACTGCAGGACTATGTCCTTCGCGTTTTTCAGCACCCCGCGTTGTTCGGCGGGAATCAACAGACGGTCGTTCGTGTCCATCTCCACAATGTTGCCCGCGCTCATCTTGCGCAGCAGCTTGCGGTCCTCTATCGAGTATGGATTCAGTTCTTTCTGCAAATGTTCTATTTCCACCTCGAAACTTCTGTATGGCCACAGCTCCAAACACTCGGCATAAACACTCGGGCGGATAACAAACCGACATTCGTCGCCCTCCAACTGGCGTTTTAGCGCAATTGGGAACTTGAATCGCCCGTTGCTATCAAGCTTACAGTACTCTATACCAAGCATTAACGACATTTTTGCCTATTTGGTTTCAAAGTGTAAAAATACAACATTTTTTCCAAAAAAAACCATTCAATTCCAAAAATTGTTGATAAATTCCAACAATTAACTTTGTATAGCCCTTTTACGCACTTTTCACGAAAAGGTTTCACTTTTTGCAATATTTGTGTAATTATATTGTTAATCAGTTGATTATATAACCGTAACACTCCCGTATATCCTTGTCTGGTATTTTATGGAAGCCTCTGGAAATTTTTTTGCCCTGTTGAAAACTTTTTTTATTTTCTCACTCCGGATTGTTTCAATCACCACCACAAAATTCCGTTAAGAAATAGTTGTGTCGATTTTAACATAGTAAAAGGTAGGTAATAGACATTCAGACCCCATCAGGTATCCAGTCCGCTCTTTTTTAACATTTCAATAATCAAATTAATATTCTTGAACACATGTGTTTCTACGTCGGCGAAATTTTTTTTTGTAAAAACCTTAGTTTTATGATTTTTTCTTCCTATTTTTGCAAAATAGTTTAAATAAGTTTTTAATAGATAGCGTCTTTTCACTTACAGTCAAAATCGGATAGAAATAATCCAGTACGCAGGCAGCCTTGCCCGCTGTTAAAGAAAAAACATTAATTATTAACACAAAATAAAAAAGTAAAATGAAATTCAAATCTTTAGTACTCGCCCTCGGCCTTCTAATTGCCTTCCCGGGCGTATCGCGTGCCGACGAAGGCATGTGGCTTCTCTCGTTGCTCGGCAAAAACTACGCCGACATGCAGAAAGCCGGTTTCAAACTCACTGCTGAAGACATCTACAGCATCAACCAGAACTGCATCAAGGACGCTATCGTCGGTCTTGGCAACGACGGCAGCCCCTTCTGGCACTTCTGCACTGGCGAGATCATCTCTGACCAGGGCCTCATCTCCACCAACCATCACTGCGGTTATGGCAAGCTCCAAGAACATTCTACTGTGGGACATGACTATCTTCGTGACGGCTTCTGGGCTTACAGCAAAGACCAAGAGCTCCCCAACCCGGGTCTCACCGCCTCCATCCTCGTTCGCATGGAAGATGTAACCGACCAGGTTAAGTCGGCTCTCTCCGACGACATGAGTGAGTCGGAGCGTGAACGCGCCATCAAAGAGGTCTGCAATAAAATCGAAAAGAAAGCTGTCGAAGGTACCATCTACGATGCCAAAGTGAAACCTATGTTCAACGGCAACCAGTTTTTCCTCTTTGTCCATGTCATCTACAAGGATGTCCGTCTTGTCGGAGCACCCCCCTCGTCGATGGGCAAGTTCGGCGGCGACACCGACAACTGGTCATGGCCGCGCCACACCTGCGACTTCTCTATGTTCCGCATCTACACAGGTCCCGATGGCAACCCTGCCGAGTATTCCGAGAACAACATCCCCCTCAAGCCCAAACACTATCTCCCTGTCAGTAACCGCGAATTGAAAGACGGCGACTTTGCAATGGTTATGGGCTTCCCCGGCACCACCGACCGTTTCCTCACCTCTTACGGACTTGAAGAGACCATGAACATCACCAACAAACTGCGCTACGAAATCCGCACCGTGAAGATCAACATCCTCCGCGAGGAGATGGCCGCTTCGCAGGAAACCCGCATCAAATACGCCTCTAAGTACGCCTCCTGCTCCAACTACTGGAAATACAGCAATGAGCAGAACAAGGCTCTCAAAGCCCTCAACACCATGGGCGTAAAGAAGGACATTGAGCGCCAGTACATGGCTTGGGCACAGGGCAAAGACCCCAAATACGCCGAAGCTCTATCTCTCATCAAGAAAGGTTACGCCGACCGTGCCCCCTATGAGGCAGCCTCCAGCTATATAGTTGAAGGTCTCCTTTCCGGTCCGGAACTTCCCTGGCAGGTCTATCGCATGGGCCGCACCATCCAGCTGCTCGACGAACCGCGCTATGCTGAACTCCGCGAGGTGGTACTCGGCTCGGTCAAGAAAGACGCAGAGAATTTCTACAAAGACTATAACCTCGAAACTGAGAAACGCGTCATGGCAGCCCTCTTCGAGTATGTTTACAGAAATATGGACATGCAGTTCATGCCTGAATTTCTCATCAAGGCCGACAAGAAATACAAAGGCGACTTCACTAAATATGTTGATGACCTCTTCAAGAAATCGCTCTTCGCCACCAAGGAGAGCTGCATGAAGTTCCTCGACAATCCCAAAGTCAAGACCTTGCAGAAAGACCCAGTATTCCTTGTGGGACAAGAAATTTACGAAAAATACATTGAGATCAACAGCATGGTATCGCAAGAGTCGTCTGACGGTTTGACTCGCGGCATCCGCAACTTCACCGACGGCATCCTGCAAATCAACAAGGATGTCAAGTTCCTCTGCCCCGATGCCAACTCCACCATCCGCCTCACCTTTGGTAACGTCAAGGCCTACGACCCCAAGGATGCTGTCTCCTACAGCCATTATACAACGATGAAGGGTATCATCGAGAAGGAAGACCCGACAAGCTCCGAGTTCGCCGTTCCCGAAAGACTTAAACGTCTTTACGAGGCTCGCGACTTTGGTCCCTATGCCAACAGCAAGGGTGAACTGGTTACTTGCTTCATCACCAACAACGACATCACCGGCGGCAACAGCGGTAGCCCCGTTATGGATGCTGAGGGCAATCTTATAGGTCTTGCCTTCGACGGCAACAGCGAAGCCATGTCGGGCGATATCGACTTTGAGGAGAACCTGCAGCGCTGCATATGTCTCGATACCCGCTACATGCTATGGGTCATCGACAAATACGCCGGTGCCAAGAACCTCATCGACGAAATGACAATAGTCAAGTAAAGGTTACTAAACAAACAAAAAAAAGTGTCCTCCACGGGACACTTTTTTTTTATCTTAACTCCCAAAACGCCACAGCCGCGGCTGCTGCCACGTTTAGCGAATCCACTCCCTGCTGCATGGGGATCTTTGCCACATGGTCGCACATCTCGATGACGGCTTTCGACAGCCCGTCACCCTCGGTACCCATCACTATGGCCAACCGCTCAATGCCATGTAGTCTTGTGTCGTCAATGCTTATGGCCTTGTCGCTCAACGCTAGTGCTATTGTTGTGAATCCCAATGCGCGTAGCCGCTCGACATAGGCTCCTTCGATGTATGTCCATGGCATCTGGAATACTGTCCCCATGCTGACTCGTGCGCTGCGCCGGTTCAGTGGGTCTGAACAGGTGGGAGTCAGCAGCAGTCCTTCGATGCCCAAAGCCGTTGATGCGCGAAATATGGCACCAGTGTTGGTGGAGTTTACCACGTTGTCCATCACGGCGACACGCCTCCGTCCACGGCATACATCTTCGACACTTGGCAGCACGGGACGTCGCATGGCGCAAAGGAAACCGCGCGATAGCTCATATCCTGTCAACTTCGCCAACAGCTCCCTCTTGCCGGTATATACGGGGACATCGAATCGGTCTGCAATAAGCGGAACAATTTGATCCTCGACATATTTGCGTTCGGCAAGAAAGGAGACAGGCTCCATTCCACATCCCAGCGCAATGCGCACCACCTTAAGGCTTTCTGCTATGAAAATGCCCTTTTCGGGCTCCAGGCGGTTGCGCAGCTGTGCCTCGGTAAGTCGCGCAAACACATCAAGTTCGGGTCTGTCCAGATTGTCAATGGCAATTACTTTCATGTCTGCAAAGTTAGTTGATTTTTTAGAAATAGAGAAAGAAAACTTAAAAATAATGTAACTATAGTGGCTTGGATGTTGTTTTTATTTTGTTTCTCAAAGAACAATAAAACAGCGAGTTATTATTAATGTCTCCTGAAAAATCAAAAAATATTTTGCAGGTTCGGGAAATTGTAGTAATTTTGCAACCTCTTTCATGGGATTTTTGAGAAGGTCGTTTGGCCGAGGGGCTAGGCACAGGTCTGCAAAACCTGCTACTCCGGTTCAAATCCGGAAGCGACCTCAGAAAAGGAACCGACACACAGTCGGTTCTTTTTTTTGTCCCTATTTCCCTTTTTTTCGTATCTTTGCAAAATAATAGAATATTGGTTTAATTATAAAATGGTATGAAAAGAGTTGGTATTCTGTCTGTTGCATTACTTTTTGCGATGCTTTCAGGTATAGGTTTCAATGCCAACGTCCAGTATCATACAGTTGTAGAAATAACCCGTGCTGCAACCTCATAAAAAAAACTATGCGTAAGTGTTTGATTATAATTGCCGTTGTCGTCTCTGTCGCCTTCACTTCGTGTCGCGACAAACAACCTGTGCTCGACGGACTTGCACGCTCCCGTGTTGATGCCCTCAACCGCGAGGCATTCCTCAACCGCTTTCGCGATACCGACTCAACCATATTCTTCTCTCATCAGGCACTCGCCTATATAGATGACTCTCTGCCACTATATAACGACGGACGGCTCAGGGCTTGGAACAACCTCGCCACAGCCTACCTATTCAAGGCACAGCATGACTCGGTAATGTGCTATGTCGATTCAGTGCTTGCTTTTCAAGAGGAAAGCGAGAACAAGGAGGTTGAGCAGATTCTGGCACATCTGCTTGAGGCGCGTTTACGACAACGAAATTGTGATATAGCAGGTTCGTATAAAATACTTTATGACATTGAACACTCTGACGCTCTCGACAATGGTGACGGGATGCTCTACAGCCTGGCTCGTAGCCAGTACTACATCATCACTACCACGCTAAACTACCATTTGCGCAGCAGGTCTGTTTACCGCCAGGCAGAACTGCTGATAGAGATGGAAAAACGGCGCAGCGAACTGCGGTGTGACTTCGCTGAGGATATGTCATTCAACTATGCGTTGGCCTACGGTTACTCATCGCTCTGCAACGACACGCTGAACCAGGCGGAAAATCTGAAAAAAGCGCTGACCTATTGCTATGACAACTTGAAAATTATGAGTACAGGCGATCGGTTCAGTACCTATCATCTTGCCGACACCTATCAGCTCATAGCTTTCATTATAGAGAATGAAAACATCCTTCCCAAGAGCTGGAAAAAGAACAAGAAACTGTTCGATGAGATATGCACCTTTGTCAACGACATCTATGGCTTCGATCTCTCGTCGCAGAGTGACAAGGCATTTGCCTTCCTGCGCGAGTCCACGGCCCTCTTCTGGCTCCACGACGACCCTTACCAGCGTCTGGGTGCTGTCGTGGCGACAGGAAGATACTGCCTATCAAAGGGCGACACGGCAACGGCCTGCTCCTATTTCAGCGAGGCACTTATCGACAGCACCATGCTCGGCGTTGCACCCAAATTCGAGGCAGCTCTCTATGAAGGTCTCTTGACGGCTGGATGTGCCTCATCCAAGGAGGATGTCGCCGAATGGACACGCATGGAAATAGAACTGCTCAACTTTATAAAGCAGAACGAGCGTGCCGACTTTGAATTACAGAATGAACTCGACAAGGTGCACCATAACACACAGATAATCCTGTACTTCACAACTCTTCTGGCAGTGTTGGCTCTGGCGCTGCTTATAACGCTTTTCCTGTTGCATCGCAGGACTAAAGCTCTCCAACGTGAAACCCTGCAACTGCAGCAGTCCATGCGACAGGATGTGGAACGAATAGCCAATGTTGAAACCTGCCTGTCGGTGCTGCGCCACGACATAACCCCGTTTGTCTCCTATCTGCAGAACGACAAGCTGCCCGACGAACTGCGCCGCGAGGTGACGGGACAGCTGATACGCACTTTCGAGAATATCAAGAAATGGACCAATCTCTCCATACCGAGCGGACTTCAGTTCCGTTGTGGTGTGGTACCGCTGAACGAGGTGTTTGATAGCGTGAAGGAGAGCATCAACAATTTCCGAGCCGAGAGTGTTGAAGTGCTGTTCGAGCCGACAACGTTGTCGGTGCAGGGCGACCACTTGCTGCTTGAGATAATGTTGCGTAATCTCGTGAACAACTCTATCCAATATACCGAGAAAGGCAGCGTTAAAATTTTTGCCGAGCAAGAGCCTGATAACAAGGATTTTGTGCGAGTAACAGTGAAGGATACTGGAGTAGGCATGGAGCTAGAAGAGATTGAGAACCTGTTCCGTGCCGATAAAAAGATAAGACCATCAGAGGGTCAGGGAGGCTATGGTACTGGCTTCGGGCTGATACTATGCAGGTATATTATTAAGAAACATGATGATAACACAATCCGCGGATGCCGCATCTGGGCCGAAAGCAGGGCAGGGGATGGCTCCTCGTTCCATTTCCTCGTTCAGAAAGCCCCAGAAAATCAATAATACCCTAATATAATCCTTAAACTATAAAACTCTAAACTCCTCATGGATGACCGAATAACAGTAATGATTGTTGACGACGAGCCTATAATCCGGAAGGCTATCAAATATGAACTCAATGAGCGTCGTGCCAAGGTTGACTGCAAGATGAACGACGATGGAGACGTGCATCAGAAAGAGGTCGTTGTCACCGACACGTTCGCCTCCGGTCCCCAACTTTTTGCCGCACTCAACGACTCGCTTGAGAAACGTCCAGACTATGTGCTTGTCGATATGGAATTCCAAGGGGAGCCGACAGGTGGCATCTTCATAACAGAGAAACTGAAGAGACAGTATAAAAGTGTTATGGGTACTGACATCAAGGTTATTATCCTCTCTGGACGCTTCGACAACCCCTTGGAGAATGACCCTAACCGCGAGGAAAAGGTACGCGAAATAGGCAGTGTGATTTTCGAGGCACTTCACAAAGGGGCGGATGCTTTTGTCAGCAAGAACGCCACAGGAGGTTTCTCCATAGAGAATATCCTGCATGCAATCTCCTGTCTCGAGAGGGGAGAACGCTACTATTTCAACTACCCTGTTATGCTGACTCTTAAAGAAGCTGCGGAGGCTTATGTAGAGCAAGAAAAACGCCAGCCATTGGACGAGCCTGTCTCGGAGGAGGAACGGGAGATATTGCTGCTCGAGGCTGCCGGCTGCACCGCCCAGGAGATAGCCAACAAACTCACTCGCTGGTCGGAGAGCGACAAGTCGATACAGGAAAAACAGAAGGAGCTGTCGCGCAAGTTCAACATCGTCAACAAATCCGGTGCCCGAATTGCCAAAGCTCTTCAGTATCACCTGATCGATCCATCGAAAATACAATATTTGAAACGATAAGGAATAGTTATTAAAATAAAAATCATGCGCTACGAAGTTGATTTTCTTGTAATCGGGTCTGGCATTGCAGGCTTGAGTTTCGCTTTGAAGGTCGCCCCCTATGGCAAAGTCTGTATATTGACAAAAGGCGAAGCCTCGGAAGGCTCGACGAAATATGCCCAGGGCGGTATCGCTGCCGTCATGTACGACACCGACAGTTTCGACAAACATATCGCCGACACGCTTGTCGCCGGAGACGGAATCTGTGACCGCGATGTGGTGGAGATGACTATCCGCGAGGCACCGGAACGAATAGAGGAACTTGTGCAATACGGCGTTAATTTCGACAAGGCACAGGGTGGGCGTTTTGACCTGCACCGCGAAGGAGGCCACTCGGAGTTCCGCATCCTTCACCACAAGGACAACACAGGTGCCGAGATAGAACGCGGTCTGCTTCAGGCAATCCACGACCATCCCAATATTGAACTGAAAGAGAATCAGTTTGCCATCGATATCATCACCCAGCACCAGTTGGTTCAGCGTGTGACCAAACACACGCCCGACATTGACTGCTACGGTGTCTATGCGCTGAATACCAAGACTAACGAGATTGACACTTACCTCGCCAAGATTACCCTGCTGGCCACAGGCGGTATGGGTAACGTCTATACAACCACCACTACTCCGCTCATTTCCACTGGTGACGGGGTAGCTATGGTGCACCGTGCCCGTGGCGTGCTGAAGGATTTGGAATTCATGCAGTTCCATCCGACAAGCCTTTACAATCCCGCCGAAAAACCTGCATTCCTCATCACCGAGGCGATGCGTGGTGCAGGTGCAATTCTAAAGGACCACAATGGCAATGAGTTCATGCACAAGTACGACAAACGTCTCTCACTGGCTCCGCGCGACATCGTTGCAAGGGCCATAGACAATGAGATGAAGATCGCCGGTGTCGAGCATCTCTATCTCGATGCGCGAGGAATAGGAAAGAACGAGCTGATAAACGGTTTCCCGACAATCTATGCTAAATGTCTGGAACTGGGCATCAATATTACAAAGGATATGATTCCCGTCCGTCCCGCTGCCCACTACCAGTGTGGCGGTGTCAAGGTTGACAAGAACGGAGAGTCGAGCATCCATCACCTCTACGCTGCCGGCGAGTGCTCCTGTACAGGTCTGCACGGAGGCAACCGTTTGGCTTCCAATTCGCTGCTCGAAGCTGCCGTCTATGCCCACAACGCTGCAATGTCAGCCATTGAGAAGGTAAATGGTACCCAGATATGTCATCAGGTGCCCGATTGGAACGCAGAGGGTATGGTGCTGAACGAGGAAATGGTACTTATCACACAGACAAAGAAAGAATTGCAGGAGATAATGTCGAACTATGTGGGCATTGTCCGCAGCGACCTGCGTCTGCGTCGTGCCTTCGACCGACTGAACCTTATCTTCCGTGAGACCGAGGACCTCTACAACCGCTCTGTGCTTACCGAGGAACTCTCCGAGCTCCGCAACCTCATTGCTTGCGCCTACCTCATCACCAAGCAGGCAATGGCTCGCCGCGAGAACGTCGGCCTGCACTACTCCATCGATCTCGTTTAGAAAAAATATTTTGCCACTTAAAAAAAATAATGTATCTTTGCAGACTTAATGTCGATATGCAGAGATTGGTGTAATTCTCTTGCAATCGGCACATTATGAATTTATTAATAATAACATATAAAAACAAAGTATTATGTCATCATTGTTAACATTATTGGAAATGGGTGCTGAAGCCGCCAAATTTGTTGGTGTTCTCGGTGCCGGAATTGGTGCAGGTTTGGCTGCTATCGGTGCCGGTTTGGGTATCGGTAAAATCGGTCAGGGCGCAATGGAGGGTATTGCCCGCCAGCCCGAAGCCGCAGGCACAATCCGTACCACGATGATTATCGCCGCAGCTCTCGTCGAAGGTGTTGCCTTCTTCGCAGTGGTCATCTGTTTGCTCGCAGTGCTTTAATCACCAAATCAACGGTCTGGTTCCGGTGGCGATGGGCCTTCGGCACCAGACCCTTTACGAATGAATTAGTTTGCAGGCAGCCATGCCTGCGAAAACTAAAATAAAAACAATCATATGAACAACCCGTTAGTAAGTCCTGGTCTTGGCGTAATCGTTTGGATGCTTGTGTCTTTTGGAATCCTTGCCTTTATATTGATGAAGTGGGGATGGCCGGTAGTGATGAAAGCCCTCAAGGAACGTGAACAGACCATCAACGACTCGCTCAATGCTGCAGAAAAAACAAGGCAGGAGATGGCTAACCTTCATGCTAAGAATGAAGAACTATTGAAGGAAGCCAAGGTGCAGCGCGACGAAATACTTCGCAACGCACGCCTTACAAGCGAGCAAATCATCGAGGATGCCCGCGCTCAGTCAACTGTCGAAGCCGACCGTATTGTTGAGAACGCTCGTGAGAATATCAACTACGAGAAACTCAAGGCTATGCATGACCTGAAAAACCAAATAGCCAATCTCTCTATCGAGATAGCCGAAAAACTCGTCAAGTCGGAACTCAGCGACAAACAGCGTGCCAACGACTTTGTCACCAAGGAACTGGAAAACGCTCACCTCAATTAATTTAAAGACTTCGTAAAGTGGAGGACTATAGGATAAATATCAACTACGCCAAGGCGCTTTTCATTGTCGCGGCAGACACCAACCAACTCGACACCGTCAACGACGACATGCGGCTGGTCAACAGTGTCTGTGCTGAAAATCACCTTCTCAATGTCGTCTTTGCCAACCCCGTCATCCGCGAGGACAAGAAGATCGCGATACTAAAAGATCTTTTTGAAAGCCGTATCTCGAAAATCAGCATGCTTTTCCTCGTCTTCGTAGTCAGGAAACGCAGGGCGGTGAACCTCAAGGGCATCTCCAACGCCTTCGTCGAACTATTCCGCAAGGACAGGAATATCGTCCTTGCCCAACTCGTCACCGCTACGGAAATTGACGACGAGGCCATGCAGTCTGTATGCAAAGCCGTTGGCGAATTTACGCAGATGGATGTGGAATTGAAGGCAAAGATAGACCCCGATATACTTGGAGGCTTCAGTGTCGCTTTCAACAACAACATGTATGACGCTCGCATCAGCACCCAGGTCGCCAAGATGCGCAAGGAGTTTAGCAAGAACGTCTATGAAAGCAAACTTTAGTAAGAAAAGAAAAAATAATACAATATGTCAGAAATAAAACCTGCCGAAGTATCGGCGATTCTTAAGAAACAACTGGCTGACGTCAACCTCGACGTTGAACTGGAAGAGGTAGGCACCGTCCTTACCGTAGGCGACGGCATAGCCCGCATTTACGGACTGAACAACGCCCAGAGCGGTGAACTGGTAGAGTTTGAGACCGGCGAGCAGGGCATTGTCCAGAACCTTGAGGAAGACAATGTTGGTGTCGTGATGTTGGCTGAATCCAACACCATCAACGAGGGTGACATGGTGAAGCGCACTAAACGCATTGCCTCTGTAAAAGTGGGCGAGAGTCTTGTCGGACGTGTCATAAATACCATCGGCGTACCTATCGACGGCAAAGGCCCCATTGAGGGTGAACTGTTCGATATGCCTATCGAGCGCAAAGCTCCTGGCGTCATCTTTCGCCAACCTGTCGAGCAGCCACTGCAGACGGGCATCAAGGCCATCGACTCCATGATTCCTATTGGACGCGGTCAGCGTGAGCTTATCATTGGCGACCGTCAGACAGGAAAGACTGCCATTGCCATAGACACTATCATCAATCAGAAGAATTTCTACGATGCCGGCGACCCCGTCTATTGCATATATGTCGCTTGTGGTCAGAAGGGTTCAACGGTGGCCAACATGGTCAAGAACCTTGAGGAAAAGGGCGCTATGGCCTATACCATCGTTGTTGCCGATACAGCTTCCGACCCTGCTGCCATGCAGTTCTATGCACCATTTGCCGGTGCTGCAATTGGTGAGTATTTCCGCGACACAGGTCGCAACGCATTGGTTATTTACGACGACCTCTCCAAGCAAGCTGTGGCCTACCGTGAAGTCTCCCTGCTGCTCCGCCGTCCGCCGGGACGCGAAGCATACCCAGGCGACGTCTTCTACCTACATTCGCGTTTGCTTGAACGCGCAGCGCGTATCATCCAGAGCGACGAAATCGCCAAGCAGATGAACGACCTTCCGGCATCGCTCAAAGACAAGGTACGTGGCGGTGGCTCGCTCACAGCTCTTCCTATCATTGAGACGCAGGCTGGTGACGTGTCGGCATACATCCCCACCAACGTCATCTCCATCACCGATGGTCAGATATTCCTCGAGACTAATCTTTTCAACTCAGGTGTGCGTCCCGCTATCAATGTGGGTATCAGTGTCTCCCGTGTTGGAGGTAAGGCTCAGATCAAGTCAATGAAGAAGATTGCCGGAACCCTTAAACTCGACCAGGCGCAGTATCGTGAACTCGAGGCTTTCTCCAAGTTCGGCAGCGACC